>SESB01000139.1_pt1 | contig 51185 bp, 56 predicted proteins | sample 3171441 | NCBI WGS metagenome assembly SESB01 (sample SAMN06051867, study PRJNA518727) | freshwater metagenome | biome: subpolar coniferous forest; feature: holomictic lake; material: water; isolation source: holomictic Lake 227, 6 m depth | place: Canada: near Kenora, Ontario | collected...
TAAAGTTCCGCCCCAAAGAGCAGCCGTTCCTATTAATGTCTTAACTATTCCATAATTAGTTAAAGCATAATCGTCAGAACTTAAATAGGTGCTAGTATAATTGTGGCCCGTCTTTGAAGACCCGGCTGGGGCTGAACCGGAGTTACCAATAGAAAAAATATCATTAGGAGCGGTTGTGCCAATGCCGACGTTGCCACCTGCTAAAACAACCATATTCGCACCAGTAAAGGTTCCATTAACAGCTGATATATTTCCACCTATTGCAACATTGCCACTATAGTCTACTTTTAATGACCAATTAGGGTTTACTACCGTCCCCGCTACTGCTATATTATTTCCCCCTAATAATATCTGTCCATTATAAAATTCAAACAAAGAACCGTAACCCGTTGCGATTCTTTTATAACCACTATTGTAATAAATATTATGCCCCATGAAGCTATCATTTACAGTATATGGTTGTATTACAAACGCACCCGTTTTAATGTTGTAATTTACAGCGTTGTATGTTCCAACTTCTAACAAAGAACTTGGCGTCGTAGTTCCAATACCGACGTTGCCACCACTTGTGATAACAATTTTGGTGTTATTGCTAGAATCCCTAAAATCATAAGAATTTGCATTGAATGCCAATGTACTTTCTCCACTACCGCCAAGGTTTGTCAAAGCCCAAGAAGCATTTGTGTAACCGGTCCTACTCATGGTTAAAGCTGAATAACTTGCGGAATTAATGAGCATCCCGGTAGCATTAATAGTGCCGGAAACATCCAATTTAGCCCCCGGAGTCGTAGTTCCAATCCCGATATTTCCAGTGTTTACTTTCCAAACATCACCCGTCAAACTTCCCTGCCAAAAACTACTAGTTGCAACTTGAGTAATTATACTCGAGGTGGCAATCGCTAAAGCGGAATCAAGATAACCTTTATTTATTACATCCTCATTGGCAGTTATTGTTGCTGAGCGCATTTTAATCAAACCGGCGACGTCCAAATTTGCTTGTGGGGTGCTGGTGCCAATACCGACGGAGCCATTCAAAACTGTTTTAGTAATAGAAGAACTACCAATAGTTGCTGTATTACTTCCTGCTCCAATGGCATCATAACCAATAACAATTTCATTAGCTGCGGCCGCTGCTCCTGCTTTAGCATATCCTCCTAAATAAACACCATAGCTACCTGTTGTTACATTTCTACCAGCGTAAAGTCCAATAGCAACATTATCTCTACCAAGTGTAAGGTCCGGCAAAGTAAACAAACCCATGCCAATATTGTATGTTCCAGTACTTGCATTTACTGCAACATTTTGTCCTATATAAGTATTACCAGCACCACTTGTTAGTAAGTTTGCATTATTACTGCCAAAAATTGTATTCTGTGCTGCGGTTAAAGTTAAACCAGAATTATAACCAAAAATAGTTCGATATGGGTCAAGCATCATTGATTTAACTCCATTTACTGTTATGTAATTTGTTGTAGTATTTGGGACTGAATAAGCGGCCCCTCTTAAATACGTTGAAATAGTTGCATCTGAAGCAGAATCAGCATAAGTAGTGTCTGTATTATTTGCTATAGTTGCAATCAGATAAAAATTCCAATTTGTACTAACTCCAACAGTGCCTCTATAAATTTTTCTACCTGTAACACGTGGGTCAGTTGATACGGGGATATTTAATACTACGGAATTATTTCCAGCTGTAGTTGTTATTGCAGGTGATGAAAACGTAGCTGTTACGCCAAGAGCAGTTGTATATTGAACTGCATAGTAATAATTACCAACCCCCATAGATCCGCCTGCAGATGCGCTCCCTGAAAGTGTAGTTGGAGCAGGAACAGGATAGATATCAAATCCCACAGCAGAACGAACTGCATCAGTTGCTGCTGCTCCTCGAACATCAAGTTTGTAGGCAGGTACCGCGATGCCAATCCCGACATTCCCCGGATTAGTAACGCCGAATGAATAATTACCACCCATCCCAAAGAAACCAAATTCGCCAGCCGTAACATTCTGCGCTGAAACAAGCCCAGACATCGGGCCAATAAAACCAGTCGCGCGAACAATACCATTCACATCAAGCCAGACTCCGCTATCGTTTGGAGAGCTTGTCGCGATTCCTAAAGGACCGTTCATTTTTGCTGGTAACCAAGTATTTACAAAATCACCAAAAATATTTCCGCTACCGTCGTATAATAAATTATTCCATTCCGCGGCCGATAACATGCCGTTGAAAGGCTTCTCATAGGTCGATGTTGAGTGAATAGCTAAGGCATTTTTGGGGCCTAGTATAAATAAAAAAGCCCCGCAAATTATAAAAGCGGCTAAGAAATTTTTCAATTTTCGTCCTCGATTAAGGGACATTAAAATTATATTTTTTTATACTTTTTCTGATAACTAAATTATATCATTTTTTAATCTAACTGCCAAGAAAAAACCGCCCTCTCGAGCGGTCTCAAAATTAAACAATTTAAACATCTTTAAAGTCTGATTTCCACGCTTCTTTTTGTCTTATTAAATTCCCCGATTGAAGTAAAAGTCATGGGCGGAAACCAGGTATAATAAACCCGATAACTTGAGCCAAGAAAAAATTCATCGCTAAAAACAGGATCAACCAAAGATGGTGATGGATAAGCCCATGCATTCTTGCGCAATTGCCACAAAACTTCTTCCGCACCGCTTTCGGCCGCAAAATAGGCCTTTGTTGATTGTGATTGGACACCAGAGGCTTTAATCCCAAGCAAAATAATATAAGAACCGCTAAGTGCGACGAGTAGCATACCCGCTAAAATAAACATAGTAAGAGCGATTGCGCTTCCAGGCTTTTCTTTATATTTGGCCAATAATTTTTTCATAAATTATTTATAGTAACGCGAAGTAATACTGGTCTGTAAAGTCATCTCTGATTTATACTGGGCACTATCAAGCGCATTAGCACTTAGATTAATTGTCACCATCTGCTGGGCCGCTGAAGCCGTGTTATTAAGAACAAAATGTAATTCATTAATTCTAATTTTAGATGGCGAGACATAATCAGTTAATGCACTCGCTCCCGTGCCGCGACTTATTTTGAATCTAAGATTATCGCCGTCGGCGGCTAAATAATAACGAACACATTCTCCATAATAATTTTTAAAATACAGCACATCACTCGGCGACTGCGAAATAATTTTAAAAATTTCATTGTCTGGTATTCCATCGCAGACTCCGTTATTTTTTTGTGCCATTCGAATCTCCTTGGCCGTAACTTCTAAAAAATACTTCAAACTCTCCTGAACATTTTGTGTGGCGATTGCGTTTCTCTGAGCGTCGATTGCCATTTTAAAAATTCCTGTGACCGACAAAATAATCACTGCAAAAAGCGAGACTGAAACCATTACTTCGATTAAGGTAAAACCTTTTTTTTTCGTTCTCATATTAACGCCAATCATATAAAACAGCTTCTAAGGAATAGTTATAATTTCGTCCGTGATCAGACCAGTAAATTGTCGAAATAACTAACATGCCAGGCGACTGATCTTTAATTGAAATTATGCGATAAAAATCAATTCCGGTAAAAGTAGAGAGCGGATTATCAAGATACATACCATTTGCATCCTGCCTTAAATTTCCGTACGACTTGGTCGGTGCATTAATAGGAGCAGAATCTGTATAATCCATGTAATAATCGCCATAACCTAAATTAGCATTCCAAGCACGCCCCTCGTGCCAATTTGTATCTCTTACCTGTCGAATTAATTCAACGCCTTCTTGCGCTAATTGATAGGCAATCAAAGTATCTTTGTTTAGACTCTGACTCTGAATATTTTGTACAATTAGAGATAAAACACCAATCATACCGAGAGATATAACAAAAAGAACCGTGATCACTTCGATCAAAGAAAAGGCGCTTCTATTTTTTATTTTTACAATATGCATTATTTGTCTAATTTTCCTAATTAATAACCTCAACTAATCCTAAAAAATTAACCCGAATAATTTTCGTCTTGCCCGTGCTCGCTTCACGCAAAGTTACTCTTAAAACACTAGAGGTGCTGTAATTATTATAAATATTTGTTTTAGGATCTGGCGGCAAAAAAGAAACCTGAGCTGAAGAGTACACAGTTTGGCTGGAATCACTAGTAGAAATACCAATAATTTCTATGCCCTTCGGCAAATCAACAACTCGCGCTCCTTGATTAATCAACCCTTCAGTCGAGGGATCATATTCCATATAGCCAGGGTCGGCTTGGTGAGCTTGCCCGAGTTCGGTGCTCTCTGGTCTATTTAAATCAGCAAAAAGAGTATATTTTTTTGGAGTAGCAATACTAAAACTAAGACCCCAGCCACCGGCCGGAACTTCTTCGCCGTACTTAACCAAACCAAGCGCATTATTTTGCGCTGCATGTATATCGGCTACTAATTTTTGTGCCGTCATGATTAGGTCTGTCCGCTTATTACCTGTATTATAATTAGCAATAAAAATCGTCGTAATAATAACGATTAAAGAAATACTCGTAATCATTTCGATTAAAGTAAACCCCGCTTTATTTTGCTTTAATTTCTCGCCAGATAGGTAGGCCATAGTTTATTGTTGTTGATGACGCCATGCTGCAATAATAATTGTCAGTATCAGTGACTTTTAGAGTAACCAAAGTACTGGTTGCTAAATTAAAAATTATACCCGTAAGCTGCCCCGTTGTAGTTGAAATAATTGCACCCGAATCGTTTGCCGACCAAAGATAAGAACAGTTGCTACCGACGCAGAAGTTAGGAGTGTTCGGAGCCGCTGTCGTATAATAGCGCGACAAGACAGCCGTGAAATTAGTCGTTGTGCCGACTAAAATTTCATAAGGAGACCAAGTAAAATACGGGGATGGAAACTCATGTTTATAAGTTGTAAACGTATAAGCATTGTTATCTATATTCCTATCCGAATCCGACGATTTATTCCCGTAATATTGATACCAACCTGTCGGCGTATCAGTTTCATCATATAATCTTATCCACCAATAATAATTACTATTATAAGCGAGCGATCCGCAGGTTGGATCAGAGTTCGGCAAATTATACTGTGCAGCAAAATCAGAAATCTTTTTGCCAGACCAACAAATGGCCGTGCTCGTACTAAAAGTATTAGTACTGTTTACAACAATTTCATAAGCCGTTTGCGTGCCGCTCCGTTTACACCATTTTAAAGTTGCGCCGCGCGCCGTACTCAAACAAGCTTGCTCATATGTCCAATTCGGTGCCGATAAACTGCCGATGGTTAAATTGCTAATATATACCTTATAATCTCGTAAGCCACACATATTTCCTCCCGATTCGCTTTTACAATTAAAACTTAAAGCTCCGAGCGTGCTCGAGGCGTAACCAACAAAATCACCCGACTGGACGCCATAGCCTGGCCAAACCGAAGTAGCTCCGCAATTCTGAAGTTTAACTGGCGGAGTCAGTGCGCTATTAAGTTTAATCCAGGTCCCATCACTATCAACTCGAGCCCAGCCATAAACGCTTTGGCTATCTTCATTGTAGCAAGCCCAACAATTATTACTATTATTACAAGTATGAGCGCAGTTTGGGCTCGTATCACCATAACCATCTGGCGGCGTAGTTGTTCCTGAAAAAGAAATTAAACCTTTAGTTGGATTCCAGGCCTGTCCAGAAAAATTATTATCACTATCAATATAAACCCCATGAACTAAATCAGAACACGGAGTAGAATAAAAATGAAATAACTCATTTGGCGACGAGTATTTTCCGCTACCGCTTAAGTTCTGAAAAACGTCTAATCTATCACCAATTTTATCATCCAAACAATTAAAATATACTTCCTGGAGTCCATCCCCCCACCAGCCGATTCCTCGAACCGTTGAAGTCGCCGCTTGCGCGCGAGGAACTAAGGAAATAAAGGCCATAATTAAAAAACTCCCAACTATAAAAATGGCGGTTAATTTTTGATAAATTGTCTCGCAAGTAGCATTCATTATTATTTCTCTTTCCTTATTATTATAGCACCTTTGAACAAAATTTTAAAAATATTTTAACAAAAACTTCTCCCCAATTAAAAGCATTTTCTGGCGATCGTTTTCTTTATCGTCTTCATGCCCTATCAAATGCAAAAGGCCGTGAACTAAAAGAAAATAAAAAATATACTCGCCCGATTTTTTTAAAGCGAATACTTCTAAATATTTATTCGCTTTTTTTACTTCTTCGATATTAATAACTACTTCACCGAGATATTTCTTTTGTGTCCCGTCACCAGAGAAAGAAAGAACATCAGTTGTTTTATTTATTCCCCGATAATCATTATTTAATTTCCGCATTCGTTTCGCGCCGACAATAGCAAGCGAAACTTCCCACTTTGTTTTTTTATAAACACGCAAAAATTCTTCAATAATTTTTTTTGTTTTCGCTAAATTTATTTTTTGCCCTGTTGTATTATTTATCTCAACCATATAAATATTACTTTATCATCCTTCTTAATTTTCTCATTAACTCATAAAGACCGTATAAAACCGGTCTAATAACAAGGTCATGGGTCCCAGAATATTCCTTAATAAATCCGCCAAAACCAATTTTAAAACGCGTAACGCCTGGCCATTTTTTCTCATCAATGCCGTAAAAATCGTAATATTTATAGCCTTCTTTTTGCGCTTGTTTTATTATTTCCCATTGCAATAAATAGGGCGCCATCAAATTTCGCGCTTCATTATCCGAGGCGCCGTGGAGATAAGTCACGCGCTCGCCAAAAAAACTAAATAATCCCGTCGCGATATATTTCCCGTCGTATCGTGCGAAATATATTTTTATAAACTCTGGCTTACTTAATAAAGTACGATAATGAGCTTCACTATGTAAACGAAAACCATCGCGATTCCCTGTGACCGACATTAGACGCCAAAACTCTTTAAAGTCATCGCTAGTTCCCAATACGATTTCCACACCCTTCTTATCGGCAAGCTTAATATTATAACGAGTTTTCTGATGCATTTCTTTTAGTAGTACTTCCTCGCTTAAATTTAAATCAAGCATTAATGTTTTCCGCGGCTGTAAGTCTGTACTTTTTTTCAAATTTATTTCTAATTTTTTTTCCGTTTCAACCCGAAAAAAAACTGAGCCGCGCTTCTCATTTTTCAATTCGTTTAATAAAAATTCAATCGCCTTCTCTTCCCCTCTTGGTCCGCGCGGAGAGTAATAATAATAAAGAAAGCCAAATAATGATTTTCGAATAAAAATTCCTGTCGCTAAAATATTATTATTCTCCGTAACGCTCCAGCGCTCAATATTTTCTCCGTTCTCAATAAGCAATTCAGCCCATAATTTTGACTGCAGAAACTCATCCCCAACTAGGCTATCAATGTCTAATAAATTGTCCGATTTCTCTAATTTCATAATAAAATTATAGCATAATTTTAAAAAAGAGGTCATCTTTACAACAACCTCTTTTATTGACTTTTTAATATTTTTAAAATTATGGAAGCGATCTTAGACCAATTCCTGATGGTGAGGCGGTATTTAGTCCCGATGGAATTCCGCCAGTATTACTACCCAAACAATAAATCAAAGAATAAGTACCATTAGTCACACCGCCAATATTCCCGACGGTATATGTATACTTAATGGTATTAGAACAAAGGGCATTATCAGCTGGTACTGGTGGTTTTGGAATAATAGACATATAAACAATCGTACTTGATGACATGCTGCTACCCGCTACAATATCAGCGTCAGGTGGATATTTACCTAAATCATTGTAGTACATTTCTAACGCCGTTTGAATCTGTTTAACGTCAGCAATACGTCTGGCGTCGCGAGATCTCGCTCTAGCTTGATTTAAAGCAACAATTGATAAAGTTGATAGCAGGCCGATAATGGCGATAACTACCAATAATTCGATGAGGGTAAAACCTTGTTGATTTTTTTTCATAGCACTATTACGCTGAAACTATTTATAATTTGAGTATAGCATAATAAATAATTTTGCGCCAATTATAGCGATTAAATAAAAAAGAAGTCCATTTCTGAACTTCTTTTTTTATAACCACAAATTTGATTATGGGATTGATCTTAAACCGATACCTGATGGCGAGGCGGTATTTAGTCCCGATGGAATTCCACCAGTATTGCTACCTAAACAATATGCCAAAGTATAAGTTCCATTGGCTACCCCGCCGATAGTAGTTGGGGTATAAGTGTAAAGGATAGTGTTAGAACACGCCGCGTTATCGGCTGGTAATGGTGGCTTCGGCACAATATCCATATAGACGACCGTGCTCGAAGAAATATTACTGCCCGCAGTGAGAGAGGTCGGATATTGACCTAAATCATTGTAGTACATTTCTAACGCCGTTTGAATCTGTTTAACGTCAGCAATACGTCTGGCGTCGCGAGATCTCGCTCTAGCTTGATTTAAAGCAACAATTGATAAAGTTGATAGCAGGCCGATAATGGCGATAACTACCAATAATTCGATGAGGGTAAAACCTTGTTGATTTTTTTTCATAGCTCACCTCCCTTCAAAGAATTTAGTTTCTGACTTAATACCGGTTATTAAACCAGCAACTAAAAATTTGAATTAATAATTAAACAATTAATATATTAATATATTAACATACATAGAATAAGCACGCAATACTTTTTTTGCACTAGAACTGATTAGCCATATTATACATCGGCAAAATAACCGCCGCAACCATAATTCCGACGCCGACGCCCATAATAACCATAATCAGCGGTTCCATTAATTTACTTAAATTATCAAGCATATTTGACGCTTCACGCGAATAAAACTCAGTAATGCGATCAAGAACTGTATCGATTTTACCTGTTTTTTCACCGACGGCTATCATCTGCGGAACCATATGCGGAACGTCTTTACTATTTTCCATTACTGTCGCGAGTGGATTACCATCATTAATTGATTCTAGTGTCTCTAAAATTAATTCCTTATAAATAGTATTCCCAACTACTTCAGCCGCAATTTCAAGCGCGCGCGTAATTGTTACTCCGCCCTTTAATAAAGTAGCGAGTGAACGAGTAAAGCGCATTAAATATATATACTTAAATAAAGTGCCAAAAATTGGCATGCGTAATTTTAGAATATCGAGGTTTCTTTTACCCGAATATGTTTTCAAATAAAGACGAATTAAAAATACGAGACCACCAAAGGCAAGGATTAAAAGCAAGATATAACTTTGTAAAAATTTAGAGGCGCCAATAACGATTCGGGTTGAAAGCGGGAGCTCCATACCTGTTTCTGTTAAAATGGTGGTCAAATTAGGAATAACATAAATCATTAAAACAATTGCTACGCCAACAAGAGCGGTCATAATAAAGACCGGGTAAATCATCGCACCTTTAATCTTAGCAACCATGTCATAATTTTTTTCCATTTCATCAGCGAGATAATCTAGAACTTCATCTAATTTACCTGACGATTCGCCGGAACGAACAATATTTACAAAGAAATCTGAGAAAATTTTTGGTCTTTTAGCAAAAGCGTCTGATAAAAAGGCACCACCATCAACCTCAAAAGCAATCTCCGAAACCATATTTTTCAGAGTAATATTATTTGACTGCTCAACTAAAATTAATAATGACTCAACCACCGGAACATTAGCGGAAATCATAACTGAGAATTGACGCGAAAAAATAACCAGGTCCTTCCCTTTAATCGGAGCAATAAACATCGAAAACTTACTCTCGAAGCTATTGGTAATATTAATAATAGAGGTCGGATTTAAATCCTTTTTTCGTAATTTAAAAGTAACCTCATTATCGCTTAGGCCTACTGTTTTCCCTCGTTTTATTTTGCCATGCGAATCTTCAGCGATGTATTTAAAAATTGGCATATTATTTAGCTTTCAATAACTCTTAAAACTTCTTCCATGGTTGTTAAGCCTTGGAGAACTTTAATAATACCATCTTGTTTAATAGAAACGAAATCCTCATTTTTCTTAATCGCCTCTAAATTAAAATTCTTATCATTATTATTGATCATTTCCCGGAGCGAATCATTAATTTCAATTACTTCAATAATCGCGACACGACTAGCGTATCCGGTATTCTCACAACGAGTACAACCAACGGCTTTATAAACCTTATACTTACTAAAGATTTCCTCTGGTGTAGCAAGATCTGGTAATTCCTCTTTAACAATATTAAAAGGCGCTAATTTTAATTCATCAATTATCTCTTGGTTAGCATCACCCGATAACTCGGTCGGTTGTTTACAATGATCGCAAAGACGACGCGCTAAACGTTGCGCAACTACAGTTTTTAAAGTTGAAGATAATAAAAAGCGCTCAATTTTCATATCGAGTAAACGGAAAACTGCCCCCAAGGCATCATTAGTATGTAAAGTTGATAAGACTAAATGGCCGGTTAAAGAGGCGTGGATTGATAATTCAGCCGTTTCTTCGTCACGAATTTCTCCCACCATGATAATATTAGGATCTTGGCGCAAAAGAGAACGTAAACCGCTCGCAAATGAAAAACCAATTTTTGGACGAATCTGCGATTGATTAATTCCCTTAATTTCATATTCGATAGGATCTTCAAGCGTCGAAATATTAACGTCCTCTTGATTTAAAATATTTAAAACCGCATAAAGAGTTGTGGTTTTACCACTACCAGTCGGCCCTGTTACCAGAAAAATTCCGCTCGTTTTTTTAATTCCCTCAGCGATACGACGCAGCGCTAATTTGCTGAAACCTAAACCCTCAAGAGTCGGCGCGCCCTTAGATGTGTCCAAAATTCTCATAACAACTTTTTCTTGACTGGCGAGTGGAAGGGTGGAAACACGGAAATCGACTTCACGATTATTAACAAGCAAACGGATACGGCCGTCCTGAGGAATACGAGTTTCATCTAATTTTAATTTAGCCAAAACTTTAATACGAGCAATAATCGCGTTATGAATACTTTTTGGCAGCGTAAGCGAGGTATGCAAAATACCGTCGATACGATAGCGAACGCGACTTTCTTTGGCGAATGGTTCAATATGAATATCAGAAGCCCTCGCTTCAACCGCATGACGGATAACAACTGAAACAATTCTGGAAACCGGCGCACTATTTATATCTTCTTGCGAAACACCCTCCTCGTCAGTTTTAACCGAAACTAATTCTTCACCCTCCTCCTTCGCCTTAACTTCAAGAGCGGTTGAAATTTCTTCCTCTAACTTTTGATATTGTTTAAAAATCTTACGGTAACTGGCGTTAGAAATTAAAAAATATAAAACCTGTAACTTATCATCGGCTGCTAAAAAATTAACCGCCTCCATCGATTTTAAATCTGGCTCAACTAACCCGACTTTAATAGTTTTTTCTTCTTGGCTAAAACAAATAATTTTATAGGTTTTAGAAATTTCTTCGGGCAAAAAATTTAAAATCTTTTCCGGGACTTCCTCGGTTAAAAGGTTATAATAAGGCAGACCATAAAACTCCGCCTTAACGGCTGTTAGTTTTTCCTCATCAACATAATTTTTATTAATCAAAAAAAACGATAAATCGAGATTATCTTTTTTAACTGCCGCTTTTATTTCGCTAATTTTGTCAGCCAAGATTAAACCCTTGGTCTGCAATAGAGCGAGTAATTGGTCATTCTTATCCATTATTTTTATTGGTTCTTAGTGGGTAAAGGAAAAGGCGTGTTATTACCGAGAGCGCAGGAAAGTGTTTGCGTTGTATTTACTATTTCGCCACTCGTCGATGTTGAGGTTGTTACGATTTGTCCAACTGATGTCTTACAAATAGAATCAAAATCAAACTTATTAATATTATTTTTTAAAGCTAAAAATTTTGGTTCCGAAAATAAAGCCGTATCAATTAAATCTTTGGATGAAGTCGAGAGTTTAACAGGAGTTACTACTTCCATCATGCCGGTTGTTGTATTCAAATAATCAGCGGCTTGATTACGCAAAATATAAAGAGCTAGCCCTGCACAAATTAAAATAATGATAAATATATATAGGATGTAACGATTGCCACTTTTCATAAGATTATTGATCCACTTACTTATTATAATAGTAGGTTGTTAGAGTAAAGTTTGCCGTATTAGCTCCTGGCGAAAAACCTAAGGTAGTTATATCGAATAAACGTAAATTACTTTCAAAAAGACGTAAAAGATTTTTAAAACCGGCATAGTCGATTGAACTAATTGACAACTGTAAGCTTAATTTACCAACGTTAGCTGAAAGTGGAACGCTCCCATCTTCTGCGGCCTTAGGTTCTTCTTTATTTATGCTTACTGAATTAAGTATAAAACCATTTTGGGTAACTATTTCATCAAGTTCGCCAAATAATCTTTCTTTAACATAAGCATCAGGCAAAACTCCATTAAATTTCTTCAAATCACTTGGGGAAATTTTCTTATATAATTCTGCAATTGTTTTTAAATTATTCAACTTTTTCTGCTGTTCCGTATAAAGTCTTTGTTGTTGTTCGATATTAACTTTGATAGCCAACCTAGTCGCATCATATTTTGGCTGAATCACTACAAAATAAGAAACTGTTAAAAATATAATAACAAAGATAACTAAAATGATATTGAAATAATCATTGAGGAATAAATTTAAACCATTTTTGTCTTTTGGGTTTTGATTCATAATAAATTATTTTTTGAAAATAGCCGGGTCAAGCTCAAAACTCAGCGCGAAATTTACACCAGCGTCCAATGATTTTGTTTTACTATTCATTAGCGAAGAATTAACACTTAAAACTTCAACTTTTTTGACCATAGGGTCAGCCAAAAAAGCTTTAACCTGCCAACTAACTTCGGCATAGCTAAGCGCTTTAGCGCTTAAAGAATATAAGCCATTGGTGCTACCACCAAAACTATCAAATTTAACCGTGCTAAGCGTGTTCTTTTCTAACCAATTAAAGAAATTACTCCAATAAATATGGCTGTCGAGTAATCGTCCAACTTCAATCGATTTATTTTTATAACTTAGTGCTTCGTCGGCCGTTCCTTTGATTTTACTAATATCTCGATTTACCTTAATAATATCATTTTCTATACTCTGCGCTTCAACTAGTTCCTGTTTTTGCCACCAATCAAGACCAAAATATATTTCCGCCACGAAAATAGACGCAATAAATAATACCACCATCAGTATGGAGATATTTTTATTCCAATCAAAAGCAATCTTGACCTCGTCTTTGATCAAGTTAACCTCCAAGATCTTTGGATTTTGGAGAAGATTTTTTTTGGTTTCTTCTTTTGTTCCTTTTTTAGGCTTGAAGAAAAGCATGGAGTCTATTTTAAATAATTGACCGTTATTTTATATCCTATTCAATCTCTCTCATTCCTAATCCAATTGCCACTGCTAATTTAGCGCCGACTTCCGACAGAACCGGTTTTAATTCCAGGGGGCAATTGACTCGATTCCAAGGATCGCCGATAATAACTTTAATATTCAAACGTTTGGCGAAATAATCAGATAAATTTAAAAGCATGGCTCCGCCGCCCGACAAAATAATTTTTTCTACTTCCCCACCATTTTGTGAGCGGAAGAAATCAATCATATACTGCATCTCGGTGATAATCGGCTCAAGCGTTTTGCTTAGGAGCTGTGGTAGTTCTTCTTTAGCGTCGGCCGCAAGAGTAACACTCATATCAAATTTAAATTGTTCAGCTTGCGCATAGGTCATCCCTAATTTATCGGCGATTGCCTTAGTAACAGTTGAAGCACAAACCGCCAAACTACGATTTAGAACCGGAATACTTTCGCGAACAATAGAGATATCAGTGCTATTAGCGCCAATTTCGGCGATCATGACCGTTGTCTTATCGTTACCGATTAAAGAGCGAACCAGAGAAAAAGTTTCTGTTTCTAGACTCACTAAATTTAATTTAGCTTGCTTAAAAACATCAATATATTTACGAACTAATTTTTTAGGTGAGCCAGTAAGGAATACTCTCATATTACCCCGGGTTGGAGTCTTGCCATTTTCATCGGGAATAATTTTCCAATCTAAAATCATTTCTTCAAGCGGAAGAGGAATAACTTTTTTCGCCTCCTCGTTGACCGCCAAGGAGATTCCCTTCTTATCAACATTTGATAAATTAATGATCGAAGAAAAAACCGCAAACGTCGGCAAGGATGCCGTCACTTTTGTACTAGTGATACCTGCTTCATTTTTTACTTTAATAATTGCCTTAGCTAAATAATTAATGTCATCAATTTTTGTAAAATTGACTTCACTGACATTTTCGCTAAAGGCATAATTGGAGAGATAAATCTTTCGGTTCTTTTTACGGAGCTCGACCATTTTCAATGATGAGTCACCAATATCTATTCCTAAAAAAAGATTATCTCCTCCGAAAGAAATTAGGCTCATAAGCTTAATAAAAATTGCGGAATTTGAATTGAATTATCTTGTCTTCTGATATATACTATATTATATATTATTCAGAAACATTAAACAAGGTTAAATATGAATTTTTTCGCCCGTAATAAAAAAATTTTTCTAATCCTGGGTTTCTTTGCTCTTGTCTTTGTGATCGGCTATTTGATTTGGCGCTTTTTTTTCCAAACTACTATAAGCACGCCAATCGCCACGAGTACTCCGGGGATAATTAACGGTCTACCATCTGCCGGACTTGATGACGGAACAGGAATAGGACAAACGGGCGGACAAGGTGGGCTGCCAACGACCGATGGCCAAGGCAATGTTTTTACTCCAGGCAAAGGCGCGCCAAGTACTAACGAACCGAACCCAGTAGCAGCCGGCGGAATAACTAAAACCGAAATTGTAAATCAATCCCCTTCGCTTGACCCGACTCTAAATAGCGACGGCTCGATTCAATACTATGATAAAAATAAAGAGAAATTTTATAAAATAGATTCTGACGGCAATAAAGTTTTATTAAGCGATAAGGCTTTCCATTCGGTGGAGAATGTTACCTGGGCGCCTGATAAAGACAAGGCTGTTCTCGAATATCCTGATGGCAGTAAAATTCTTTATAATTTTACGACAAAGAAACAGGTTACTCTACCTGCACATTGGAAAGATTTTTCTTTTTCACCTGATAGCACGCAAATAATTTCTAAAAGCATGGGAATTGATTCTGATAATCGCTGGCTGGTTGTTTCAAATGACGATGGTTCGAAAGCTAAGGCGGTCGAAGCTATTGGCACAAATGACAAAACAATTTATCCTTCCTGGTCGCCAAATAATCAAATTGTTGCCATGTATACCGAAGGTGTTGATTTCGATCGCCAAGAAGTTTTCTTTATCGGACAAAACGGAGAAAATTTCAAATCAACTATTGTTGAGGGTCGTGGCTTTGATCCGAAATGGTCAACGACCGGCGATCGCCTTTTATATAGCGTCTATAATACCACTGACAATCTCAAGCCCCGTCTTTGGATAGTTGATGCCGGAAGCGATACTATTAGCCAAAACCGCCGAAGTATTGATATTGAAACCTGGGCCAGTAAATGCACCTTTGCCTCAAATACTGAAGTCTATTGCGCTGTTCCTGATAATTTAGAAAATGGCGCCGGTCTCTTCCCTGAGCTCGCCGATAAGACAAAGGACAGTTTATATAAAATTGATTTAACAACCGGTAGCCAAAAATTAATTGCTGTCCCGGACGGCTCATTTAATATCTCCCAAATTATTATCGGTAGCGACCAAGATTATCTCTACTTTACTGATAAATTTTCCGGTTCGATTTATAAAGTTAAACTATAAAATATAATCAAAGCCATTGAATGTGTTTCCACAAAGTGTCTAAATTTTTTTTAGACTTGCTCTTCCCGCTTGAATGTCTAAATTGTCAAACCGAAGGAAATTATCTCTGCACTCCTTGTTTTCAGAAGATAAAAACAAGTACGAAGAGCGAGCAAACCGGCGCAAAAACAAACCTACAGATTCCCGAACTTAATGAAATTTATATTGCCGGCGATTATGAAGATAAAATTTTAAGCAAATTAATCATCAAATATAAATATAATTTTTTAAGTCCGCTCGGAAAAATCTTAGCGGATTTTTTAATTAATTTTTGGAATTCTTTAGAAATACCTTGGCCACGTGAGACGCTACTTATAATTCCAATACCACTTTCTAAAAAACGCCTGCGCTGGCGCGGCTTTAACCAAGCAGAAATTCTCGCGCGTGAATTTTGCACATATTATAAAATTCTCAACAATGAACTTTTTGATTGCGAACTTAATCTCGACTTAAAACGCCAAAAACACCGAAGTCCCCAAGCAAACTTGAATGAAGCGGAGCGTTTAATAAATATTAAATCAGCCTTTGCCTGGAAAGGAAAAAATTTAAGCGGCCAAAATATAATTCTTATTGATGATGTTACCACAACCGGCGCGACCCTAAATGAAGCTGCTAAAACTTTAAGAACAGCGGGAGCCAATAAAGTTTATGCGCTCGTTCTCGCCAAAGGTTAATAATTGCAAAAAAACGCTTATATTTACAAATAGCGAGAGATAATCTATACTAGATATTAGCTGATTGCTAAGCCCACCAAGCTTAGGCGGGAGATAATTCTCCTGAGTGCAAACCTAAAGCTAAAATGAAGCGCTCTGCGATAATTTATTGCAAAGAAGCCGGGTGGAACCGCGAGACAAAGCGAGAAGCTTAAAAGTCCCGTCCCGGTAAAAACAGTTTTTCTGTTTTTACTAGGAGGGGATTTTTTTATTAATAATAAATTAAGGAACCAAGAATTCTCGGTTCATATATCTTAAACATATGAAAGAAGAAATTAGCATCGATTTAAAACGTCATAGCCTTGCCCATATCATGGCGACCGCTATTAAAGAATTATGGCCGGACGCCCAACTCGCGATTGGACCATCTATTGATAACGGCTTTTATTATGATATTGATTTTGGCGACACAAAAATACTTGAATCTGATTTAAAAAACATCGAAAAAAAGATGGCCTTTTTAATTAAGCAAAATTTAAAATTTGAACGCGCGGAAAAAGATATAGATAGCGCTTTAAAAGAAGCGAAAGCAGCTGGCGAAATTTATAAAGCTGAATTACTTGAGGGCTTAAAAGAACAGGGCGAAAAAACTGTTAGTTTTTATTCCGTTGGCAAATTTACCGATCTTTGCCGGGGTCCACATATCGAAAATACAAATATATTAAAACCGGGGAGTTATAAATTAGCGAAACTAGCCGGCGCTTATTGGCGTGGTGACGAGAAAAATAAGATGTTGACTCGCATCTATGGGCTCGCCTATGGCACTAAGGAAGAATTGGATGAATATTTGAAGATGATGCTTGAAGCCGAAAAAAGAGACCATCGAAAAATTGGAAAAGAACAAAATCTTTTCATGATGCACGAATATGCTCCTGGTATGCCCTTCTTTCTTCCACAGGGCTTTATCATGCTAAATGAATTAATTAAATTAGCACGCGAACTTTCTTATGGCGAAAGCTATAAAGAGGTTAGGACGCCCCAACTTTTTAATTCCGAACTCTGGAAGACCTCGGGCCACTGGGATCATTATCAGGAAGACATGTTTATTCTCCATCATACTGAAGACGACTGCGATTTTGGCATTAAGCCGATGAATTGCCCGGCACATATGCTTGTCTTTAAGCGTGATATCCATTCATATCGTGATCTCCCTTTGCGTTTAGCCGAGACAACCACTCTCTACCGCAATGAAAAATCAGGCACCCTCCATGGTCTAACCCGCGTTCGCAGCTTATCTCAGGACGATTCTCATATTTTCTGCCGTCCCGACCAAATCCTCGAAGAGATTGCCTCCCTTCTCCAAAAAGTTAAAGATATTTATCATATTTTTGATTTAAAAATTGACGAGATTCATCTTTCAACTCGACCAGAAAAATTCCTGGGAGAAAAAAAGTTTTGGGATGAAGCGGAAAATAATCTTAAAACCGCTTTAACTGACGCCGGGCTTAATTATAAAATTAATGAAGGTGACGGCGCTTTCTACGGACCGAAGATTGATATTAAAGTTAAAGATGCAATCGGACGTCAATGGCAATTAGCTACTATTCAATTAGATTTCCAATTACCTCTGCGTTTTAATCTCCATTACACCGATGCGAAGGGAGAGTTCCAGTCACCAGTTGTTATTCACCGCGCGCTTCTCGGTTCAATGGAAAGATTTATGGGGGTTATTATCGAACATTATTCTGGAGTATTCCCAGTTTGGCTTTCGCCAACTCAAATTAAAATAGTTTCTGTCGCCGAGGCTCATATTAGCGGCTGCCAAAAATTAGCCGATGAATTAAGAGGAGCAGGCATCCGCGTCGAGCTTGATGAAGCAAATGAAACCGTTGGTAATAAAATTAGAAAGGCGGTTAATGAAAAAGTTCCTTATATGCTGGTTATTGGCGACAAAGAAATGAACTCAGAAACGCTTAATGTTCGCGACCGTGGCGCTCAAGAAACACGAGAAATCGCTAAAGACAACTTCATCAAGGAAGTACTTGAGAAAATTAACACCCGCTCTTAAGCTCAAAACGAATCCAAGCGCCTAATTGTCGAGATTAGCCTTCTTATGGTATTATTTAGCTACCTTTAATTAGCCTTAAAAATTTCTCTATGAAAAAAAATAAGACCCTATATATCGTTTTAGGAGTGGTCGGGGCGCTACTTATCCTCGCTTCGCTTGGCAAACTAACCAATAAATCAGCTCAGCCGGAAATGATTCTCTTTTTTGGTGATACTTGCCCACATTGTAAGAATGTCGATGATTTTATTAGCGCAAACGACGTCCGAAATAAATTAAAGTTTCAGGAGCTCGAAGTCTATAATAACAAGGACAATGCCGCTCAGCTCGCCGCTACCGCTAAAAAATGTGAGATTGATACTAGTGCTGGCATCGGTGTCCCTTTCTTCTTTGATGGCACGACTTGTTTACAGGGCGATCAACCAATTATTGATTTTCTACAAACTAAAATAAAATAATAATATAAAATGAAAAAACTTTTCTATATAAGTCTTCCCTCTTTAGCTCTATTCGCCCTACCGGCCAAAGCGATTTGCCCAGTCTGCGTAGTGGCCGTCGGCGCTGGCCTCGGGCTAAGTGAATATCTTGGCATTGATGATTCAATCGCCGGCGTTTGGATCGGCGGGATGATGGTTTCTCTTATTGCCTGGACTATTAATTGGTTAAATAAAAAAAATTGGAAGTTTGGCAATAAAGATTTGCGCGATATTCTTATAACAATTGCTTATTATGTCATGGTAATCTGGCCCTTACTCGCTAAAGATATGATTGGGCATCCTTGGAATAAATTATTTGGCATCGATAAATTGGCTCTTGGTATAACAGTCGGTAGTCTTGGTTTTTTGCTTGCGACCCTCTGGTATAGCGACATAAAAAAGAAGAATGACGGACATGCGCAATTCCCTTTTCAAAAAGTCGCCTGGCCTGTCGGCGCTCTAATTATTTTAAGCTTTGTCTTTTATTTATTAATACGCTAATAATATGTCGGAGAATATAGAAAACACGATGTCTCTAAACGAGATGATCGAGAAAGTCGATAAAATGAAAAAAGATCATGAACTCGACTTATCATCTGACCAAGATTTAAGCATCGCTATTATGAATCTTGTTAGTATTGAAGAGCATTTTTTCTTTACTGGCGCAAAAACCGGCAACCCAAAATATTATGATCTTTTGAGCGAAGTTCGAGAAATCAGAAAATCATTATTGAAAAAAATTATTAAAGAATACGAAGGCGAAGTTTGGTGCATCTCTAAACATTTACTGGCCGCGAGCTACCGCTTAATGGAAGTCGGAACTAAAGCGCAAGGAAATAATAAAAAAGAAGAGGCCCAAGAAATGTTTCAAAAATCTTATGACCTCTATTCCCTCTTCTGGGGATTGAATATGAAATTAATTGATATTGGCGAAGTAAAAAAAATTGATGATGATGCGATTAATACAAAGAAGAAAGGATTGACCGGACGTCTCGGCGCGCTTGTTAAAAAGGTGGTCGATTGCTGTATTGAATAAATCAAATTATAGAAAGAGAAAGAGAGCTTTTGAGAAGCTCTCTTTTTTTAAAATGTTTTTTTGCCAATGTTTTTTGTGCGGTAATTTGTAAATGGCTTAATCGAGCTCAGCAAAACAAACTTGTCTCTCATAAACGATTTCATCGATTTCATCCTCGATGCTGAGTTGGGGAGGGTCTACCTCGACTTCAACATGAAGGGCGATGGCGTGTTTCTCGAAGGCAGACGCTGGAACTCCGTGATGCTTACTTAAGCATTTCCTTTGCCGTCTTGTTAAATCGAGCATACAAGTTGAAACTAGAGAAGCTTCGGCTTGTGGGTTGTTCGCTGGAACGACTTTGATAAAATAAATATCTGCGCCATACTCATTCAAATCCGAATAAACTGATTTTGGATCATACGTCACAAACGTATGGGGTTTAACCAATTCATTACGAACGATAGACGAACACAGACATTTGTCTGTTTTCATTTCAGCTAAATACGGGTCAACTTTTCCATTTCTTTCCCATAAATCTTCTGAAAAATTTTTGATAAAAGAACTCTTACTCATACTCTTTGGCTCCTCCTTAATTGTTGGTGAATACTTGGGTTAACTGAAATTGCTAATTACTCTTATAAAATTGATATTACTATTATAAGTTCATTGTGTCAAGGCTAATTTTTCCCTACTATTTCATATTTTTTAGTACTATCTAATGACCGAACAAGCGGAAAATAAAACGCAGAAAATAAAAAATTATTATAAGAGCGATAAGACCAGCGCCCATAAATAAACCCACATTATTGAAATAGGCATTGAGCGGTGATTCATTAAAGTAAGCCTTCAGGGCTGGCAAATTAACAATTGTCCCGAGAATTTCTTTCGGCGGAAAAGATTCTTTTTGGCCGACAACTAAAACATACTTCCCTTCGTTATTATCATTATAAACTTTAATCTGATAAACTCCCGGGTCTAAATTGATTGTGCTCGTTGGGCCAGCAAAATAATGATCGCCTGCAAACTCTTCAAAATATGGTAACCATTCACTTTTACTTGCATCAAGGGTCGCGATTACTTTAGCGCTATCCACATCTATTAAGTCAGCGGATATATTTTTAGTAATATCCTTAACATCAGGAACGAGCGTTTCGAAATAAAAATCCTGATTAGTGGCGATAGCGAATTGATAATACTCCTCCCAGCCCTTAAGTCGTCCATAATAGGCCTGGGAAATATCGGGATTATTTATGATAATCGGTTTTTCCGGCAAAGCATCAAGATTATAGACTAAGCGCGGATTGTGCGCATAAGTATATGACGCAACACCTAAAACTGAGAAAAAAATAATTAAGCTAACAATAATTTTTTTCTTCATAAAATTATATTTTATTAAGGATTGAATTGTTGATTTTTAAAAACATGGGCGTCTTCAGCTTTTGAATCAGGGGATAATATTAATAAATCAGAATTACCGAAATGGAATTGGCGCAGAACATCTTGCCAATCTAAATTATAATAAGTGGCATAAATCATCTTGCCAATATCACCATGCGTCACCAGAAGAATATTCCCCTCTTTATGTCGCTCTAAAATTTCGCTTAAAAGCTTATGACTGCGCGAAATTAAATCTGGAAATGTTTCGGCGCCAACGGGTGAAAGAAAATAATTAATTGTTTCAGTTTTAAATAAATCAGGAGCGCAAAGACGCTCAATATCAGCCAGCGGCCGTCCCGTCATTATCCCAAAATTTCTTTCAATTAATAAGTCTAGAATTTTTGGCTTCTGCCGGTCTAACGTTAAACAAATAATTTCGGCTGTATGTTTAGCTCTTTCCAGCGGAGAACAATAAACAGCCAAAAAAGATAGAGCGCTCGACTTAATGTGTCCCGCCAAACGCCGTGCTTGATCTTCGCCTAAATCAGTCAATTTCTGATTGCGATGACCGTTAAGAATGCCATTAACATTATCCTCATCCTGTCCGTGTCGAGTTAAATATATATTTAGAGACATTGTTTTTTGATTAAAGAATAGAGCGATTATTTATCGTACTTCTTATGAAACTCCGCCTCATCGCCAAATTTAGCGAAATCCTGCTTAACCTGACTTTCCTGAACCTTAAAACCTGGCTTATTTTCATGCATAATACCACACCAATACTTCTCTGTTAGGCCTGCAATTTCTTTCGCATACAAAAAGAATCCATTGGCATAACCGCAATACATGCAACCAATTTTTTCTATTGGCTCTAAGTAAGCCAGTTTATTCCTATCTCTAACTAAAATATAATCCGAGCGCTTAACTTTCTCAAGACCGTAAATCGGAAAACAAACCGCTTGATATAAAGTAACAAAAAAATCTAAAATTAAAATGGCAATGAGCGGCAACCAAAGAATTGGTGCGGATAAAATGTGCGCGTATAATCGATCGAAGCGGAATTTACGATAAGTCATAATTCAAGGTTTAGCTTTAATAAATATTTTAATCAAGCGATTGAAAAAAATTGCAGTGACCATTCGGCGGGATTTCGGTTTTGCTCTCATTGCAATAAAAATATCCTTCGCCCACGGCAAAACTCGTGCAGTTGCGACACTGACTATTCTCATTACCCCATTCCACAACGAACTCAGATTCAATTTCGTGTGACATAAAATTTAAAATTAATCTTATTTGCGTGTTTATTACTCCTCTTTTATATGAAAATCATAGCGTAAATTGGCGAAACAATCAACAAAAAACAGCCCTCTGGCTAGGGGCTGTTTTTTCTTTTTCCTTAAAGAATTTTATGGTAGAACTCCATGACTTTTGCCATATCGACATTCTGCGGTAATTCTTTTTGGTTCGGCGCATCAAGAAATCTTCCGCCGTCATTACTAAACAATAAGAAAGTCGCGGCTTCAGCATTTTTTCGATTGCTTTCAATCTGCTCTTTAAACACTCTATTTTTAAGTATCTTTTCTTTTAAACTAATAATCTGGCCTGTCTTCATTTTATAGGACGGAATATCAAGTTTTTTCCCGTCGACCAAAATGTGACCATGATTCACTAACTGTCTCGCCTGCTCTCTCGTTTTGGCTAGACCCAAACGAAAAACAACATTATCTAATCTCATCTCAACTCGACGTAATAATTCGAGTTGCGGATCCTTGCGACTAGCGAAAGCTTCTTCGGCATAGCGCCGCATCTGTTTCTCCATTATTCCATAAATAAATTTTAACTTCTGCTTTTCTTCAAGAATTAAGCCATAATCGGATTTACGTTTCGGACGTAAATTACGCCGCCTAATACTTTCCTCCTCGCTCGCCAGCCCGAAACGCTGACGCTTTTTTAATTTTGGACCGATATATCTTGCCATAAATTATAATTAATTATTAATTGTTCTTATAGTACGCAAAATATTTAATAATTATCATATATTCAACAAAAAATAGGCGCTAAGCCTACTTTTTGACATATTTAACAAATATTGGTTATATTATTTGCTACTAACTGATTTTTCTACAGTCTTTATGCCCTTTAAGCCAAAAACGAGTAGTGAAATTATTATTATCTTTAAAAGATAATTACTTTGTAAATCAAAAAAGTTTTTCGTCATTGGCGTCATCTTCCCCGACAAGAGATGAGTTAAAATTCCGATAGGGAGCGTTAAAAATACCCAATTTATTTTTGGAATACGTATTCTAATCTTCAAAAATAATTTTGAAAGTAGCGGCGATAATAAATAAATTCCCAAAAACGAAACCGCTAAATCAAAAATTGCATAGCCTCCCAAGCGAAATTGTCGAATAAATTCTAAAAAATTCATAATTAATTATCAATTAAAAATATTTGCTAAATGCTATTTTTAGTCTATCATATATACATCTATATAATAACTTAAAATGAATAAAAAAGCTTTTACATTAATCGAACTACTCGTAGTCATTGCTATTATCGGACTACTTTCTACCTTGTCCATTGTAGCGCTTAACACAGCCCGAGCGCGATCTCGAGACGCTCGGCGTATTTCTGATATTAAGCAGACTCAAACCGCCCTCGAAATGTACTATAACGATAATGGCCAATATCCATCCACATTAACCGGTGGCGCAAATTTAGCTACTAACTCTGTTGTTTATATTGATATCGTGCCTAAGCCTCCAATACCGGCCGATCATGGCCTGTGTACTGGAACAACTATCTATACATACAATGCGGGGGTATTTAGTGGCTCCACAAATGGAACTTATTCTCTAAATTGTTGCCTTGGGAACCAAATTGGAAATCTGTCAGCTGGACTTGTCAGCGCAACCCCTGCCGGTTTAACTAATTATACGCCAGCTCAATCGGGAGTTCAACCGCCACCTGGTATGGGTGGTGGCCCTTGGGGTGGTGGACCGCCTCCGGGAGCCGGAGGTTTATGAACCTAGCCTCGGCTGATCTCTATGACTTAGAATTAATAAAAAAACCTATTACAAATATATTAGGTAAGCAAAAAAAGACCATATATATGGTCTTTTTAAAATTCATAATATTTCTACTTCTCTCTCGCCTTAGTAGCAACTGCCGCCAAGAAACCAAGTATGATGCCAACCCCAGAAAAAATATAGATAATGGTAAATATTTTTCCGGCATCTGTTTTTGGTACTAAATCACCGTAACCGACCGTAGTCAAAGAGATGGAGCTAAAATAAAAAGAATCTAGCCAATTCCAACCTTCGATGCGGTGATAAGAGAAGGTGCCAATTAGCAAAACAATAATAACAAAAAATAGTAAACTTCTAAATTCATGGTCTCTTAATCCTCTTAAAATTGCGCTAAAAAATTTAATAATAGTTCGTATCATAATTATTTGAGTATCTTTGATTTTATAATTTATCATTATCAACTTAATAGTATACAAAATTTGTGCAAAATAAAAGACCCTCAGTCTTTGCCCGAGGGCCATATCAATTATAGTCGCTTCTAGCGATCAAGAAAAAATGCAGCGCTACCCGGTTCCAATAATTTAAAATCATTACGTGGAATCATTTTTGCGCACCATTTTTTATTAATGGGTTCCAGATAGACAACTATCTCAAAAGAATAACTTACCCAAAATATATTTTTGGCTCCATCTTCTTTCAATATTTTTACTCCATTTATTATATGCTCCTTACAAACCTGCATTACATGCGCCATTGTTAGCAAGCAATAAATGTTTAATTTAGAAGCGATTTCAAGTAGTCCTCTTTCGTAAACACTGTCGACAAGTTCATAATTCGCCAAAGTCAATTCCGGAGAATATGCTTTAGTGCCAATAAATGCATTCCCAATAAAGAGAGCGTCCTCGCCACACAAGGCGTCAAATATTCCTCCATGCTCTTTGGTGATAAAAAAATCGCTGTAATTAAAATTCGACACGCTTTCGAGCTTGACTGGATTAGTAATTTTTTTTAAATGACGGCGTCCAATCATTTTTTCTTTTGTTTCCATTATCTATCGTTTTGTTTATTTTAAAGTTCCATTAATCAATGAAATATACAATATTTTATATATAATGTCAATATAAGTATTTTATCTCTAATTTAGCCTTTCTTTATTAGACTTTGATAGATCTATATAGTATAATTTAATCAAGGAACATAATAATTTCAATAATTATGCGTTTCCTTGTAGCTACTTCTAAAACTCGAAAGAGGTATTAATAATTAATCGGTCAACGCCAATAAAAAACTGCTAATACCAGCGGCGCTAGATGAACTAATTAAATTTTGCTTACAACGAAGCCTTTCGAGGCTTCGCTGCGCGAAGTCTCGAAAGGCTTCGTTCTAAACAAAATGTCATCTATATTCACAATATAGGTGACACTTGTCAATAAACAATGGTCGTCCGTTAAGGTCCGGCCATACTAGGAGTAGCTACAAAGGCATGCATTTATGTTCAAAGAAATAACCAGCCGAAAAAATCTAGAGAAAGCCTATCTTAAATTAGCCGAACAGATGGAGGGTGATGGACGAAGCAATCGTTACGCCGGCTGGGACGCCTTAAAACTAAGTGATTTAGAACTAAGATCGGCGCAAATAATAAGAGAGGCAAGATCCGAGATGTTAAATTTTACAGAAGTCGCCCCGGCCTCTCTTTTTAAAATACCAAAAAAAAACAATCCTCATAAGGACCGAGAAATATTTATTTATAATCTTAAAGACCGCATCAAGGCTCAGGCTATTTATCAAATTGTTGAGCCTTATTTTGATAAATACCTCTCGCCTTGGCTATTTTCATATCGTTCTTCTCATCCGAGCTATTTTGCGGCGCGCAGCGTTGTCCGCCATTACCGAAAATATTTTGCGCGTGACTTTGCTCTCGTGACCGATGTTTCCGATTATACTGGGAATATCCGTTCAGAAATCCTTTTAAAGAAAATTGCCGCCATCGGATTCTCGGATGAGGTCATGAAACTTTTTGCACTATTCATCGAAAATAAGGCCCTGCGCGATGGCAGAATCGTCCGGCCACCTATTGGCTTAATATCAGGCACTCCCTTAATTGCTCTTTTTTACAATATCTATCTTGATGAATTCGATAAATATTGCGGTGCGCGGGCAGATTTTTATCGTCGTGTCGGCGATGATTTGATTATTTTAGATCAAAAAGAAGAACGCGTAAAATTATTATATGATCATCTTTTAAAAGAAACCGCTGCCCTAGGAGTATCTCTGCATAAAACAAAAACAAAATATATTAAAGCGAGCGAGGCTTTTGACTATCTCGGATATCACTTTTTTAAAGGAAGAGTTAGCCTAAATAGCGTCTTCGTTAAATACACGCAAAAGCGCTGGCGTAAACAATTTAGTTTTTATAACCAAAAACGTCCAGCTCAAAAAAAGGATTTTCTAATTACAGCTATTAAGCGCGAAAACAATAATCTAAATAATGATTTCAGGCAATTAGCCGAACAAAAAAAATTAGTGACTGATGGCAAACAAATCCAAGAATTTTCCGAATCTTTTTTTCGAATATTAACTCGCTATTTTTTCGGAGTTTACAGCGAAAAAAATAGACGTCTCCTAAATGAACGCCTAGCAGGCATTAATTTAAAATCACCCTACAAATATTTTTTAAATTTTCACAATGAATATCGAAAAAGACCAAATTAATCTTCTGCGCAAACGCCGCGGCGAACACTGGGAAAATACTCCGCTCTGGCCGAAGCGTGATAATATTAAATATCTCCAACGTTTTTTATTCCAACAGAAACGTCTAAGTATCTTGGCGCTCGTGACTCTATTCTTGCAAGGTATTTTTGAAATATGTCTAATCGCTATTAGTCATCGCTATCTTAAAACTAGTGCTAACTTTTCCACCTCCTTTAGCGACCGCTATTTATTTCTAATAATCTGTTTATTAAGCGCTCTTTATCTAATTAGCTATTTTGTTTCTATAAAATCAGCACGAACTCTTGTTATCCGCTTAATTAACAGTCTCCGTTTGAAATGGTTTAAATTATCCCTACACCGAGACGACGCCGAACTTGATCTTGAAAGCAAAGGAATTTTTCTCGCAAAGATGTCTTATCATCTACCGCTTCTTTCAACCGGTATAACTAACAGCTTAATTGGCGCTATTCAATGGCTACTACTCATAATCATCTTAATATTCCTCAGTTTTATTTTTGGTTTTCGTTTTCTCTGGCTACTCTTGCCGGCGATTATTCTTAGCCTACTCATCGGCGTTCTCGCTTTTTTTGTTTCAAAAAATTATGTTTCCCGGGAAACAACTTTTTACTCAAGAATTATAAAATTAGCCGACTTCTCTCTTTCCGATTGGCATTACACAAAATTATTTCATCGTGAAAAAGCCATTGAAAACCATTTTAGCTATCTCGTTAACCTTGACTCCTACTTCCGTGTCCGCCGTGACTTATGGCTACGCTTTAGCGGCGGCATATTATTTGTCCTTTTAATTTTTGCTAGTTGGGCGCTTAATATTTTTAATAAACCAATCAGTTCTTTTTTCACGTCCTCGGCAAGTGACTTAAAATTTACTCTGGTAATTTTTATCATTTACTTTTCTCGCCTTCTTTATGAGAGCCTGCGCGTTGGGCTCTACGGAGTTCCCTTCCTCTTGGGCCTTGATCTTTCTGTACCACGCGACAATCCAAAAAAATTGAGTCGGGAAATTAAATATAATTTTAGACAAATTATTTTTAAAGCGACAAAAACAAAATTCTTCAAAAAAGGCAAATATCATAAAAATTTGAATTTTAAATTTACGCCGGGCGGACGCTACTTAATTTCAGGCTCACATCGAACCGGCAAAACTGCTCTCGCCCGACTATTTACTGGTCTAGGAAATTACGGACGTCGCACCTGGATAATCAAGGGAAACGACCATCGTTATTTTTATAATGAATTTTTTGATAAATATGCCGGTTTTTATTATATTAACCCGAACTTCACGAGCCAAAGAACCTTATTAGAGGTTGCAACTGGCAAAGAAAAAGAAAATATCGATAATGCCGATTTTATTCGTATTATCGACAGAATAAATGAGTATCCCGAACTACAAAAAATATTTTTTGAAAAAGATGATTGGCGTCTAAAAAGCTTTAAATCATTAAAAAACACCAATAGCGTTTTGCTACTTCAAGTATTATATTGTTTAGAAAAAAAACCCTTATTGATAGCGCTCGATAATTTTTGGCTTGATTATGATGACCCAGAAACAGATTCTCTGCTACAACTATTGGCCAAGCTTCTGCCAAAAAGCATTATATTATTCTTTGCGACTAAGCCGAGAAACATTTTAAGCTATACCGATATCTATGAAATTTAGAAAGAGAAAAAATATATTTGTTTTAAGTATCGCCATTTTAGCTCTTTTGTTTTGTTTATTTTTTATTGCTATTAAATGGCTGCGACCACTTTTAAATCTTAGCGAGGCGGCTGCGAAACCCGCTTATACAGTAAAAACGGAAGAACCAGTCTTAACACAAATCTATTTCACCAACGAAAATGCGAAAGTCGATTCATCGCAATTAATTATCGACGAAATTAACCGTGCCCAAAAAACTATTGAAATAGCCATGTATTCATTTAAATCAAACGACATAAGAGACGCGCTCTACAAAGCAAGCGAGCGCGGTGTTAAGGTTACTTTAATTTTAGATTATAGAAAAAAAACCGAAAACAATATCTTCCTCCTTAACATGCCGACGAATATCAAACGAATTGATGTTGGCACTGATAATGGGGCAGGCGGAACCTCTTTGATGCATCATAAATTTGCCCTGATTGATCGCGGCGAAGAAAAGGGAAAATTAATTTTTGGCTCCTTCAATTGGACGCAACTACAAAAAGATTATGACCGCAGTTTTTTTCTACTTAGCGCGAACCGCGAACTCATAAAAAGCTTTGGTCGAGAGTTTGATCGACTGGCCGGTGGCGAATTCAGCACGACTAAGCTTGCTAATAAAAATTATTCTGCCTGGGACTTAAATTTAAAAGCCGCTAACTATAATTATAACGTTTGGTTTAGCCCGGGGCGACAGAACGGAAATATTGACCGTGAAATACTTAATCTGATTTCGGCCGCCAAAAAAGATATTAAAATAATGGTCTGGGATTTCACCGACAAGTCACTGGCAAACGAAATAATATACCGCGCTAAAGCCGGACTTAAAATTACAATTATTGCCGACTCTCTAAACTTTTATAATAAGTATTCTGTTTTTAATTATCTTCTATCCGAGAAAGAGCGTTTAAACTTAAATAATCTAGAAATTTTATCAAACGATGTTTCTCTCCAAAAAAATGGCCAGGCCTCAACTACTATAGACGGGATAGTAGCCGATGAATCAATCGATCCTTTTCTCCATTATCATCTCATAATAATAGATCAGAAAAAAATACTCTTCGGAACAAATAATTGGAGTAAGGGCGGCTCTTTTTTTAATGATGAATCCGCTATTGAGACTGATGATCCAAAAATAATTAACCCTTTTAATGAATCTTTCGACTATAATTACTCCCAGGGTAAAATAGCCTCATCTACCAACAAGTAGTTGTCAATATGTCGAATAAATTATATACTTTAGATATAGTAATTCTTTAGCAAAAAAATTTATGATTAAACTTACTAAAAGTTTTTTTCACGCTCACAAAAAAAGAATCGCCGTTTCCCTTATTTCCCTAATAGTTCTTCTAGCTGTAACCAGTGGACCGCTTTTGGTTTATGCAGTAATCAGAAAAAGTGAATTGCGAAATGCAGCAATCCAAGCAAAAAATGCTCAAATTGAAGCGGCCATTTTAAATGATGACTATAATACTTGGTATAGCTTAGAAACTGACGAGAACATTAAGTCTAAGATTAACCAAAGTAATTTTCATCTTTACGCCGAAGCCTATCATCTATTACAACAGGGCAAAGTTGATGAAGCAAATTTAATTAAAAAGCAATTATCCTTGAAACAAGATTTTGAGGCCGTAGCCACTAAAAGTATTGCGCTTGATAACGCCATCGAGAAAGGCGACTACAATACTTGGAGGCGAATCGTAGGCAACGCGACGCCACAAGTAAATAGCTCTAATTTTGCTCAATATGCCGCCGCCTATAAGTTAATTGAGGCCGGAAGAATAAAAAAGGCAGGCTCCATCTTGATTGATATTGGGACTAAAATTAACTTATACGATTCAGGACGATAAATTTCTTTCTACAATAAAATTTAAAATCAACATAAATAAAACAACTAGACAGGTTGTTTTATTTTATTAAAAAAGGAAGTCTTTGGGACTTCCTGTATTTTTTTGTTTCTCACTTTGTGGGAAGTTAGACTTCAAAATACTCACGCAGTACTATGCTATGTCTCAATTGCTCAAAGTCGGACTTTGAAAAATCCTCTAATGTTTGAGCATGGTTTTTTTTGATGGTCCAAGGGAAAACGTTTCCATGGTCAGGAAAATAGATTATAATCATAGCAATAATCATGACGACGGCGAACGTACCAAAAAAGATGCTAGATCCCTTGAATACTTCCCCGACGCAAATTACCGCAATGGGGGTCGTAGCCATGGTAAGAAGAATAACGAATTTCAACATTCTGCGACGATAACTTTTTTTTATTTTGTCGCACATAAAGGCAATCTCAATTAATTTCATGTTTGGAGTTATTTGAATGATTAATACTAATTTACCTTTAACGAACAGCGATTACTTTGCCAAAAATTAATTTTGCCGGATAGCTGCCACACCATTTAGTTCCAACATACATTTGACCATCCTCTAGATAAGAATCGCTGGCGTGCCTGAGACATGAGGGAAGATTGTTTTCATCAATTTCAACACATACTTTGTCATTGACCTTGAATTCTTGATCGATATCAAGAAGATTATAGCCGGCAAGTGTTACCTTGCTGCCATTTTCAAGCATTGTTGTTACCTGCTTTTCGATTTGAATATCGTATGGAGTTTTAGTCTCAGCTTCTTTTTTGTTAAAGAGACTGGATAAGTCCAACGCCAAGGAAACAATACCATATGCTACAAGAGCATAAATAAGTGCTACTTTTACAAGCTTCCGGTTATTCACTGCATTTGCTTTCATGATTATGTTATTTAAAGATTAATATTAATTTGGTTAATTACTAAATTCGCCTATTTTAGACGCTCTTGGTAATTAACCAAATCTAATCTTGTTTTTTAATGGACTATTTATAAAGATAATTATATCATAATATATGGTATTTGTCAATATAATAACAAAAAATAGGCTATTTTTAGCCTATTATGCGCATTAATTAATTTTACGGGTCGGCTACTTAAGCTTGTTAAGCAATTCGTATTGCATGCCAATGTATATCCCTATTCCCAAGGTAACGACATATACTATAACCGCTATTAATTTTGAATACCAAGTTACTTTATTCCACTTTATAGACATAAAAATTATTTTATTAAACTTAATTTATCTTTTCTAGATAATTTCTTAATTTGGCTCTCTGCCCTAAGTGCCGATGACTTATCACTAAAGATCTTTGAATAAACGAGTTTTACTGGCCTTCGCGCCCGAGTATATTTAGCTCCGCGCTTAGACGAGTTATGTTCGCCTACTCTTCCTTTTAAATCAATCGTGATGCCAGTATATAACGTTCCATCTTTGCACTCAACAATATATAAACTATACATAATAGATTTCATTAAAAACCCTCGCCTTATTTTTTACTGAGCTATGTTTTCAATTATAGGTTTGCACTTTGTTTAATTGCAGCTTCAAGTTCCTTAGGAGTATCAGTTCCTATACGATACCTTTTCCCGTTTTTCATAACTATTTCAACCGCGTCAAAACCAGAAATATTATAAATCCACATATACGGCCAGAACCAGACTTTAATCCCCCATCCGTAATACCAGTGATTTTTTGTCACCTTAACTGACGCTATCTGATTAAGGGCAAACTTCTTGGCAAAAATTCCGTAACCAAATTTAACCTGAAGATAATTGCCATTAATCGATACGGATAACGTGACAAACGATGCGAGAATAAAAAGAATTAATACCATTATGGCTGAAATGGCAAAATTTGGGCCAGAGTCAACCGAGAAGGGCTCATCCAATGCAGCAATATAAACCCAGGCGAAGAGCACCGGCACGGCCAGCGCGACAAGAAGCATTAGCAGCCCAATTTGAGTGTGTTTGTAAGAAGCCATAAATTTATAATTAGCATTGTATATAATTAATTATATCTCTTGTATTTTTAAATAACAAACTCTTCAATAAAAACAGACAAACTATTTCCCTAGCGGAGAGAGTCGGCTTTTTTGGCCGTTAATATGTACTTTTACCAAATAAAAAAGGAAGCGCATTGGCTACTATCGGGGGATTAGCACTTACTAGTTCTCTTTTTATTTGTAAAATTAGCGAAAGATTAGGGGTTTGATTTTCTGTAAAATCAAAAGTTGGTTTTTTTATGAAAATCAAACTCTGTAATTTTAACTTATTCTGATAATTTGCCTCTCGATAAGTGACGGCAAGACTAGAGATGACTTTAAAAACTTTGTCTGCTTCTTTGAAGATATTTTTCTTGTTAGTCGGCTGATCGCAGGCGATAGCCTGATTTTCGCTCATTTCTTGTTTTACTTTTTCCATTTCAGTTTTGAAATCTTCGTCATCTAATAAATCTTTTTTCTTCATTTCAATCAGTTTGGTTTTTTCAGCCTGGAGTTTAAAAAGTTTTTCCTGAACAGACTTCAAGTTATTTTTTAGCTTGCCAGTTTTTTCTTTAAACACGTCCAATAAAATTCTTTTGAAGCAAACCAACCACTCCGTGCTAGGCGTTATTTTTCTAAGATAATCACGGAATTCATATTCCAGTTTATCTTTAGAGATGGAGTTTAAGCCGTGACATTCTTTATTATAACAACGATAGAACGGGTAAAGCTTTCCGCTTTTGCTTTTAGACATACAAGCGGTTAGCGGTCTTTCGCAATGCGGACATAAAATAAAGTGGCGGAGCGGAAAAGTTTCGTTAGCCCGACTAGCCGAAATATTATCGCCTTTGTTCCCAGTCTTAATATATTTCTGGCATTTATAAAAAGTTTGTTCATCGATAAATACTTCGTGGCCTCCTAAATATTCTTGGTCTTTAATAGTCATTATTCCTAAATAGAATTTATTGGTTAAAATCTTAAATATAGTTTGACTGCTTAGCTCTTTATTTTTCCAAGATTTGAATCCAGCTTTAATCATCATTTTTCTTAACTCCTCCATTTGGTAGACGCCTGTCGAGAATTTATTAAAAGCCATTTTAATAATTTCGGCTCGTTCTTTGTCTAGCGTTATAATGGCTCTATTTTGTTCATCACGTTTGTTTAAGTAGCCGAGAGGAGCTTTATAACACCAAATGCCCTGTTTAATTTTCTCAAGCATACAACACGATACCCTTTCGCTCCGAACGTCATTATCAAATTGAGCGAACGAGGCCATAATAGTGCCGATTAGTTTTCCGCTTGGCGTTTTATCGACTGTTTCGGTAGCGGAAATAAACTTTATTTTTAGTTCTTCTAAGGCCATTAAAATAGTAGCGTAATCTTTTACGTTTCTTGATAGTCTATCAATTTTATAAACAATAACTGAATCAATATTTTTATAGTTCTTCGCACAGTAGGCGAGCAAATCTTGCAGGCCTTTTCTGTTTACAGTTTTGGCAGATACCCCGTCATCGTGGAATAGCTTAATAATCTCAATATCGTGATTAAGAGCGTATTCCTGGCAGGCCTTTTTTTGTTGCTCAAGGCTAACGCCATTTTGGGCTTGATCTTCGGTTGAGACCCGATAATAGATAATTCCTTTTTGCATAGGGTTAAGATTAATAATTAAAAAGAGAGCAGTGAACTGTTGGACACAACCGCATAGAATACGATTGAAACAGCCACTGCTCCCTTTATATCAAAACGACTTATCTCGTCCTTGTGATTTGAAGTGGTTGTATACTATGTATTTGGTTGTGTCCACTTTGAATATTAGCATATTTTTTGATTTTTACAACATCAATGATTTTTATTTGGCTTTTTGTTGTTATAGTAGAAATCATAGGCGAAATAGGCGAACTGATACATATCACGTCTAGCGGTAAGTAGCTCTTCTTCGGAATACTTGGCGGCGTGAGAGCCAAGCAATTTTTTCAGAGCGTCTATTGTTAACATATCAATGGAAAACGATATGTTTTAATCAAAGGTTAAATTTTGAGTGTTTCAATCGAGGCTGAATTACTGAATTTGAGCGATGTCGATTTTAGACCTTTTTGTCTCTCTAAGGCGACCGATTTTCCTCCAGGTCATATTCCTCATCTCGGATAAAACCGTCTTTTAAATTACCTGTTTGGGTCGATTTTGGTATCTCCTCAGCTATTTTTGACAGGGTCAAGAAGAAAGCCGTGATGTCTTTTTTGTCTCTTTTATCATAATCGTCTTTTTCGACTAATTTATTGAATCCATTAAGGATGGTTTGGCGACTAAAGTTTTGACTCATTATTGCTACGGCAAAACAAGTGCCAGAACTCCAGTCGGGGTTAAGGTCGTTTATCTTTTTAAAACGTCTCTCAATTGATTTCATATTTTTTAAATTAATTATTAGAGTCTTGTGATGTGTGCTTATAGTCAAGTTAATATGGGGGTATATTTTGTTTAATGTTCGTGACGACGGCCCGGTGTGTGCGTATAGTCAAGTTAATTATATATAGGGAGCCGGGCCTCACATCGTGTCTTAAATCTCATTTACCAGCCGATATTGTTTTTCTTTTTTCGGCTCCCCCACGGGGATCCGCCGAAAAAAAGAAAAAAACAAATATTCGGCTGGTCATAATACTATTAATCTAACGAATCGTGATTAGACCTTGCTTAGCTAAGCGTAAGGTCTAACTTTTTTAGAGTAGCAAATCAGGATTCCCGAAAGTTCGGGGGTAGATTTACGGGAATGAGCCAGTCCTAACTTATTTGATGTTAACAGAACAGGATTTGAGAAAGTTTGAGCAAACATTTGGTCAAAGAAATCGGTATTTATTTATCTAACCTTACCAAAATGGTTTTTGACTATCTTCGGCCGAAAGAACGGTCAAAGAAATCAGCCCTAATTTATTTAATGTTAACAAGATGTAATTAGAGAAACTTCTACCTAAGAAATGCCCCCTAGATTTAGTCATTATCTCTTTAATATTAAACAAACGGGTTTGGACAAAGTTTAGCTAAAGGTTTGGTCTAAGGTTTTTAAGGAAAGCTTAATAAATTTGTATATTTTTAGAATAACAAATCGGAGTTCACAAAATTTACGGGGTGAGTTTATGGTAATTAGTGATTAAAAAGCCCTTATATTTTAAAGCATCGAGATAAACGTAAATACACGTGCATATTTACGTTTATTTTTAAAATGACTGTTTTAATTCTAATAAACCGCTCTACAGGAAACTACAGGCTAGATTCACCTGTAGATTTTAGTAATATTTTGGCTAATTTTTAGGGAGCGAAAAACTGGGTGGATTGTCTATCTGTGGCCTCTCATTTTAGCGTCAGCTTATCGCCTCTCAAGGTAGTGCCTCTGGCCTCCACTTTGACTGTCGCAAGCCATCAGACGCTGTGTCTCTTTTCAGCCGATAGATAATCTAAGGCGACGTTATCAGGGCTATTTAATAATCAGTCGCTACATTTAATTTTATGACTATAGAAGTCAAATCAAATTGGACAGGTTCGGAAAGTACTTCGAATCTTGTTCGTAAACAAATTGCGAAACGTTGGGGCGAAGATGAAGCTAAGCGCTATAATCCGTTTGAGAATTGTTTAACGTTTAAAAGCTGGCTCAAAAACGGCTATGTCGTTCGTAAGGGCGAAACAGCCATTCGGTCTTTCATCTTTATTGAGAAGAAAGATAAGAAAACTGGAGCGGTGATAGAAAAGCGTCCGAAAACGATTTACCTTTTCTATGAGAAACAGGTTGAGCTTCAGGCTTAACAAATTTAGGAGCTAACTCTTCGGGGTTGGCTCCTTTTTTTGTATAGGCAATGATGGTTTGATTTTATTGGAAATAAGGGTTATTATTTAGATAGTTTTGCTAGGATTTTATTTAAATTTATGAACAATAAACTAAAATTATAGTTATTAAAATAAATATTTATGGCAGACCCAAATTTAGCTGGCGCTCTTTCCAGTGTACCTGGAATTCTTTTTAAACAAATAATGAGTGTGTGGTGGTTTTGGCTGATTATTATTATTCTTGGACTTTTAGTTAAAATAATCCCCTTTATAATTAATAAAAAATCAGACGATGAAAAATCTCAAGAAAAGTGTCCTAAATGTGGTGGAGATTTGATTGAAAAAAGGAAATATGGGAGATTCTTAGCTTGTTCTAACTATCCCAAGTGTAGATTTACAAGGAAAATAGATTAATTTAAATATCATGATTTTTATTGATATTATAATCTTGATTTTCATAGTCTTCGCTACTTTTATAGTTGTCAAAATCATAAAAGATAAGCAAAGTTTGCAACTATTAATCAGTTTAAGAAACTTTCATTCTGATTTCGAAAATGCCATCTCTGATTTTAGGCGGTTAAAGGGAGATAACCAATACATCAGTGATAGACAATATCAACTTTGGAAAATAAAATATGTTTATTTAGCTAAAAAAATAAACGCAAAAATATTTAATTTTAAAAAACAAGATTCTTTAAAGAGTCTTGTTTTGAAATTTTTAGGATGTTTTAATGAGGGGAGAGAGCTACATATTAATAAATCCAATAATAAATTTATTCAAGAAGAGTCACGGATTATAGGAGCTTTACTTGACGAAAAGGATATTCCAAATAATCCTGATCAATTAAGAGCTATTGCCTCCGATGAAAATAATACTTTAGTTGTTGCTGGTGCGGGAACAGGAAAAACTACAACAATTTTAGGTAAATTAGTTTATCTTATTGAGCATCAAAATATAGACCCACAAGATATTTTAGTTTTATCGTTTACTGAAAAAGCTGTTGAGGAGTTAACTAATCGAATAAACACGAAACTTAAGGAAGCGCATATTAGCGCAAAAACTTTTCACAGTTTTGGTAGAAATATCATTACTCAGGCTCTTGGAGAAAAACCGAGTATTGCCTTTCCTACGGATAAAGAAAGAATCCTATTTTTAAACGAGCAGTTTGGTCTCCTATTGAATGACAAAAATAATTTAAATTTAGCAATTCAGTATTTAGCATATTATTTTAAACCAATCGTTCTCGAGCCAGGTTTTAAAAGTTTAGACGAATATAATGAATACATAAGCGCAGAAGAGAATCTTTCAATGAAAAAGGAACTATTAAAAAGCCATCAAGAAGTCATGATAGCCAATTTTTTATTTCTTAATGGTATATCGTATAGGTATGAACAGCCCTATGAACATAAAACAGCCAATATAGAATATGGCCAATATAAACCAGATTTTTTTCTACCAGATTATCAAATATATATTGAGCATTTTGGTATAAATAAAAATGGTGAAACAAAATTCACTAATAATGATAAGGAGAATAAAATTAATTCAAAAAAATATCGCAAGCAGATAGAATGGAAAAGAAATCTTCACTCTACATATAAAACTAAGCTCATTGAAACTTTCAGCTATGAATTTATAGATGGAGACTGGAGAGATAAATTAACTAAAAAATTAAAAGATAATAAAGTAAAATTTTTTCCTAAAAGCACTAACGAAATTAAAGCTTTTATATCTCAAGAAATCAAAGTTAAAAAGATAATCGAATTATTTGACTCTTTTTTAAATTTAAGTAAATCAAACGGTTATACTTTAGATGATATAAAAACAAAAATTGATGGAAACAATATAATAAGAGAAAAAGTTTTTTTTGAACTATATAACAAAATTTATCAGTCTTATAATAATTATTTAAGAGAATCAAAGGTAATAGACTTTCATGACATGTTAGTCGGCTCTACAAATGCTATAAGAAAAAATATCGTTAAATATAGCGTGAAATATATTATTATCGATGAATTTCAAGATTTTTCTAAGAGTAAATATAATTTAATTAAAGCTCTCTGTGATAAAAACCCAGAGGCTAAATTATTTTGCGTTGGTGACGATTGGCAATCGATTTATAGATTTGCTGGCTCTGATGTTTCGCTAATGACAGATTTTGAGAGATTATACGGGTTTACCAGAAAATATCAATTAGTTATAACAAACCGTTTTAATGATAAACTAGCTCGAGCATCAAATCATTTTATTCTGAAAAATCAAAATCAGATTTCGAAAGAAGTGGAAGCAAAAAGAAAGGCTGATTTTAAAGTTATAGAAGTTTTAACAAATAAAAGTGTTGAAGATGCACAACTTAAATTAGAAAACATTTTAAGTTTGCTCGACAGTAAGGCCGAGGCAAAAGGAATAAATTCGTCTATAAGTATTTTGGGTCGTTATCGCCATGAAGAACCAAAAAAAATAGCGGAATATCAAACAAAATTTAAAAATTTAAAAATACAATTTTTAACGATCCATAAATCTAAAGGCTTAGAATCAGACTATGCTATTATAGTTGATGTTGTTAACGGAAAATATGCTTTCCCAACAGAAATTACAGATGATCCACTTTTAGGGCTTGTTCTAAGTAAAAATGAGTCTTATCCGCACGCAGAAGAGCGCAGGCTCATGTATGTAGCCATGACTCGAGCAAGGCATAAAGTATTTGTTATGACGGAAGTGGGAAAAAAATCAATTTTTGCCTTAGAACTCGAGAATCTCGAAAACGAAGATTAGCCAAAGAAAATACTGAAATTTATAGTTTAGATTCTTATTTATTTTTAACCACACTATTTCTAGCCTAATCTACTACTCCGAATAGCGAACGCACCAAGAAGAGAGGTAGTGTGATAGATAAATTAACAAGTTTCTTCGAGAGATTCTTTGATATTTCTGAAGGGAAATTATAATAAATTTAATTCAATATTTTATTTTTTTGGAGGAATTTTGATTAATAATTTAGGTTTCTTTTAACTAAGGAATTCCGCCCATTTCTCAATTTCGCTTATAATTCCGTCAAAATTTTTGTGGATATCAGATTTTAGGACTCCCTTAAAAATTAAATGTCTCCAGAATAATTAATTTAGACTTATTTGCATTTCTGAGTCAGGAATTAGGCCTGTTCTTGTCCAAGAATTATTAAACTTGAACCAAATAAGAGATCCCTGTCTTCTTAGTTCTGCATTAAGCAAAGTAATTATCGCGATGTCGTAATCGTATGATGCTCCGTCGTTTTTGACTTGGATTAGCTTCTGGTAAAACAAGTCATTGAAACCAACCATGATAAAGTTCAAACCACTTTTAGAGTTTGCCCATAATAATCTTGTCTTCATTATTGGGCCCAAATAGATACCATGTTCCCAGGCAGCACTAAGGATAATGTTAGATTTTAATTTTACTGTAGTTGCCATTGCTATTGAATCATCAATAATAACAAATGGCGTATCGGCAAGAGATTGTCGTAAATCGACAAATTGAAGTTTTTCGGGTAATCGGAGCTCATCGTCTTTTTTGCATCCCCAAAATATAGTAGCTACAAAAAATGAAAAAATGATAATAATTGGGATTTTCATGGCTCTTGAGTTTTATGTTACATTTATGTTTTAAAAGGTCTATTCAACGAAAAAATATACCATCTTGGTATACTTTTGTCAATATGCGGGGATAGTAGGACATTTTGGAGCGATAATATGCAGAAACGCTGAATTTACTTAGTATCCAATATTTTAGTGGCTCTTTTAATTACGATAAATCCATAGCCCCACAAAAATGGTAACCAAAGAGGCATTAGACCAAGTAAGCTATTCCGCTGGAATGTTTCGACTTTAGTGCTTATAAATAAATACTCTGAAACAATCATGATAGAAAAACCAAAAACAAAAATTATTAAATCATTTTTATCTTTTTTAATAATCAGAGCTATTAAGATGATTAAAACATAGACTGCGGTAAGCCAATAGTCATTCAGTATCGCAGGGATTAATCCTATCATTAACAGCACTGGGATCGCGTTTAATAATATTTGTTTAAATTTCTTCATTTTATAGTTATAACAAAAAATCACCCAAAAGACAATTTTTATAATACTAGCGAGGAGGGCGGGACGTAGTTAGGATGGCTATATATGCTTACGCCAAAAAATATTCTGGCTAATAATTATTTTTTCACTGCTAAATAATTAGTTGTCCCTCGAAATAGTTCATATGTTTCTTTATATTCTTTAACTTGATACAGACCGTTCTTTAAAATGCGATATATTATGTGGCTATCTTTAAATAAATAATAAAAATCTTGGAAAAAAAACCTTGAGTCAATATTACATTGCCCGAACTCAAACTGGATAAAGTCAATTTTTCCTAGTTTAAGCATTTCTGACGCTCCCTCTAAAGCTCTAAACTCATGCCCCTCAATATCTAATTTAAGAAAATTTATTCGATCAATCTTCTGTTCTTCGCAAAAAGTGTCTATTTTTTTAACCTCGATATATTCTTCTTTGTTTAAATCGACTTTGTAATGAGCCATTCTTCTTTTATAAACACTGGCCAAACCGGATCCGTCCAAATTACTATAAATAATAGCTCCCGAATTTTCATTACTAATACCGATATTATGAATACAAATATTATCGTACCCCTCTGTATTTATCTTAAGTTTATTAAAAGTATATTTTGAGGGCTCAAAAGAATGTATTATTGCATTCTCGCCAAATATTTTCGATAACCAAATTGAATAATCTCCATTATTTGCACCAACATCAAATACAATGATATTATCCAAATTCTCTAAATGTTTTCTGACATACTCCATGACATATATCTCGCCACTATCTTTAAAATCAGCTCCTCTGCCAATGTTCATTCCCTCTAAAGACACGAGGTAAAGTTTCCAAAAAATACCCTGGAATCTAATTTTCCCACAGAAAGGTGAAATAATTTTTTTATAGACTTTGTCCATATTCTTTATCACATCACTTCGTTCTAAAGTGATAAACTCCTTATAAAAATAGCCCTAATACTAAAGCTATCTTTAAGTGCGGAGAGGGTGGGACGTAGTTGGAACGGTTATAAATAATAAAATAATCTAAGTTTCATTCTCATTTGCCACAAACTTTTTGAAATTTTCTATATCCTGCTCAGATCCTAATATGTGTATTTGCTCTGGATTTCTGACTTTAATTTGGATGCCTTCTTTAGTTACAGTAGAGTTTTCTACACTTGCATCATATTTGTATATACGGTCACCTTCTGGCGAAAAAGAAGGATTATTGTAGCTTCTATATTCCTTATCATAAATTACTTTTTCCTCAGTGCTATCTTCTGGTTTGGGCTTTATTAAAAGAGATTTAATATTTAAAAGCACGTTATTAATAACATCTCCATAAACACCTTGTATAGGGGAATATGAAAAATATGCACCAAACATATTATCTCTAAACTTTTCTATTTTATTAGAACTTGCATGATAAACAATATCTCTTACTTTACTATCTGGGAAAATAGTATCTAAATATTCAGAATACTGCTCTTTTGTTCCAATCTGTGTAAGTTCTGGATTTTGCTCAAATACAAAATTAACCCCGTCTTTGATTTGAGGTTTTTCAATTTTATTTTCTTTATTTTTAAAGGAATCCCAGGCTTTTTCTGCAAAAGCTATTTTTTGTTCTTTTGAAGAATTTTTTATGTAAGGGACTCGAGTACCAAGATTTCCATCTAAAGTCGCAGAAAAAAACGAAACAAAATCCTCATGTTTGGGATAAGATTTTATAATTTCGCCAATTACTTTTCTATCGTCATCTGTTTGTATCTCTTGTTTGTTAATTAAATTTTCTACTTTAGAATAATAGTTATCAAGCACTTCATTCTTGCCATAAATTTCTTCCTCAATTTGCTGGGTAGCCCTAGAAGCTTCTTTGTCTACTTCGATATTACTCATTTCAAACTCTTTGTTCCCATTAAGGGCTGCCGATACATTACCCAGATATTGTCGGCCAACACCTTCTTTCGCTGGCATAGTTATAAAATCAGAAAAAACAGCACTCACTCCGTCATAAAAATCAGTCTCACGAGGCGAATATTCTTTTAGACTACATTCTGAAGTTGTTTCTACGCCCTTATACCCTTCGAGGGCTTGTCTAGGAAATGTGAAAAAAAGATTATTATTGGCGTCAAAATAAGCGAGTGTATCGGGAGATTGCTCAACCATTATGAAAGCGTGTCCAGGCGCAGAAACAATAGCATGATTAAAATTGCGCTCTTGTAAATAAGTTGAGGCAATCAAAGTTCTGCCAGCGCACTCTAGATTCCCTTGTTTCATTGATGTGATTAAGGAGCCGTCTCTAGGCGTTGATTCATCAGTTTTTATTTTATCCGAATTTGTTTTTAGAGTTTTAAAAAGTTCGTAGGGCAATTCTTCATTTTTTTTCCCTTTAAGTTGCTCCTCAATTTGCTTATATCTCGGCAACGTCTTCGTAGCTTCTTCAAGCTGTTTATCAAAATTATCCAAACTTACATTTGATTCAATTCCAAGAGAGGCCAAAATTAGTTTTTGAGCTATATCCATCTTTTCAGCAGGCGCTTCTTTGCTCGAGGGTACTTGTTCGCCCAAATTATCAATAGTAGGGCTAATGCTTTGTCTTTTAATCATATTTTGTTGTTCTATTTCTTTGTTGCTCATATTAATAGTCTGGCATTACTTCTCCGAAAAGTCAAAATAACATATACTTTGGAACGTCAAATTATTATGTAAATATTAAACAAAATAACCCAATTTTTACAGAAAATTTTGCTAACTCCCTTCTTCACTTTGGAACTTTTTGACACCAAAAAATAAGACTTAACCTTATTTTTGACAATCTGCGGAGAGGGTGGGACGTAGTTGGAACGGTTCTAGACTTTAAGACTTTCTAAAAACACAAGAGCCCACAAGGAAGATCTCCATCTAAAAACCAACGATTATCAAATTTTACTATTTTAATAGTTTGCCCTGAAGAAATTTGACATATGCCATAATCATTTGTTCTACTAATTAGTTTTATACAGCCTCTAAAAGTATAATAATTATCAAATGTGCTATGGGCTTTCTGTAGCATTAATATCTGGTTAACGCAAAGGATAATAATGACTATGGACATTAACATCGCAATTATTAATAGTCTTTTATTCTTTTTAATATTCATGGCTATATTTTAACACGCCGTTCCAAATCGATAAACTCCCTAACAAAAAATGGCTCTAACATTAGAGCTATTTTTAATCGGCGGAGAGGGTGGGACGTAGTTGGAACGATAATACGTGGAAACATCTATTCGTTTTAGATTCCCGATGTATTGATTAATTTAATAAAATCATCTTCCTTCTCTTTGGTAATAGCTTGAAAAAAATATTCCATGTGGTTGTCAAGTTTAGTGTCCTTAATATAATTATTTTTTGCAAAAAGAAGATGATCTTTGGTGAATTCTTCGTCCTCTTTCATGCCAAAATAATTTTTGAGTTGAGACATCCTTTCGGCAACCTCTCTGCCATCAGACATATAATCAATTAATTCCTTATGTGCTTCCTCGAAGGTTACATTGTTATCACCGCTTTTCTTTTTGTCATTATCATATTCCTGTTCCCCGTATTTAATTTTAGACATATCTAGGCCTTTGGAAAAATAGTTTTTAAAAAACTCCCCATCATACGGACGCAAAACATGCCCCTTTTCGTGCGCCTCAATTATGCTTTTTTGCAAATTCGTAAGTGGGGCGCCTGATTCTATTTCGTCATAAAGAGATATATTCTCACGGGCACCATCTAAAGAGCTAGCTGAAGATCTTTCTCCGCCAAGAGATATCGGGGTGTCTGAACTAACCTCGTTTATTCTATTTTGCAGAGTATATGAGAGTTGGTCTTCGGTTTTAGCAATATATGTTGTAGGTATATTTTCCATTTTTACATTACCATCATTATCGAATACAAGGTCGCCATTTTCATCATACAAAATTTTGGCGTCATCTCTTGTTAACTCGTATTCCTCTCTTTGGCTGAGTAATTTTATAATTTGGTTTTTAATTACCGGATTATTAATCCTGGAAAATAGTAGTAGGGATGGGTTCTCATTTGAATTTGATTTATTTTCTTTGGATAATGAATCATTTTGCGATACTTCTAAAGACCTCCTAACTTCAGCCAATTCTATAGAATCTTGCCGCTCTATCTCTTCTTTTTTTATATCCAAAGAAGCCGATTCTTCTGAATTCGAATTTTGTAATGTTTCATGTTTGATTGTTTTTAACTCCTCCGATAATAAGCTCTCTTCTGGAGCGTAGTTTTCAATATTCATACTTTGATACTAACATGCGGCTGAAAAAAAATAAATATAATAACAAAAATAGCTCTAACATTAGAGCTACTTAAATTGCGGAGAGGGTGGGACGCACTTGGAACGGTATTATATAGTTTAAAATCTTTTTTCTAAATATACCCCATTATCTAAACCGACTTATTTTTATATACAATCCTCTATAATTCTTTTCACCTCGTAAACTTCCATGGGTACAATCTCTACACCAGTTAAACCTTTTTGAATCAACCAATCTTTTGTTTTTTCCATTTTGTTTAACGGAACCCGTATCTCTTTTATATCATTAGAATTGAAAGTGCCATAAAAATGGTCTTCAAAAGGAATATGAGTTGGGGTTTCGCCTTTCATGATTGAGTGGGCTTGTTCTTCCTTCCCCTTTAGATCAAAAGTAATCAAACATGGGAATGGGGAATGTGCCTCATTTTTTAATTCTTCTCTTAGTTTTTCATCTTTGATAGTTGGCAAAATTTCTTGCTCAATTTTTTCAACTGGCGGAACATAACTTCTTTTTTCAAAATCATTTATAGCAGTCTTCATGGCTTCCGGGGAAATTGTTTTATTAATCATTTCTTCCGTTATTTTATCTGGGGCAATTTTTAATGCACTTTTCCCGGCTTCTTCTAATCTTTCCGATGCTTCTTTGGTGCGTAAATATTCTTTGGCTCTTTTCTCCCCCTCTGTCCCGTATTTATTTTCATATTCTTTATAAATCTTATCCGTTTCCTTATTGACGGCGTTGGAAGCGCTATCCAGATTTAATCGTTTTGCCATAAACTCTTTTTTCTCGTCGTTAGTCAATTGCTTACTAAAAGATTCAAAAAAGATTTTTGGTAATGAATCGCCTGTTATTTTTTCTGAATCTACAATTAAAGATTCGCTTCCTTTAGCACAAAGCCTGGCGAACATTTCTTGAAAATCTTCAGCGGTTAAAAAATCTGGATGAGTTATCGAAAGAGGTTTTCCAACAGATTCTTGCTTGGCGTTTTCACCCCCCGATATTTTACCCCCACTAAAGCCCTCCTCTAATCCTTTTCTTAAAGAATATGAACTAGTCGAATGCCAAACAGGACTTTCTGCGATAGGTTGTTTTTTTGCATAATATTCAAGTGTTTGTCGAAATAGTTTTATTCTTTCATTCTTGGGCAAATCAATATCCGCTATTAATAGTTGCCCTAATGCTTTATCAAATACATCCTCCGTTAAATTTTCAGCTTTTGTTGGAGAAATCTTCTTTTTAAAATCATCATCATCCAAGTTTTCAAGAATAGTTTTTTTTATATTTAATTTATCTAGATGCTCATTTTCACCCTGAACTTGTTGCATGGCGCCATCAACTATATTTTTATGAATCATAGCGACACTTTCTTGGCTTAATGGTTGTCCTGGATTTATTTCTAAATTTTTAATAATGTCTTGAAATTCTTGTTCTTTTTGAGAAGACATTATATTTATATCTTCTTCGTTTTTATAAGCATTCTGAAAATTCTCCAACTCATTATCAATAGTAGACAATCTTTGTTGTCTTATTTCTTGAGCACTTTTCTCTGGCTCAATCTTCTTTTCTTGATTTTCTTGATTGTTATCTATCTCTTCAATATCCATAGTTTTAATAATCTTCAATAATTGACTATGATAAAAATAGCACATTTATGGCCATTTTGTCAAACGCATTATTGAACTGACTTTGGAATACCCATTTTATGTATAAATATTAGATAAAATATACAATTATTTGATATTATTTTTGCTTTCTCCCTATCTAACTTTGGAACTTTCGGATACCAAAAAATAAGGCTTAACCTTATTTTTGACAAACTGCGGAGAGGGTGGGACGCACTTGGAACGGTTATAGCAAATAACCTAAGTTTTTATAAATCGTAAATTATCTGAATAATTACGTTTTTTTAGGAAATAAATTAATTAATAAGATTATCTTGTTTTTAAGTTTTTCCAAGGAAAGCTCTGGCACTTCGACAACTCTTTTATTTAAGTCAAAAGTTTTGTCTGTTTTTCCAGTAATATAACTTTGAACAAAATTATGCCATTTATTAAATTCTTCAAAAATTTCTTGATAAATTCCTTCAAATTCATTATCTCCTGGAAAATACAAGGACATCATTGTTTCAATTTTACTAATATCCTCAGGCAATTTATACATTAATACTTTGCCCAATCTGTTTGTTTCAAGAGGTAGTGATTCTTTTGGAAATTTTTTAAGTGCTTCTTCATCATTATTTTTTACTATTCGTATATAAGTACAAGCTAACCGGTCAATACACTGATTGACAGCTCTACAATGTTCCTCTAAAAGAAAGAGGGCTTCCGTAATTTTGTCTTCTGCATTATATCGACGATCAATGTCTTTTTGTTCTCTATAAATAAATTTTCCAACTAAGGCAGCGGCAAAAACTGTTATCAACCCAGCAAATGTATTATTATCGAAGATTCTTAATAAATGATGCATAGTAAAATAATTTTATATAGAGTCTACAAACATTTACTGTAAGATTAGTGAAGCATTTAATATTCCTTGTAACGGTATTCCTAGCTCTATATTCTCATAGCTGTAACCAGACGTAAAAGGAATACTAACTGACGCAGACCTCCCTATTGGTATATAGCCCGAAGATTGGAGACAGTCAAAGCTGGTATTCGCATCATTGCATGGCGCATATTTATAGTAAAACTCTGGCCATCCACTATTTGGTTCTGTGCCAGTCCAGTCCATTTGTAGCAAGCCTTGGGTATGTCCGCCAACATAAACAAAGCCGCTACTCACTTTTTGGTTATTGTTAAATAGCGTAATAAAATTTGGGTCACGCACTTCATATTGCACCGTTGTCAGTGGTAATCCTAGCGCACTTTTTTCGCCATTGGCTTTATAAAATTTTAAATCTATGATTTTTATTTGGAATTTCCCACCTTTAGAAGGAATTGCATCTAATACTAATCTTGCACAGTCATTAGCGAGACAAATAGCTGATTGTCTGACACTTATCGATAAATCACTTTTAGTAAAATCGGAAGATATTACTTCATAAACTAAAGATGTCGGATCAACTGCAAAATATTGATAAGACGAAGGTGAATTATATTGGGGGATAAAAGATGCCAGAGTAACACTTGTTTGGAGTGGTTGCGGTTGTATAAAATTAGCAGGGAATGTTTGCCCGCTAAATTGGTATCCTACTCCCAGTGGTTGCAAGGAAAGAGAGGGTGGAATGTCTACCGTCTCTGTAGAAGTTGAAATATCGAGACTACAAGTTCTTATTTCATTTGGTTTTTCAGTCGCTATTCCGCAATTTTTTGAGTCATTGCAAGTGCGTGTTTGTTGAGAATTCAAACAAGAATTCCATGCAGTACACTGCCAGTTCGGAGTACAAATTGGCGTCGGAATCAACATAGAGCAGGTTTGAGTAGTTGCAGGTTTCTGATTTTCAATACTACAACTATTTAAATCATTACAGAATCTTGTTTGCTGGGAATCAGCACAATTGCTCCATGAACCACATTGCCAATTAGAGGAACAAGTTAATGTTGTCGTGGCTGTAGTTTGAGGTATTGTATATTGAGAATCTTGATTGTCTTGAGAAATTTGAGATGGAGACGACGTGGCTTCTGAAATTTTTGATAGATTAGTATTTGTTATCCCTAATCCTAGATTTCTCATAATTCCATATGCAGCATCGCCATTCTTTAAATAATAAAGTGTTCCGTCTGAGTTTACATAATAAGCTTGGCCTTTATCTTCGACTTGTAAAAATATCTTTCCGCTTTGTTTTTTCGCTAAATTTTTATTATTTTGAAATTTAGTTAAATTATTATTTGTAATGCCAACTCCAAAATTACGCATTACATTATAGGCCGCACTTCCGTCTGCCATATAATATCTATTTGCGTCAGTCGGGTTAACATACCAAGCCTCTCCATGGGATTCAACCTGTAATAAAATTTTTCCACTAAGTTTTTTTGATAAAGTTTCAGCTTTAACTAAGCCAAAAGGGATTAATACTAAAATCGCTATTAACAGCAACTTGAAAAAATGTTTTTTCATATTTTTAATAATTTATTAACCTGCTCTTAAATTACCACAAAACTACCAAAAAATCAATAAAATTAGCTAATTGATTTTAACCCTGTTTTGTGCCAAAATAGACCCATGACTCCCAATAAAATCAAAAATAAACTAGAATCTTTTGTCGCCGAATACCAAGAAAAACTTGGTACTTTTAATGGTAATCTGGTTATTTTTGATTTTGTTGAGTTTATTAAAAATAACCCTACGGTTAAGGCTCTGATGAAAGACCAGTTTGCTTATTTTGAAAGTCAAAAAGAAATTATTATAAAAATGACCGATGACGAACTGGACGCCCACCTGCCTGGAAAAACGGTTTTTGACCCAGAAAAACCGACAACCTGGCCAGGCCAAGATATTTTTGCCAAAGAATATGGTATAGCCACCGCTATCATGAAAGATTCTCAACCATTTAGCCAAATAGAGTTAAACTTGCCCGTTAGTCTGACCAACCTTATTGTTATCCACGAGTTAGTAAGTAAAGCCAAAGAGGAACTAAAGGATAATCCTGAAAAATCAGAAGAACTCACCCAGACTATAAAAGAACTATCCACAACTTCATTGCCTTTTAAATTTAAAGACAAAAATGAGGAAAAATCATTTTCTCTCGTCCTCCCTGCTTATTACCTTAATTGTTTGGCCGTTGTCTGCTCTTATATTTTTAGTGAACTGGACGCCAGAGAATTTTTAAAGGGCAATAAACCTACTCCGCAGATTACCTTTGATAAGGATGATAGCCTTTTAACCATTAAAGGAACTAAAATAAAAATATCTCGCAGTGCCGATTTATCCATAGATCATCATATTCTTGAGGCTATCTTTGCTAATGAAGATATATCCGAAGAAGTCTATTTTAAAGATGTTGCTAAAAGAAGGGATGAATATAGCGATTACGATAAAACCAAAGACTGGCGCAAGTTCTATCGGGCTTGCGAGCATTTAAACCAAAAAATTCAGACCGATACCGATAATAAGGTAATTAATTTTATTATCGCTCACACTGGCAAGGTCGCTTGGTGTAAAATTAACCCTGAATATTTGAAATTTTAGCCATACTACTATAATTTAATACTCCTTACCCGTAAATCGGGGTAATGCCATTTCCGTAAGCTATCAATAGAAAATATTGATAGCTTTTTTTATGACTAAATATGACGACCAACTGATATCTGACACCCAAGAATATTTTAGCGGACTATACGGGCGAGCAATTACTCCCGACGAGGCTGATTCTTTTTTAACATCTCTCGTTAATTTATATAACTCTCTTTTTAATAAGGAATAACTCTTTTTTTCTTTTCGGCGGTTCCCCCGTAGGGGGAGCCGAAAAGAAAAAGTTATCCTTGTTAAGAGAACTTCTAATTAGACAAGAAACTAATAATAAACATATGAAACAACAAGATAATAAATACTTATCTAACCGTAAACTGGTAAAATCAGGCTCCTTACTTGAGATATATCAGTTTGGTCGGGATATTCATTTGGAGCGTAGAATAAGACACCTAAAGACCGATGAAGAAATTGAAGAGGCCAAGAAATTCCCTAAGCCTAAAGCGAGCCAAGAGGAGATTCTCAAGTCTTCCGCCAGACGAGCCAAACGAATGATTAAACGACTGATAATGGCTAACTGCTTTTTATGGTTTAAAGAAAAGGGCAAACCCTATTTGCCTATTACCCTAACTCTGACATTTGCCGAAAATATTACAGACCTTAAAAAGGCTAATTATGAGTTTACTAAATTTATCAGACGGCTAAATTACGAAACCAACGGAATCGAGGGAAAAGATTTAAAACAAAGCAATTTAAAATATTTGGCCGTCTTTGAACTGCAGAAACGAGGGGCAATTCACTATCATATGATTTTCTTTAATCTGCCCTATATCAAGAATATCTATAAAAAGATGTTTGATATTTGGGGGCAAGGTCGGATAATGGTCGGCGGAAAAGATAAAAATTTTACCAAGGTCAAAAATCAGGCGCAACTACAAAAGATTATATTTTATTTCATTAAATACATTCAAAAATCCGTCTTTGAAAATAATTGTCCGAGGCAAAAGAAATATATCGCCAGTAAAGGGTTATTAAAACCGCAAGAAAATTCTTTCGTGGAAGTCGTTTCTCTCGTAGAATCAAAACTGCCCTCGGAATCTTTGGTCTATAAGTATGACGGCGAGGCAGAATATAACAATAGCGATATTAACGACACTATCGGCAAGCCAGTAAATTTTATGCGTTGGTTTAATTATCAGCAATATGACCTTTCAAATTATCCCGAGTTAGACGAGAACATCGCCGAGATACTAACTGGCCATTCTTTAGACGATATTGATTTT
>SESB01000140.1_pt1 | contig 51155 bp, 45 predicted proteins | sample 3171441 | NCBI WGS metagenome assembly SESB01 (sample SAMN06051867, study PRJNA518727) | freshwater metagenome | biome: subpolar coniferous forest; feature: holomictic lake; material: water; isolation source: holomictic Lake 227, 6 m depth | place: Canada: near Kenora, Ontario | collected...
CCTTTCTTGTAGCCGGTCTTCAAACGGCTTGGTATCGCACAGGCAAACTTCATTACCTTCGAGCGACCAAGTTTTTTGGCAAACTTTTTTTAATTAACTTCGCCATCGGCGTAGTCACAGGAATAGTTCAGGAGTTCCAATTTGGAATGAACTGGTCTTCGTACAGTCGTTTCGTAGGAGATATCTTCGGTGCACCCCTTGCAATGGAAGGTCTTCTCGCATTCTTCCTTGAGAGCACATTCCTTGGGCTATGGATTTTTGGTTGGGACAGGCTTCCAAAGAAATTGCACCTTGCGTCGATTTGGTTAGCTGCTACTGGAACTTTGCTATCTGCATACTTCATCTTGGCGGCAAATGCTTGGATGCAGCATCCAGTTGGCTATGTTTACAATCCAACTAAGAATCGTGCAGAGTTAACCGATATTTTCCAGGTACTCACTCAGAAAACTGCCTTGGCGACTTTCTTCCACACTATTCCATCGGCAGCATTTACTGGAGGTGCCTTTATTGCAGGAATCTCTGCATATCTAATGATTAAGGGCAAAGATTTAACTATGGCACGCTCAACATTTAAAATGGGCGCAATAACGATGTTAATAAGTTTCATCATGGTCGGCGTCTCCGGTGATATTACCGCGCGCATAATGACTACCCAACAGCCAATGAAAATGGCAGCAGCAGAGGCACTTTATACAACGCAACCCTCCGCGCCCTTCTCGCTACTTACTATCGGCACACTTGATGGATCAAAATCTGTTTTCCAGATTGGCCTTCCATCGATGCTCTCCTTTATGTCAACAGGAAATTTCAAAGGCGTTGTTGAAGGCGTTAATGACTTAGAGGCAAAGTACGAAAAGCAATTTGGCCCAGGTAATTACACGCCCAATATTCCACTGGCATATTGGTCGTTTAGGTTGATGATCGGCTTTGGCTTTATAGGAGCTTTATTTGCACTTCTTGCCTTATGGCAGATGCGCAAAGGTGGCACGCCACGCGGTAAATGGTTTGCTCCAGCGATGATCTCACTTCCCTTCCTTCCACTGCTAGCAAACTCATTTGGCTGGATATTTACCGAAACTGCTCGCCAACCATGGGCAGTTTTTGGTCTAATTAAAACCGCAGATGGTGTTAGCGCCGTTGTATCTGCCGGTGCAGTTCTATTCACAATGATTGCCTTCACCGTGCTTTACGGAATCCTGGCTTTCATTGAAGTTGGCTTAACTCTTCGCGTTATCAAAATGGGTCCAGCCGATGAAATTGATTATGCAGACCCTGCCTTGGGTGGCTCTGCCGACAAACCTCTAGTGATGTCTTACTAAGAAAGGAGCATGAACATGAGATTTCAAACAGTTTGGTTCCTACTCATCGCAGTTCTTTGGGTTGGATATTTTATCCTTGAAGGTTTCGACTTTGGCGTTGGAATGCTTCTTCGCTTTGTCTCTAGAAACGAGGCAGATCGACGCGCAGTATTGACTACACTCGGACCAGTTTGGGACGGCAATGAGGTATGGCTACTTGTAGCAGGTGGTGCAACTTTTGCCGCTTTCCCTGAATGGTATGCAACGCTCTTTAGCGGCTTTTATCTTCCGCTCTTTCTCATACTCGTCTCACTTATTGTGCGCGGTGTTTCATTTGAATATCGCTCGAAATACGGTAAAGCACAATGGCGCCAACGTTGGGATGTTGCAATTCTTATCAGTAGCGCTGTTCCGGCACTGCTTTGGGGAGTTGCATTTGCCAACATTGTTAGAGGCGTACCAATTGAAAAGTCGGCCAATGGCTCTCTTGAGTATGTAGGCGGATTCTTTAATCTCCTCAATCCATATGCACTCCTTGGTGGAGTAGTCACTCTTACCGTATTTTTAACCCACGGTGCAGTGTTCCTATCGCTAAAAACAACAGGTGAAATTCGCGAGCGTTCGCGTTCAATTGCGAAGCTTTCAGGGCTAGTAGCCGCAGTTGCAGCTGTCGCTTTCTTGACCTGGACTAACCTTATGTTGCCTGAGATTAATTCTCGGGTCCTTGCGCTTTCAGTTTTAGTTGCCCTTTTGTGGGTTGCTGGAATGGCGGCAAACCTGATAGGCCGGGAAGGCTGGGCATTTATTTTCTCTGCCGCAGCGATTGCCGCTTTCGTTTCCACGTTGTTCTATGCACTATATCCACGCGTGATGCCATCTTCATTGGGAGCTCAGTTTGATCTCACAATCACAAATGCATCAAGCACTGATTACACCTTGAAAGTTATGACTTATGTGGCCGTTGTTATGACTCCATTGGTCCTGATCTATCAAGGTTGGACTTACTGGGTATTCCGCAAGCGCGTTAGCGCCTCGCAGATAAGTAATCCAGAACATGGCGTTCTTGACGCAGTAAGCCATATCCTGCACAAGTGAAATCTGCTGATCTGCGGCTACTGCTCTCTCGGAGCGGTAGCCGCAGGCTTTTCTTTCTCTCGATTGCCGCCGCCATTATTTGGTCGGCGACGATTGTTATTAGCGCCCTTGTTTTATCCTCGATTATCGTTGGGATTATCAACAAATCCGAGGGCGTATCGACACTCCTTATATATCTAGCTTGTGCCTGGTTTTTCCGAGCGCTCTTTCAAGCGCGTTTTGAATACTGGTGCAGCCTGGCAGCCAGTCGAATAAAGCAAGAGATTCGAAGTGAGATCACTTCATCACTGGACACATTTAGCAATATTTCACCGTCGACGTTAAGCACCTTATTGGTCAAGGGTTTGAACTCGCTGGATATCTACCTAGGTCGATTCGTTCCTCAACTCTTCTTCGCTTCAATTACCCCAGCAGTTGTTATTGCGACAATTCTATTTCTAGATCCACTCTCAGGCGTTATTGCAATTCTCACCTTGCCTTTAATTCCAGTCTTTGGCGCCCTGATAGGCCGATATACCGCCGATTCGGTCGCTAAGAAATGGCAGACTCTAGGTTCGCTCTCTCATTACTTTGAAGATTCACTGCGCGGGTTTGTAACGTTAAAGATTTTTTCTCGCCATAAGAGCCAACCACAGCGAATTGCAGAAATGGGGGATAGATACACCGAGGAGACAATGAAAGTCTTGCGAATCTCATTTCTCTCAGCCCTTGCCCTCGAACTTTGTGCAACTATTTCCGTAGCTTTGATTGCCGTTTCAATTGGTTTGCGATTAGTAGATGGTGCGATTGGTTTTCGATCAGCCCTTGCAGTTTTGATTTTGGCGCCCGAGGTCTACTTTCCGCTACGTAATGCGGCATCGCTATTTCACGCCTCGGCCGATGGCAGTGAGGCTTTTGCCCGACTAGCCCAGATTCAATCCAGCCGTACGTCATCGGCAGTTGATGAGCCACATGATTTTTCTAGAGTTTCGACGTTGCAGTGGAGTGATTGGTCGCTCAATATTCCAGGTCGAATAGATACTGCAATCCGGGGCGAGGTTTTACATAGTGGAGATATATTTTTCATTGTTGGTGAATCCGGCATAGGCAAAAGCACTTTTGCGCTCAATCTTCTCGGCGTTAATAACCAAGCTACGTTATTGGCAGATGGGGTAGAAGTTACTGCAGAGCGACGAAAATCCTGGTTTGAAAACGTTGGTTGGGTTCCTCAGAATCCGCAGCTGGCAAGTGGCGGGGTCGGCCACCAGTTCACACTCGTTGACTCAACATTAAGCACTGATGAAATTACCGATCTGCTCAAACGCTGCGGTTTAGATGTTGCAGATCTGCCCACAGGTTTAGCCACCGCAATCGGATCATCTGGTGAGAGCGGAAGCGCGGCATCGGGAGGGCAGATTCGAAAAATTGCTCTTGCGCGCGCAATTGCCGCTAAACCGCGTGTCCTAATTGCCGATGAACCAACTGCCGATTTAGATCATGCAAGCGGAGAAGCCGTTATGAAAGCGCTTCGAGATTATGCAGCTAGCGGTTCAATCGTCATTTGTATTACACATGATCGTAGCGTCGTTGGCACTGATGACTTAGTTGCTAGTTTTTCTATGGCGCTCACCCCATGATGTTCCTTGCATACCTCCTCGGTGCTTTTGCATTTATCGGAGGAATCGGTCTCACGATTTCAAGTGCTTGGTTAATCACGATGGCATCGATGCAGCCGCCAATTTTAACCTTGAGTGTTGCAATTGTTCTAGTTCGTTTTTTTGGAATCTTTAGATCAGCGGCCAGATACTGTGAGCGACTCATTAGTCATAAGGCCGTTTTTAGTAGGTTGACTGCGTTGCGAGTTGGGATTTATAAGAAGTTAAGTCAGAGTTCGATTGCACTTGCTCATACTTTTAATAGCGGCACAGCAGTTAAAAGCATTGTTGATGATGTCGAACGTGCTCAGGAGTACCAGCTGCGTATAAAACTGCCACAGTCCTCTGCCGTTATTTCATTGGCAGCGGGAGCCCTACTGGCTTATTGGGTTCGCCCCGAGAGCCTGGTATTTACCCTCCCCGTTTGTGCACTTCTACTCGCAATTTTCCCGGTAATGATTAAACGCGGCAGTGAACCGATTGCGCGAAGTATCGAAAATACTGAAAACTCATATACCCAACTTCTCGAAGGTTCAATTCATGGCCTGACTGAGGCGGCAATCTATGGCTACTTGGATGAAAATGTGAGACGCGCACATTCGGTAGAGCTAGAGATTAATGCGATGGAAGCGAGGTTACTGCGCCAAAGCTGGAGATTCTCAACGATTACTAACTCGCTCATAGCATTTTGCGTTGTTGGTTTTTCCGCGCTGGCATTGACGCTTACCCAATCCAAGATGGTCCCAGCGGTGCAGGTCACGATGCTTATCTTTATTCCGCTTGTTATCTTTGAAGCGATTACGGCGTGGTATCCCAACCTATTTAACGCCGGCAAACTTCTAATGTCGCAACACTCTGTCGATACTTTAATGAGTGCACCAACAAATGAAAAGCCTGGGACACGTTTAGACGCTGCAATTACGGAGATCACTGCCGAGAATATTTCGGTGGCATGGGATCAAGAGTTTATGTCGCCAACATCATTTGAAGTTAAAAGTGGCGAGCTATTAGTTATTCGTGGTCGTAGCGGCAGTGGAAAGTCAACGCTAGTGATGGGATTACTTGGACTCTTGCCTTACAAAGGCCGGTTAACCTTTGATGGTCGAGCCGCAGATAGCTTTAATGATCTAGGAGGCCGAGTGGTTGGCACTGTTCAACACTCTCATATCTTCAACACAACGCTGCGCGAAAATTTGAAGATTGCTAATCAAGAGCTCACAGATGGACAAATTGTTGAAGTCCTTACTCTCTTAGAGCTCGACCAACTTCTGTATGAACTCCCACAAGGATTAGATACTTTGCTCGGTGATTTCGGTCGCGCCATCTCTGGTGGAGAGGCCAAACGTTTGGCAGTTGCTCGAGTTTTGTTGGCAAAGGCAGATGTGTATGTCTTTGATGAACCCACCGAACATCTCGATGAGGCATTAGCCCTGCGCATTGAGATGCGAATTACTGCGCGCCTTGCGCACAAGATAGCCATCGTCGTTACCCACGGTGGATGGGAAAAGTGCGATAAAACTCTGACAATGGCGCGCTAAGAACGAGCAAAGCCGACTAGAGCGCGAGAGAATGCGCGTGTGGCAAACCTCGAGAGCAAGCTTTCCGATGTTGTCGGTGATCGCACCGCAAAAGTCCTTGCCGATGCCTTTGGGATAAAGAGCGTTGGCGACTTAATGCGTCACTACCCCCGTCGATACATGGTTCGCGGTGAGCTCTCAGATATCGCCGAACTCAAAGAGGGTGACGAGGTTACGATTTTGGCTGAAGTTTTCAGTTCAACCACCAGGCCAATCCGCGGACGCAAGGGAAGTATTTTGGAGGTCATTGTCACCGATGGCAGCGCGAAACTCTCACTTACATTTTTCAATCAAGCCTGGCGCGAAAAAGAGTTAAAGGTCGGAACGCAGGGATTGTTTGCGGGCAAAGTCGGGATTTTTAATAGCAAGAAACAGTTATCACACCCTGATTATCAAATGATTGCCGATGGCGCCGATGTAGATAACGCAGCCAAGAGTTTTGCTGGAAAGTATCTCCCGGTTTATCCGGCGACTGCCAAGATGCCCTCTTGGAAGATTTCACAGTGCGTTGACATGGCTATTGCATCCCTTGATGAGATTTCAGATTATCTACCTGAAGAGGTTCGAAGCGCGCATGCATATCCAACGTTGCAGGCGGCGCTGGTTCAACTTCACACACCGGCAGATTTAGATCATGCCGAAGCCGCGCGCGAGCGACTTACATTTGATGAGGCTTTTCTATTGCAACTCATGTTGCTCATGCGCCGCAACGAGCTAAAAAAACTCAATACTATTTCACGAAAAGTAATTGCGGGAGGCTTGTTAGAGGCCTTTGATGCTTCGCTGCCTTTTGAATTAACTGGCGGACAGAGAGATGTAACTAAAGAAATAGAAGAAGATTTAGCGCAAGCCCATCCGATGCATCGCTTATTACAGGGTGAAGTCGGTTCGGGAAAGACGGTTGTTGCGTTGCGCGCAATGTTGGCCGTTGTCGATAGCGGGGGACAGGCAGCTCTGCTCGCGCCAACAGAGGTTTTAGCGGCACAGCATGTGCGGACTTTTGAAAAACTATTAGGTCCACTTGCTCAGGGTGGAAAGTTAGGTAGTTCCGATAAAGCGACGCAGTTAACCCTCATTACTGGATCTCAAAGTGCACCTGCTCGAAAAGAGGCGCTGGCACTTGCTGCAAGCGGCGGTGCTGGAATAATTATTGGAACGCACGCACTGCTGGGAGAAAAAGTAGAGTTTGCAGATTTAGGTTTAATTGTCGTTGATGAGCAGCATCGATTCGGCGTCGAACAACGCGATGCACTCAAAGTGAAAGCCCAAAAACCGCCACACCTATTAGTTATGACCGCTACGCCGATTCCTCGCACGGTTGCTATGACGGTCTTTGGCGATTTAGATGTTTCAACTTTGCGCGAACTTCCATTGGGCCGCCAGCCGATTACTACCCACGTAATTTCAGTTCTGGAAAAACCCGCATTCTTAGAACGGGCATGGGTCCGTATTCGCGAAGAGGTTGCCGCCGGACATCAGGCCTACGTTGTCGCACCACGCATTGAGGCCGGCAGCGATGAGAGCGCAGACATTGATTTTCTCTTTGGTCAGGAGTCACCCGACATCGCCTCAGTAACGGAGTTAGCACCGCGCCTTGCCAGTGGCGCGCTAGCTGGGTTACGCGTAGCTGATCTACATGGACGTCAGAGCAGTGAATTAAAGGATTCAACGATGCGGGCATTTGCTGCAGGCGAGATCGACGTTCTTGTTTCAACAACAGTCATTGAAGTCGGAGTCGATGTAGCCAATGCAACGGTGATGGTGATTATGGATGCCGATCGCTTCGGTGTCTCACAACTTCACCAGTTACGTGGGCGCGTTGGCCGTGGCACTTCACCTGGATTGTGTTTATTAGTAACGAGTGCGGCAGTTGAGACCCCGGCACGGGCACGACTCGATGCCGTTGCCGCCACACTTGATGGCTTTGAACTTTCACGTATCGACCTCGAGCAACGACGTGAAGGCGATGTTTTGGGTGCAAAGCAATCTGGAACGCAGTCGCACCTTCGCCTGTTACGGGTTTTGCGAGATGAGGCTTTGATTGAAAGTGCACGGGCCGATGCTGAAGGAGTGATTGCGGCATCACCTGATTTAACAAGTTATCCTTCCCTTAGCGCAGAAGTTGCGTTATTGGCTAAAGATGCAGCCATTGATTATTTAGATAAGGGTTGATCGTGAGAATCATTGCCGGTGTAGCTAAGGGACGAACTCTCGGGACAGTTGCAGGTGCGACTCGGCCAACATCTGATCGCGCAAGAGAAGGGTTATTTTCTTCACTGACATCTGAATTTGGAGATTTTCTAGGACTCAATGTTTTAGATTTATTTGGTGGCTCAGGTGCGATTGGTCTCGAGGCGCTCTCTCGTGGTGCATCAATTGTTCATGTGATCGAGCGCGATCCCGATGCGCAGAAAACAATTGAAAATAATTATGAGTTAGTAAAGAAGAATCAGCCAGTTGGTAAGTTCCATCTCTATGCAATGTCGGCTCAACGTTTCGTGAGCGACCCGGCGAAAGAGAAATATCACATTGTCTATATCGATCCCCCATTTGATTTCACCGATAGTGAAGTTGAGGAGATAATCAGCAAATTAAGGCTCGGGGAGTTTCTCAAACCCGATGCTCTGATAGCAGTTGAGCGCGGCGCCAAAACTTCAAAATTTACCTGGCCCGAAGGCTTCACTCCTGCCAGGGAGAGAAAGTACGGCGCAGTCAGCATCTTCTACGGCAATTACGCGCCTTAAGAATGGATTACTGCGCGATCTCTTGCTAGCGTTTGAGCCATGAAGCGCGCGGTATGTCCTGGCTCCTTTGACCCCATCACATATGGACACTTAGATATCATCAAACGCGCCAGTGCCCACTTTGATCAAGTTGTGGTGGCAGTCCTTGAAAATCGTACGAAGTCGAGTCTTTTTACCGTCGCTGAACGCATCGAAATGATTAGCGAAACCGTCGCCGATCTTCCAAACGTCGTCGTTGATTCCTGGAGTGGACTTCTAGTTGATTATTGCAAAGCGAATTCGCTAACTACGATTGTAAAAGGCCTTCGCGCCGTGACTGATTTTGATTACGAACTGCAGATGGCTCAGTTAAATCTTCAAGCTTCAGGGGTGGAAACGATGCTCATGGCAACTGCGCCAGCGCACTCTTTTCTCTCCTCATCTATCGTTAAAGAGCTCGCACACTATGGGGGAGATGTCTCAGCGATGATTCCTCCAAATGTAAATGCGGCGATCAAACTTCGAGCAGGCGGGAAATAATCAATGGATTCAATTGAAAAATTAACTGCAGCCATTACGGTAGTTGAAGAGGCGCGCGGCGTTCCGCTATCTGCAAGTTGCGTCTTACATCGCGGAGAGATGCTCGAGCTTCTCGAGGAAGTACGAACAGCCTTGCCTCAAGATTTGGATTCGGCGCAGAAAGTAATTTCGGCCAGAGATGCCATTATTGAAGAGGGTCGGCTAAGTGCTGAGCAGATGATTGCAATGGCCCGTGAAGATGTTTCTCGCATGGTTGAACAAACAACGATCGTCCAGAAAGCTCGCACTGAAGCGGCAAAGATTCTCGAGGACGCGCGCGAGCAAGGGGCGCAAGAAAAGGAAGAAGTTGAGGAATACATTGATGGACGGCTTGCAACTCTTGAAGTAATTTTAAATAAAACTCAAGATGCCGTCTCTCGTGGCCGCGAGCGCTTAGCTGGCGCTGGCGATAAAGATGCGCTCTCACGTCTTTCTGAAATTGATTAAACTCAATGACCCGTCTTCCCGAGGTATATAAGCTCAATACGTACGAACTGCCGCACCGACCTGGTGAGATGAAAGAGTACGAACTCGATATAGAGATTCCTGAAAAAGTAGGCACTGAACTCATCGCTGTTGCCGCCGGTGACACTATCGAAGTTGATGCGCGCCTGGAATCGGTTGCCGAAGGGATTTTGCTCAGCGCCGAAATTTTCGCAACGGCGAGGGGCGAATGCACGCGCTGCCTTGATCCAGTTGAAATTGCTATTGAGAAGAAGATCCAAGAGCTCTACCTCTATGAGAAAAAAGCTGAACGCAAAAAGGGCAAGCCGGTGGAAGATGATTTAGAGATTGAGGATGAGTTCTTAATGGAGGGCGATGTGATGGATCTGCAAACGCCAATCCGCGATGCCATCGTGCTCTCACTTCCCAATAACCCGCTGTGTCGCGAGGATTGTGAAGGCCTGTGCCCAGATTGTGGCGGCAAATGGGCAGAATTACCCGATGATCACGCTCATGAGGCCATTGATGCCAGGTGGGCCGGTCTTGCAGGACTGACTATTGAAGAGCCCGATTTCAAGAATTAGGGTTTTTAAGGGATACTTACGCCCTGCAGCCATCGCTGCGTCAGCAATAAGAAGAAGAGGTTAGAAAAGTGCCAGTACCAAAGCGGAAGACCTCGCGTTCAAAGACGCGCTCACGCCGAAGCCAGTGGAAGACAACCGCTGCCTCTCTTGCAACATGCCCACAGTGTCAGCAACCTAAGTTGCAACATACTGCCTGCCCAACGTGCGGTACATATAACCGTCGCCAGGTTCTAGAGGTCTGATCTGAGCCAGTTGCTCAGTGAGCAGTTGGGGGTTGTCATTGAACCCTCGCTTCTCGAATTAGCTTTTACGCATCGCTCTTTTGCATATGAATCGGCAAGTAAAGAGACTAATGAGCGCCTTGAGTTTTTAGGTGATTCAGTTCTGGGTTTAATTGTTACTGAAGAGCTGTACAAACGTTATCCAGAGTTTGATGAAAGCCGCTTGTCACCACTTCGTTCTGGTGTTGTAAACATGCGCGCGCTCGCAGACATTGCACGCGAGTTAGATTTAGGTAAATATATTCGCTTAGGTAAAGGTGAGGAAGTCACTGGCGGTCGAGATAAAAATTCATTACTGGCCGATGCCCTCGAAGCGCTAATTGGCGCGATCTATCTGCAGTTTGGTTTTGACGTGTGCACACAAATTGTTCGTAAATTAATTACGTCAACTATGGAATCAGCTGTTGCACGCGGTGCCGGCTTAGATGGTAAAACTGCGCTCCAGGAATTAGTGGCCGCCCTTAATAAAGGTGTACCTGAATACGTGGTGAGCGAAGAAGGCCCAGATCACGATAAGGATTTCACCGCAGTAGCCATGGTCGCAGGAGTAGCCGTGAGCCAAGGCGCTGGAAAGAGCAAGCGCGAGGCCGAACAAATTGCTGCGCGTATCGCCTACGAGGCTTTAAAAAACGAGCTGCCTCAGCCTTAAAACCGTTAAAAATACGCCCGCGAGGCGATAGGTTTGCCGCGTGTATTTGAAGAGCATCACCCTCAAGGGCTTTAAGTCCTTTGCTTCCTCTACCACTTTGCGTCTTGAACCTGGAATTACCTGCGTGGTTGGCCCTAATGGATCGGGAAAAAGTAACGTTGTAGATGCACTGACGTGGGTAATGGGTGAACAGGGCGCTAAATCGCTGCGCGGCGGAAAAATGGAAGATGTTATTTTCGCTGGCACGAGTGGTCGAGCACCACTTGGACGCGCTGAAGTCTCTCTCACAATTGATAACACTGATGGCGCGCTACCAATCGAGTTCACTGAAGTCACTATTTCGCGCATACTTTTTCGTAATGGTCATAGTGAGTATCAAATTAATGGCGAAGCATCTCGACTTCTAGATATCCAAGAACTTTTAAGCGATTCCGGAATTGGTCGCGAAATGCACGTCATCGTCGGTCAAGGCCAGCTCGATGCGATTTTAATGGCAACGCCAGAAGAGCGTCGTGGATTTATTGAAGAGGCTGCCGGTGTTCTTAAGCATCGCAAACGTAAAGAAAAAGCGCTGCGCAAGTTGGATTCAATGCAAACAAATCTTGCGCGTGTGCAGGATTTAACCGTTGAACTACGGCGCCAGCTTCGCCCACTTGGAAAACAGGCGGAGGTTGCGAAGAAAGCTGCGACGATTCAAGCCGACTTGCGTGATGCCAAACTGCGATTGCTAGCCGATGATTTTATTTCACTTTCAAAAACTCTCGATGCAGAAGTTGCCGATGAAACCGCACTTCGCGAGCGACGAAGCGCAGTTGAGGCTGAAGTTGATTCTGTTCGCACTCGCGAAGAGGCACTCGATGCTGAAGCTGCTTTCGAAGGACCATTACTTGTTCAAGCGCAAGAGACGTACTACCAATTAAATTCTCTCCGTGAAAAATTCCGTGGAACTCAATCGTTGGCACAAGAGCGCTCACGCTTTCTCAATGAAGAGGCCGAAGAGGCCCGTTCATCCGGACGCGACCCTGATGCACTGGATAAGGATGCACAGATTTTGCGCCTTGAAGAAAGTGAACTTCGTGCAGGTGTTGCAACATCCCAACAAACTCTTGTTTCGGCAACATCGACGCTTGCGCAAAGTGAGCATGCTTTAAAGATTGACGAAGACAAGATCGCTGCAGCAATGCGCGCAATCGCCGATGCGCGTGAAGGTACCGCCCGCCAAGAGGGTCACATTAAATCTCTGCAAGCACGCCTTGAAGCGATCTCCGAAGAGATTGATCGTTTAACGCGCGCACGTAACGACGCTCAAACTCGCGCAGATACTGCCCAGCGTGAATATTCAACATATGAGCTAGATATTGCTAGCGCAGATACTGGCGAACGCGGCCTTGACTCAGTCTTTGAAAATACTAAATCGAATCTGGAATCGGCAAAAGCTAAGTTAGCAGAGTTGATTGAGGCTGAGCGCTTAGCCGATCGTGAACGAAATGCCATTGAGTCCAAGATCGATGCGATGAAGTTGACTTCGCAAAATCGCGATGGTGCATCCGCGCTGCTGCAGGATTCGCGCGGAGTCCACATTCTGGGCTCCATCGCTAGTTTGATCGAGATCGATTCCGGCTGGGAGTCGGCAGCGGCAGCGGCCCTTGGAACGCTTGCCGATGCAGTAGTCGTTCAAGATTTGGCATCGGCAGTTACCGCACTTACAACTTTGCGAAGTGAAAACTTAGGTCAGGCCGATGTGCTGGTTTATGAAGCGGGCGCACAGACGCACTCCGCGATTCCTTCAGGCTTGACGTCTCTAGCCTCACATGTGCGCTCACATTCAATTAGCGCCCTCGTTGAATCTCTCTTGGCAAATATTGTTGTCGCCGACAACGCCCGTGATGCCGAAGCAATTCTTCGCTCCAATCCTGGCGTCAGTGTTGTTACGCGCGATGGCGATGTAGTAACTCGTGGGCGCGCACGGGGAGGCTCTAAGTCATCTTCCTCCCTCATTGAAATTAACGCCCTTATCGCTGGTTTAGAGACAAAACTCTCTGACATAACCCACACATGCGATCGATTAAAGTTTGAAATCTCAACGCAAACCGGTGAGGTTGCTCACCGACAAGGTGATTACGATCTGGCTTTAGCTAAACTCAACGAGTCTGATGCGCGTATTGGCGCCTTGACTGAACAGTTAGCCGTTAGTGGTCAGAATATGAAGTCGGCTATGGCTGAAGTTGAGCGTTTAAATGCAAACATTAATGAAGCTGGCGTTGCTAAGTCACGCGATGAGGGCGAATTAGTCATTGCTCAAAACCAACTTCACCAACAGGGAATCGTTGCCGAACCCGATCACACATTTACTGAAAATTTGCGAAATGCAGTCTCAATTGCGCGAACTACCGAGGTTGAAGCGCGCTTGGCAGTACGAACTATTGAAGAGCGCGTTACTTCAGTTGCCGCTCGTGCATTAGCGCTAGAAGACTCCGCGCGAAATGAGCGCGAGGCATCTGAGCGGGCAGTTATCCGCCGAGGGGCACGTGCACGTGCAGCGCTAATTTCAGCAGCAATTGCAGAGGCTGCATACGAGGTTCTCATTCACATGGAACGTTCAATTTCTAAGGCGGCAATTGAACGTGCTCGGTTAGAGGAGTCTCGTGTTCGCCGTGAAGGTGAAACGCTTAGCGTTCGTACCCGCGGTCGTGAGCTCGCCTCTGAACTTGAATCCCTTACGTCAAGTGTGCACCGCGATGAGATTGCCCGCGCTGAACAGCGCATGCGCATCGAATCCCTTGAGAATAAAACCGCCGAAGAGTTTGCAATCGATACGCAGACACTGGTGGCTGAGTATGGACCAGAGAACGACGTTCCAACTTTCTTTGAAAATGAAGCCGGGGAGATCGTCACAACAGAGTTAATCCCTTATCGCCGTGATCAACAAGAAAAGCGCCTTGCATCCGCCGAACGATCACTTAACTTGTTAGGAAAAATCAATCCACTTGCCCTTGAGGAGTTCTCATCCCTTGAAGAGCGATTGAAGTTCTTAGCCGATCAGTTAGAGGATCTAAAGAACACTAAGAAAGATCTTCTCGATATCATCAAGGAAGTCGATGACCGCGTGCAGACAATATTCATGGAGGCCTTTGAAGATACTGCGCGTCACTTTGAAGAGATTTTTGCACGCTTATTCCCAGGTGGAGATGGCCGTTTAATTTTGGTCGATCCAGATAATCCGCTGATAAGTGGTGTCGATGTTGAGGCCCGCCCACCAGGAAAGCGCATCAAGCGCCTCTCTTTACTCTCCGGTGGAGAAAAATCCTTAACGGCAGTTGCGATGTTAGTTGCAATCTTTAAAGCTCGTCCAAGTCCCTTCTATGTTCTAGATGAAGTTGAAGCGGCCCTGGATGATGTAAACCTCGGTCGACTACTTGGTGTTCTTGAAGAGCTACGTGCTAGCTCACAGTTAATTATTATTACGCACCAAAAACGTACGATGGAGATTGCCGATGCCCTTTATGGTGTCACGATGCGCGGTGATGGCGTAACCGAAGTAATCTCGCAGCGTCTGCGTGAATCTGACGCAAGTTAAAAGAAGCTCCGATGGGCCTCTTCAGTAAATTCATTGCCAAAATAAAGGGAGAGAACTCCTTTACTTCTGCCGATTGGCAAGAGTTAGAGAGTGAACTTCTGGCATCCGATATCGGTCCAAGCCTTACGCGAGAATTGTTGGAAGCCGCGCGAAAAGTTAAGAGCGATAATGCTGAGACGGCCTTGATTCAAACCTTAACTTCGCATTTAAGTGAAAAGTCACGTGCGCCAATTACTAAAGCTGATGGCATAACAGTTGTTATGGTGGTGGGCGTTAATGGCACTGGTAAGACAACGTCAGTTGCAAAGTTGGCCGGGCGGATTAAGAAATCTGGAGCTTTAGTCGTTGTCGCTGCGGGAGATACTTTTCGTGCTGCGGCAGTTGAACAGTTGCAAACGTGGGGTTCGCGCATAGGGGTAGAGGTAATTTCAGGTAAAGCTAATGGCGATCCTGCCTCAGTTGCATTTGATGGCGCCAAGCGAGCCACAGAAATGTCAGCCGATTATTTAATCATCGATACTGCCGGACGCTTACACAATAAGAGCGATTTAATGAATGAGCTTGAGAAAGTAAAACGCGTCGTCGAGAAAGTTTCACCGGTAGACGAGGTGCTCTTAACTATTGATGCGACCACCGGACAAAATGGAATGGTTCAGGCCAAGATATTTTCCCAAAGTGTTCAAGTGACTGGAATTATTCTGACTAAGTTAGATGGAAGTGCCAAAGGGGGAATAGCCCTTGCCATTGAGAGCGAGCTAGATATTCCGATCAAATGGGTAGGTACGGGGGAGTCCGAGAGCGATTTCTCCCCATTTAACGCAGATGAGTACATCAAGGGGCTGCTTTCGTAACCTGTATGTAACACAAAACTCCATTGCGCAATACGGCCGAAACTTATGTGAGCATCGCCTGTAACCCAAATGGTGCAATCTTCATCATCTCAAAGGCGAGAATTGAGTAGTTATTACCCGAAAGCAGATTCTCTTATGACTCAAACAGTTCTAAATTCCGGCGATACAGCCTGGATGTTGGCAAGTACGGCCCTTGTTCTGCTCATGACACCTGGGTTGGCATTTTTCTACGGTGGAATGGTTCGAACTAAAAGCGTATTAAACATGATGATGATGTCTTTTATAACAATCGGCATCGTAAGTATTATCTGGGTGATTTACGGCTTTGAATTAGCGTTTGGTTATAAAGCTAACTCACCGTGGTATGGAAATATCTCTTTCTCTGGCCTTGGTGGAATGGTAAATGACTTCACTAATAACGGGGGCATCTACCCGATTCCAGTTCTAGTCTTTGCAGCATTTCAATTAATGTTTGCGATTATTACACCAGCCCTAATATCTGGTGCAATTGCCGATCGAACTAAGTTCGTTTCGTGGGCAATTTTTGTAGCAATCTGGACCACTATCGTTTATTTCCCAGTTGCACACTGGGTCTTTGCTTTCGGAAATAAAGTTGGAGATAAAACCACAGGTACGGGCTTTCTTGCCGGCAAGGGTTTAGAGGATTTCGCAGGTGGAACCGCGGTCCATATCAATGCAGGAGCGGCAGGACTTGCCCTTGCAATCATTCTTGGAAAGCGCGTTGGTTGGCGAAAAGAGTCGATGCGTCCCCACTCACTGCCATTAGTTCTACTTGGCTCCGGACTCCTATGGTTTGGTTGGTTTGGTTTCAATGCAGGCTCAGCGTTAGCTGCAAATGGAACTGCGGGTCTTGCATTTATGAATACTCAAGTAGCAACGGCAGGGGCACTTATCGGTTGGCTATTGGTTGAAAAGATTCGTAATGGACATGCAACATCGCTTGGCGCCGCGTCGGGTGCGGTTTCGGGTCTTGTCGCAATCACGCCCGCATGTGCATTCGTTGCTCCATGGGCAGCTGTAGTAATCGGTCTGCTTGCCGGCGTTCTCTGCGCACTTGCAGTTGGCCTGAAATATAAATTGGGCTTTGATGATTCACTCGATGTGGTGGGCGTTCACCTCGTGGGCGGAATCTGGGGATCTCTTGCTATCGGTCTCTTTGGAACGCACGTCGTTAACAGCATCGGTTTAGACGGGCTCTTCTATGGTGGCGGGACTGCGCTACTCGGTAAGCAGGCCCTAGGCGTTGGAATGGTTGCACTCTATTCATTTGTTGTAACTTTGATCCTGGGCTACGTAATCGAAAAAACGATTGGATTTAGAATTAAGATTGATAAGGAAGTCGAAGGTATCGATCTAAATGAACATGCTGAAAGTGCCTATGAAATGTCGAGCTCATCACGTGGAGGTTCCTTCTAATGAAACTTATTACCGCAATTTTAAAACCATTTAAATTAGAGGAAGTAAAAACCGCTCTGCAAGCTCATGGCGTCACTGGCATGACAGTTTCAGAGGCCAGTGGATTCGGTCGACAAAAGGGACATACAGAGGTCTATCGAGGTGCTGAATACACCGTCGATCTAGTTCCTAAAGTTCGACTTGAAGTATTGGCCGATGACGCCGATGCTGATTCAGTTGTCGATGTAATTATTAAGGCGGCATCAACTGGATCAATTGGAGATGGAAAGGTTTGGACCACTCCAGTTGATCAAGTAGTTCGTGTGCGCACCGGCGAACGCGGATCGGATGCAATCTAAAGAATAGACATGGGTACTCGTGAGAGAAGAGAGCGGTCCGGAGTTAATGATCGCTCTCTTCTCTCACTTTTTAATTCCGCGGTTCAAACACACTTAGACAATCACAAAGGTGTTGCACTTGCCGCAGTGGGTGGATATGGCCGTGGCGAGTTAGCTCCAGGTTCGGATTTAGATATTCTCATTCTCCACCAAGGTCAATATTCAGCGGAGAAACTCAGCGCCTTCGTCAATGCACTTCTCTATCCGCTCTGGGATACAAATACCGTCGATTACTCAATACGAACACGAAGTGAAACGAGTAAGGCTGCTGCGAGTGATATCAAGGTTGCACTCGGTTTACTAGATATTCGACTTGTTGCAGGAGACGCCGATTTAGTATCTGGCGTACAACGCGAGAGTGTGAGTAGTTGGCAAAAGCATTCACGAATCCGTTTGCCAGAGTTAAAGACCTCAATGGCAACACGTCATGAGCGTGCAGGCGAACTGGCCTACCTTTTAGAGCCCGATATTAAAGAGGCGCGAGGTGGCTTGCGTGACATTACCGCTTTGCGGGCAATTGCCGCAGCTGGTGTCGTACCAGTTCCGCTCGAGCGAATCAGTTGGGCCGAGTCAACACTCAATAACGTACGTGAAGCTCTCCATCAAGTGACTGGACGCAATAAGGATCGTTTGTTATTTCAAGAGCAAGACAAAGTTGCCGCAGCTCTTGGTTATGCCAATGCCGATGTGATGATGAGTGAAGTTGCCCAAGCTGCACGCCTGGTTGATTATCTTCTTGAGTACACCTGGCATTTAATCGACCATAAGAGTCGAGATGGCATCATGGGGCTTCTAAAAAAACCACGAACCGTATCTGTTGCTAAGAATATTAGTGTCACAAATAATGAGATTGTCATTGATCCCCTAACTTCTATTCACGATGATCGCGTTATTGGTTTGCGCGCTGCAGCAACGGCAGCGCAGCTTGGGCTGCCAATTTCACTAGAGAGTTGCGCACTCATAACCGAGTCGCTCATAAATGGAACTGGTGCGTTACAAACGCCGTGGCCACGCGAAGCCCGCGAAAGCCTTATCGCTCTCATTGGCGCAGGCGAATCCATGGTTAAAATCTTTGAAACTTTAGATCAAGAGGAGATCATTTTCTGGTGGATACCCGAGTGGCGTCCGCTGCGCTCACTGGCTCAACGAAACGCACTTCACCGCCATACTGTTGATAGACATATGGTTGAAACTGCAGTGCAAGCGGGAAAGTTAACGCGCACAGTCCACCGTCCAGACTTACTCTTATTTGCTGCGCTCTTTCACGACATCGGCAAAGGCAGCGATGAAGACCACTCTGATCGTGGCGAGCGATTGATCGCACCTCTTGCCACCCGCATTGGTTTTTCACCACTCGACGTTGTGACGTTACAGATTTTAGTTAAGTATCATCTTTTGTTATCTGCAACTGCTACACGCCGAGATTTAGATGACCCGGCAACGATTGCATCCATTATTGAAATAATTCCCGATTTAAATACGCTCGAACTTTTACATGCTCTGAGCATTGCAGATGGCGAAGCAACGGGTAGTGCTGGGTGGAGTGATTGGAAGGCCTCCCTTGTCGGTGATTTAGTCCGACGCGTCCGACGCGCAATGTCTGGATCGATGATTGCAGAACAACCGGCTTTGACCGCTGAACAACTTGTTATGGCGCAGAGCGGTGTCCTTAGCGTTGTGCTGGAAAAACACGCGAGTGGATACTCCATTGAGATTGTTTCACCCGATAAGCCCGGTCTACTCTCTCTCGTAGCCGGAGTTTTAAACACTTCACGTATGGATGTTAAATCGGCGCGGACTAAGACGCATGGACCGTCGGCCGTTATGTATTGGATTGTTACGCCTGAGGCACATGCACCTGAGATTACCCAAACGGGGCTTCGTAATGAGATTGTGAAAGCTTTTGAAGATGCAACCCTTATTGAAGAGAAAATTATCTCGCGCGCAAAGGCATATGCATCGATTCCAAGTATTCCCGTTCCACCACCTGAGGTCGTATTTTTCAATGATGCAGCAACCGATGCCACGGTAATTGAAGTGCGAAGCCATGACCGTCCCGGATTACTTTTTAGGATTGGTTCGGCGATCACCCACTCTCAAGTGGATATTCGCTCGGCGATTGTTACAACTTTAGGTGCTGAGGCCATCGATACCTTGTATGTGACTGAATTAAGCGGTGGCCCACTCACGAATGAGCGGGCCGATGAGGTCACGTCGCAACTGCGCCTTGCTCTGAAGTAGTCTTACCCCACCATGTTTGAATCCTTAACCTCGCGCTTTGGCGCCACATTTTCATCGCTGCGCTCTCGCGGAAAGATTTCAAAGGCCGATATTGAAAAAACATGCGCCGAAATCCGTCAGGCCTTACTTGAATCTGATGTTGCCTTAGATGTAGTTGATCCATTTGTCGCCCAAATCGCTGAAAAATCACGTGCAGCGTTAGAAACGATGCAGCCCGGCACTAATCAAGCCAATGCGATCTTTGAAATTGTTAACGCTTCACTCATTGAAATCCTTGGTGGTTCAGCACGTCGAGTGCGCTTTGCCAAAAATCCGCCGACGGTGATCATGCTGGCCGGTCTACAAGGTGCGGGTAAGACAACGCTTGCCGGAAAGTTAGCTAAATTCTACGCCGACCAAGGAAACACACCGCTATTAGTTGCATCGGATTTGCAGCGGCCAAATGCCGTTACTCAACTACAAGTTGTAGGCGAAAGCATTAACGTTCCAGTTTTTGCCCCCGAAGTTGGCAACGGCGTTGGCGATCCTGTAAAAGTTGCTAAGGCTGGAATTGAGTTCGCTAAAGCTAAGCAGTACAACATGGTCATCGTCGATACTGCTGGACGTCTAGGTGTCGATGCCGATTTGATGAAACAAGCCAGTGACATTCGCGATGCGATTAACCCTGATGAGATTTTATTCGTCGTCGATGCGATGATCGGGCAAGATGCAGTTCGAACGTCACAAGCATTTTTAGATGGTGTTGGCTTTGATGGTGTTGTTTTAACAAAACTTGACGGCGATGCACGAGGTGGCGCCGCCCTTTCTATCGCATCCCTTACCGCCCGCCCGATTATGTTTGCATCTACGGGCGAGAAACTTAGTGATTTTGATATTTTCTATCCCGATCGCATGGCCTCTCGAATCTTGGGAATGGGTGATGTTGCAACTCTGGCCGAGACGGCCAAAAAGGCCTTTGATGGTGCGACTTCGGCAAAGTTGGAGGCAAAGTTTGCAAGTGGTGAGGATTTCTCACTCGAGGATTTCCTAGAGCAACTACAAGCCATGTCGAAAATGGGCTCGATGTCGAAAATTTTAGGTATGTTGCCGGGTTCGGGGGCTATGAAAAAGCAGATTGAGAACTTTGATGAGGGCGAGGTCATTCGAACAAGGGCGATCGTGCAATCAATGACGCCAGTTGAGCGACGTGATCCGAAAGTATTAAACGGTTCGCGTCGGGCCCGCATCGCCCTTGGATCCGGGCGAAAAGTATCTGATGTAAATAATCTCGTCGATCGCTTTAGTGCAGCTCAAAAGATGATGCGCCAGGTTCGAAATGGTGGAATGCCTGCTGGGATGGCTGGCATGGGTTTGCCGGCGATGTCCGCCAATAAGCCCCCAGTTGCGCACAAGAAGAAGTCCAAGTCGGGCAATCCAGCTAAACGGGCCATTGAGCAGGCTCAGTAGTCGATTTCGCGTATGAGTGGCCTAGGTGGCAGAATAAGCAACCTGTTGAAGGGGCCCTCTATCCCCGTTCAACATCCATAAGACCGATAGTTAGATCCGCTCACCACGCACCCCGCTGTGGAGAAAAGATTCGACACACATAAACAGGAGACACCTTTCTTGGCTACAAAAATTCGTTTAATGCGCATGGGCAAGATCCGCACACCATTTTTCCGCGTCGTCGTTACAGACTCACGCAAAGCACGTAACGGTCTTTCAATTGAAGAGATCGGTCGCTATGTTCCCGGACAAGAGCCATCACTTATCGAGATCAACTCAGAGCGCGCTCTGTACTGGCTCGGAGTAGGCGCACAACCATCAGAGGCAGTAGAGGCGCTTCTGAAGGTGACTGGAGATTGGCAGAAGCACAAGGGTCTTCCAGGAACTGAAGGCACATTGCGTGTTGCAGCTCCTCGCGTTGGCAAGCACGTTGCTTACGAAGCAGCGGTTAAGCATGCAATGGATGAACCTAAAGAGGGTGCGACAACTTTAAAGAAGAAGGCACAAGAGAAGTTAGCTGCTAAGGCAAACCCAGTGTCCGAACCCATGTCCGAACCAGTTGAGAATCTAGACGTGGCACAGGTTCCAGCGGTAGAAGCGACTTCAGACGTTGTGGTTGAAACCGAAGCAGTGGTTGAAACAGAAGCGGCTGCCGAATAATTATGATGGATGAGGCTCTCGAGCATCTAGTCAAAGGGATCGTTGATAATCCCAATGATGTTGTTGTTACTGAGAAGACACATCGCCGTGGAACAACGCTTGAAGTTCGCGTGAATCCAGAAGATATCGGCAAAGTTATTGGACGCAATGGTCGCACCGCTAAGGCGTTGCGCACTGTTGTTAGCGCGCTCGCAGGTCGCACAGTACGTGTTGATCTAGTCGAGACCGACGAACCTAACTAAGTAACGATCCACATAGCCATGCGTTTACTCGTAGGGCGCATTGGTCGAGCCCACGGAATCCTTGGTGAGGCAACGATTGAAGTGCGCACTGATGATGCAGATACTCGCTTTGCTATTGGTCAGAAGCTACAAACCGATGAGCACGGCATATTAACCATTACTTCAGGGCGTGTTCATAACGGTATTTTATTGCTGGGCTTTGCTGGATATGTCGACCGCAATCAGATTGAAAAACTTCGCAACACTATGTTGTATGCCGATGTGGATATCAACGAGGAACGCGAAGATGGCGATGATTACCATGTCTTACAACTCATTGGCTGTGCTGCATACCTTGAAAACGGTGAACTTTTTGGAGAAGTCACCGATGTCGTTAATCTACCCGGACAAGACTTACTAGCGATTAAGACGCCGACTCGTGAGGCTTTAATTCCCTTTGTTCGCCAACTTGTTCCAATCGTTGATGTAAAAGCAAAGCGTGTTGTTGTGATTCCTCCAGATATGAGCGGAGTAATCGAATGAAAATAGATGTAGTAACAATTTTTCCCGATTATTTTGAGCCTTTGAAACTATCTCTGCTTGGAAAAGCGAGTGAGGCTGGAATCGTCAACTTTGAGATTCATGACTTGCGCGCCTTTGCAACTGATAACCATCACGCCGTTGATGACACACCTTATGGCGGTGGCGCTGGAATGGTTATGTTGCCCGAGATTTGGGGCCTGGCCCTGGATCCCTTGATGGTTCCTGACACTGACTTAATTATTCTTACCCCTGCTGGCAAACGCTTTGATCAACCGATGGCTGCGCAATTTTCAAAGGCTAACCGCATCGTCTTTGCGTGCGGGCGATATGAAGGAATTGATGACCGCGTTCGTCAACACTATGAGTCCGAGCAGTATGCATTCAAAAATATTCGAGTACATGAAGTTTCAATCGGAGATTACGTTTTAGGTGGGGGAGAAGTCGCATCTCTTGTCATGATTGAAGCGATTACCAGATTATTGCCAGGTGTTCTTGGCAATCCAGAATCTTTGGATGAAGAGTCACATAATGCCGAGGGATACCTTGAATATCCAAATTTCACTAAGCCTTCCACGTGGCGCGATATCGCTGTTCCAGAGATTTTATTGAGCGGAAATCATGGCGAAATCGCCAAATGGCGTAAAGCTGCGGCAGAAAAGCGCGCCGAGAATAATAACTAACTGGCTAGTAGTCCTACTTCTGGCGTAACCTACCTCCATGACAAGTGAGGCAGAATCAGTTCAAGCACGATTAATCCGCGACCTCGAACCAGTTGTCGCAGTTGAACTTGAGCGCCACTTAGGGGTACAAAAAAATTGGTATCCACATGAGTATGTCCCGTGGTCAGAGGGGCGCACTTTTGCCGGGCCACTCAACGGCGATGCATGGGAGGCAAAAGATTCACGTCTTACCGCCGTTGCTCAAGATTCACTCGTTCTCAATCTCTTAACTGAAGATAATTTGCCGAGCTATCACACTGAAATTGCAATCTCTATGGGTCGCGATGGCGCATGGGGAACGTGGATCGAGCGCTGGACGGCCGAAGAGGCGCGCCACAGCATTGCCATCCGCGATTATTTAATGGCCACGCGTGGAGTTGATCCTTACGAACTCGAAGATTTACGCATGGCGCACATGTCACTTGGCTATCAGACTCCTTATGAGAACGATATGTTGCACACAATTGCCTATGTGTCATTCCAAGAGTTAGCAACAAGAATCTCTCACCGAAACACTGGCAAGATTTCCGATGATCCTATCGCTGAAAATATGATGCAGCGCATCGCTCTAGATGAAAACTTACACATGCTTTTCTATCGCAACACTTTAGGTGCCGCCCTTGATATGGAGCCAAATGCTTCCATGCGAGCGATAACCGATGTTGTAACTAACTTTGGCATGCCAGGTGCAAATATGCCGGGCTTCGGGCGAAAAGCCGTACAAATTGCGCTGGCTGGAATTTACGACATGCAACAACATTTAGATGAAGTTATTGCTCCAGTGTTGCGCGCATGGAAAGTCTTTGAACGGACCGACTTAAGTGGAGATGGCTTAAAGGCGCGCGAAGAGCTTTCAGCTTTCCTCACCAAGACGGGCGCTGAAGCGGCGCGTTTTAATGAAAAGCGCGAGCTCTACTTTGAGCGCATGGTTGCTCGCGGGCAAGAGCCAAAAAGAATTTCGTAATAGTTAGCAGTGAGCAGTAGGGATAAGCGTGACGGAATTAGAAAATAGGGTTGCTCTAGTTACGGGCGCGGGCAAAGGTATTGGCCGTGCGATAAGCCTGGAGTTAGCTAAAGCTGGGGCTCAACTAATTCTGGCTGGAAGAGATGCCGATGCTCTCAATGAGACAGCTGAATTAATTTCACAGCTCAAGATTGGGTCCACTCCACTTATTTGCCACATGGATTTACTGGATGTCGCGACAATTGACAGTGCAGTCAAAATTTCTCTAGATAAGTTTGGTCACATCGATGTTTTAGTAAACAACAGCGGGATTACTGGAAAATCTGCGCCGCTGTGGGAGCTAGATGAGAGCGAATGGGATGAAGCCATTGATACAAATCTCAAGGGCCCATTCTTGGTTTCAAAAGCGGTAATCCCTTCAATGATTTCGCGGAAAAAAGGTTCGATTATTTTTATTGGATCTGTAACCGGAAAGCGTCCGCTGGCCAATCGCAGCGTTTATGCCGCTTCCAAATTAGGTCTGGTCGGCATGATGCGTACTTTGGCACTCGAACTTGGAAAAGAGGGAGTGAGAGTAAATCTCATCTCACCTGGATTTGTGGCCGGACCACGATTAGATGGCGTGATTGCTCAAGTTGCTAGAGATGAAGGAACCACACCGGAAGCGTTAAGAGCACAGTGGTTAGAGATGATACCAACTGGAAAATTTGTCTCAGCCGAGGAAATCGCGCAAGGAGTCTTGTTTTTTGCATCCGACCGCTCTAGTTCGACAACCGGTGAGGACTTGAATATCTCGGGTGGATTAGTGATGTACTAATGAGTGCGAGCCGCAAGCGCGTAATTTTTATTGAGCATGATCATGTCAGTGATGGTGGTCCGATTTGGGCTCAGTTTGAACGGCGTGGGTATGACATCACTCGTTTTATTATCGTAGATGAGGAAAATGCCAAGACGCCAAACGTCACGCCGGTGTGGCCCGATTTATTGAGCTTCGATGTCGTTGTTGTAATGGGCGCGCCCTTTGCCGCCTATGACGATGAGCGGATTGGGAATTGGCTTCTACCTCAAGTTGAAAAAATGCGCGAAGTACACAATGCTGGAATTCCAATCATGGGAATCTGTTTTGGTGGTCAACTCATGTCGCGAGTGTTAGGCGGAACGGTATCCCGTTCGCCACGCGCTGAACTTGGTTGGTATGAGATCGAAAGCGTTGATGAAACTCTCATTCCTAAAGGACCGTGGTTCCAATATCACTGGGATCGCTTTACTTTCCCGCCTGGATCAACCGAGATTGCCCGCAATGAACTCTGCCCGCAAGCCTATGTATATGGCCGCACTTTAGGAATGCAGTTTCATCCAGAGATTGATTTGAAAGTTTTGGATATGTGGCTTGGCATGGAGGGTGGATGCGCAGAGGTTGAATCCGAAGGGGTCGTTGTTGAGGAGTTACGCAAGAGGACTAAGGAGCTAGAGACGCAAAGCAATCAGCGCGGCTACGACTTAGTTGATCAATTTCTTGACCGAGTCGCGACCGCGCCGATTGTTCTTATTTAATTCTTAATCGTTAGATATAAATACGTTCTTAACTTCGGTAAATGAATCAAGTGCATCAGGACCAAGTTCGCGTCCCAAGCCCGACTGCTTAAAACCACCAAAAGGCGTCCAGAAACGCACCGATGAGTTGGAGTTAACCGATAAGGCGCCAGTATCTATTCCACGAGATACACGTAGTGCACGACCAACATCGCGTGTCCAAATTGAACCCGACAAGCCATATTCGCTGTCATTGGCCATTGCAATTGCTTCAGCCTCGTCCTCAAAGGTCATAACCGATACAACTGGTCCAAAGATCTCTTCGCGCCACGAACGGGCTTGAGTATTTTTAGGAAGTAGAACCGTTGGTGCCATCCAGTAACCAGGGCCAGTTGGTGCGCTACCTTTAAAAGCAATCGGTTCATCGAGGAATGACTCAACGACATCAAACTGCTTTTTTGAAATCAGTGGTCCCATATCTGCCGTTGCCAGATTTGGATCTTCAACGCGAAACTTCTTGACCGCAACTTCAAAGTGCTCCATGAAAGTATCGAAGGCGGATTTTTGAACCAAGATACGAGAGCGTGAACAGCAATCCTGACCGGCATTATCAAAAACGGCACCAGGTGCACCTGCTGCGGCCTTTGCAATATCTGCATCGGCGAAAATAATATTTGAACTTTTGCCACCGAGTTCAAGCGTTACGCGCTTAACTTGTTCGGCGCATCCGACCATGATCTGTTTTCCGACAGTGGTAGAACCGGTAAAGACAACTTTGCGAACAAGTGGGTGAGTAACAAAGCGATTACCAACGACGCTTCCCTTGCCAGGCAAGACATTAAAGACTCCCTCTGGAATTCCAGCGAGCAGAGCAAGTTCACCTAAGCGAATAGCGCTCAGTGGTGTGTATTCAGCGGGCTTTAGAACAACGGTATTACCTGCAGCAAGGGCTGGGGCAAAACCCCATCCAGCGATCGGCATTGGGAAGTTCCACGGAACAATGATGCCCACGACTCCGAGGGGCTCCTTAAAAGTTACATCGATTCCACCGGCAACTGGAATCTGTCGACCGAATAAACGCTCAGGGGCAGCGGCGTAGTACATCAGGGTGTTTGCAACGTTGTCGGCCTCCCACAGCGCGTTACCGCGAGTATGGCCAGAGTTTGTAATCTCTAACTGTGCTAACTCTTCTCGGTGATCGGTAACGATCTGTGAAAAACTGCGCAGTAAGCGTGCACGCTCACCGGGTGCAATGTGGCGCCATGTATCGAAGGCTTTAGCTGCCTTTGCAATGACATGATCTGTTGCCTCTAAATCTAAGTGAGGAACATTTTTAACAATCTCTTCGGTGGCAGGATTGATTACATCATATGAAGTAGACACGTTTGATTTAGAACCTTTCGAAGTTGCGGAATAGTTCCCAGTCGGTAATTGCTTTACCGTATGCGGAAAGTTCAATCTTTGCCATGTTGGCATAGTGGGCTTGTACTTCAGCGCCAAAGACCTCTTTGATCCAAGCGCTATTTTCCCAAAGTTCAAGCGCCTCAGTCATAGTTGATGGCAGTCTGGCAGAGTCTTCTGCGTAAGCATTTCCTTGGAAAGCTGGTCCTAGAACCATTTTATTTTTAATTCCATCAAGGCCTGCAGCGATAATTCCAGAGACCGCTAAGTAGGGGTTCACATCTCCACCTGCTGTGCGATTCTCAAGGCGCAGACTTGCACCCTTTCCAACAAGACGAAGTGCGCATGTGCGGTTATCGCGGCCCCACAGAATCGCTGTAGGTGCAAATGATCCGGGAACAAAACGCTTGTATGAGTTGATATTAGGAGCAAATAAAAGCGTCATCTCTTTCAAGTGCGCGATTTGACCGGCAACGAATTGACGACCGATATCACTCATGCCCTGTTCTTTGTCATTGTCATCGGCCATGACCAATGAACCATCGAGGCCACGGAAAGATAAGTGGATGTGGGAAGAGTTGCCCTCTTTCTCATTGGGCTTAGCCATGAAGGTCAATGCGTAACCATCTTGAGATGCAATCTCCTTGGCACCATTCTTATAAATTACATGGTTATCGCAGTTTGATAGTGCGTCAGAGTATTTAAATGCAATCTCATGTTGGCCAAAGTTGCACTCACCCTTGACTGATTCAACCGTCATTCCAGCACGTGCCATTGATAGGCGAATACGGCGCAGGAGAGGCTCAATTCTTGAGCCACCTAAGATTGAATAATCTACGTTGTATTGATTAACTGGAATTAAGTTTTTGTAGCCCTTATTCCAAGCCTCTTCATAAGTATCTTTATAAACCACAAACTCTAACTCTGTTCCGCACATGGCTTCCATACCCGCATCGGCAAGCGCTTTAACTTGCTTGCGCAGAATTTGGCGGGGGGAGGCGACGACATCGGTGTGATCTAACCACTGCACATCAGCTAAAACTAGAACCGCACCTGGCTGCCAATCTATTAAACGCAATGTGCTCATATCGGGTACTAAAGCAAAGTCGCTATAACCACGCTCCCATGAGGACATTGTGTAGCCCTCAACGGTATTCATATCAACATCAACGGCCAAGAGATAGTTACACCCCTCGGTTCCGTGCTTTAAGACCTCATCTAAGAAGAATTGACCATGGATCCGCTTACCAGTTAAGCGACCCTGCATATCGGTCATTGCAACTACGACGGTATCTATGGATCCGTCGGCCACCCCTGCTTTTAACGCTTCAATCGACATTGATTTCATGAGGTGATGCTATCTATTTGAAGGAGGAAAATCCACAAAGCGAAACCCCTGCCGCTTTCGCGACAGGGGTTTCTAGTGTTAGTGCTCTTTTATGAGTTGATGTTACTTCGTGGACCTGTAAACCACTTCTTTGCAGACAAACTCCACCAAGCGGCGAGAATGATTAGCGCTCCACCAGTAATGATTGGAGCGTAGTTAACTGCAGTCCACGTAAAGTCTTTATTACCTGGAGTTCCTGCTGGTGAGAATGGAAGGATGAAGTAGACAGAGATAATTGCGATCTCTGCAACTGCAATTGTTCCCATCCACTTGTATTTAGATCCAAGCGTCCACTGTCCACCCTTGAATGAATCTCCAGCTTTGAGTCGCAAATAAATTGGAATCAAGAAAGCGAGATAAAGGGAAATCACACAGACCGAAACGACTGCATAAAATGCCGTTGGTGCACCGCTCGGGCTCTTCCAAAGAGCTGGAAGAGTCATTGCGATTCCGCCAATAGCCGACGCCATGACGGCGTTGACTGGGACATGATGAGAGTTGACTTTCTTCCATAGATTTCCCCCTGGAACCGCTCCATCACGTGAGAAGGCAAACATCATACGAGAACATGAAGTCAAGCAGGCCGTTACGCAAAAAATCTGACCTACTGTTGTGATCAACATAATTATCTTAAATGAGGCGCCGCCACCTAAGGCGCTGTAGAGGAGGGCGATGATTTGACCTCCGCCATAAGGATTAACTTTAGGATCAAAAGAACTAATGTAATCGGTGTTAGTTGCGACATATAGGAATGCCATCAACAGGATATATCCGCCGACTGCTGAGTAAGCAATTGACTTCCAAATTCCCTTTGCTGCCGACATATGTGCATCATGGGTCTCTTCGGAAAGGTGAGCAGAGGCATCAAAGCCTGTAATCGTGTACTGAGTAAGCAAGAAGCCCAAAGGCAAAACGAAATACCAATATGAGTTATTGCTAAAACCTGAGTTATTGATGTGTGTTGTATACATCCAGTGCAAAGTTTGGTGCTTGCTTGTGCCAAATACCAAAATTCCAACGATTCCGAGAGTACCAAACACGTGCCACCATACAGAGATATTATTAAACATTGAAAGTAAAGGACCACTGTAAACATTGACCAATGTGGCAAATGCAATCACTATCAAGAAGAGCACAAACTGTTGCTTTATGTAGTCGCCGCCCATGAAGCTAGTTGAGTAGCTTGGTGAATAAAGACCAATAAGGCCATTAATAAAACCAGTAACGCCATAACCGACTGAGGCAGTTACTGAGACGAGCCCGATCAAATTGAGCCAACCAGTAAAGAATCCAGCTTTAGGACCGCCGAGCTTTGAAGCCCACCAGTAAATTCCGCCGGATGTTGGGTAAGCAGATGCTAGCTCTGACATACAGAATCCGATTATTAGAATACATATTGAAATTAACGGCCAACCAATTGATATAGCAACCGGACCGCCGTTATTCCAGGCTTGCGCAAAAGTCGTGAAGCAACCAGCCAAGATTGAAATGATTGAAAATGAAATAGCGAAGTTAGAAAAAGATGACCAGGTACGGTTCAGCTCCTGTTTGTAGCCTAATTCCGCTAACCGTTTTTCGTCTGCATCTGAAATTGTCAAGATGTACTCCTCCTTGAGACTATGGGGTGTAGCATTTCTACCTCATAGTGTGACTTAAGCGGAAGGGGTTTTAGCGAAAATGTGCCGCCTAATGGGCTACGTGTCGCCAAGTAAAACCTCATTTCCAGCGCTCGTCGGAAATGAATTTTCGGATTTTGTCGCGCTTTCCTCCCAACATTGCGATGGTTGGGGGTTATCGACCGTTGATAAGAGTGGCAACCATACTCTTCTCGAGAAAAAGGTTGAGGCCGCGGCGCAAAGTAGTACATTCGATGACACTGTCGCCAAAAATGTTGCCGATGGAGCGCTCCTGCATCTTCGCTGGGCCACAAAGGGTTTACCCAATAGCGAAAACAATACGCATCCATTTATGTATGGTGACTATTCATTTATTCACAATGGCTCGATTTTCCCGCCCGATGCGATTGCGCCTTTTATAGATCCAAAATTTCTCCCACTTATTATCGGCGATACCGATAGCGAGAGATATTTTTATTTATTGATGACACAGATTGAAAAAGTTGGTTTAGTTGAAGGTATTAAGAGCGCTTTGAAAATTATCAAAGAGCATGGAGAGACAACTAGTTTGAACTGCATGCTCATGAACCGAGATTTCTTTGTAACTGTGAGCGAGCACAACACGCAAAAGAAGCCTGACTGGGCCCCTGATGATTATTATGAGATTAAATACTTGCCCACCCCCGAAGGCGTCCTCTTTGCCTCAAGCGGATGGAACCAGCCGGGTTGGAAGAGCCTAGATAATCATCACTGCGCAGTTGTGAACCGTTCAACCTTTGAGATTGAAGTTATTGACCTCTAATTAAGGCTCTACGATAGGCACATGAACCGTACCTATAGTGTCGAAACGTACGGCTGTCAGATGAATGTTCATGACTCAGAGCGTATTGCGGGCTTACTTGATGAGGCTGGTTATATCCCCGTCAGCGAAGGCGAGCAGGCTGACATCGTAGTTTTCAATACATGTGCAGTTCGCGAAAATGCCGACAACAAACTATATGGAAACCTATCTTTTTTGGCACCAATCAAGAAATTAAACCCCTTGATGCAGATTGCAGTGGGTGGGTGTTTAGCGCAAAAGGACCAAGCCACGATTTTGAAAAAGGCACCATATGTCGATGTCGTCTTTGGAACTCATAACGTTGGCTCACTTCCAGTGCTGTTGGAACGCGCACGGATAGAAGAGGAGTCTCAAATTGAGATTCTTGAATCTTTGGAGCATTTTCCATCTACTTTGCCGGCTAGACGCTTGTCAGCTTTCTCATCATGGGTTTCAGTCTCAGTTGGCTGCAATAACACCTGCACTTTTTGCATTGTTCCGACTTTGCGTGGAATTGAAAAGGACCGTGGGGCCAATGAGATTTTGGCTGAGGTGCGCGCCCTTGTAGATCAAGGCGTTATTGAAATTACGTTGCTTGGCCAAAACGTTAATGCCTACGGGGTTGATTTCGGTGATCGCCATGCTTTTGCTAATTTACTGCGGGATTGTGGAAAAGTCGAAGGCCTGGAGCGTGTTCGTTTTATGTCCCCACATCCACGTGATTTCACCGACGATGTTATTGATGCCATGGCGCAAACGCCAAATGTTATGCCACATCTTCATATGCCTTTGCAATCAGGATCGAATGCAATTTTACAGTCAATGCGACGTTCTTATCGCACAGATAGATATTTAGGAATCTTAGATCGTGTTCGTACTGCCATGCCACATGCATCGATTACGACCGACATCATCGTAGGTTTTCCTGGTGAGACCGAAGCCGATTTTCAAGCCACGTTAGATTTATGTACACAAGCCCGCTTTGCGGCAGCCTATACATATCAATACTCAATTCGTCCTGGAACACCGGCAGCGACAATGCCTGACCAAATCACACCAGAGGTTGTAGGCGAGAGGTACACACGCTTACACAACCATCAGCAGGTAATCTCTCTGTCAGTTAACCAAGAAGCCATTGGCAAAAACTTCAAAGTATTAGTTGGCGATTACGAAGGCCGCCGCGATAGTGCAAAAGAGCGCTTAACTGGTCGCAGTGAAGATTTTCGTCTCGTGCACTTTGATAACTCGATAACTGCTCGGCCGGGGGATGAAGTAGAAGTTGTTATCACTGAAGGCTCAGCTCACTACTTAATTGGAACACCGGGCGCAGTTCGTTCAACCCGTGGCGGAGATGCACACGAGGCGCGCAATAAAGAGGTATCACGGACTTCCGCCATGCTTGGAATGCCGACAGTTAATAAATGAGTGTGATCGTTGTTTGCGGGGCCACTGCAACTGGTAAGAGCGAGTTAGCTATAGCCCTAGCACACCACTTCGATGGTGAAATCGTGAATGCGGATTCGATGCAGATTTATCGCGGCATGGATATCGGCACGGCCAAATTAAGAGTTGAAGAGCGAGAAGGAGTCACGCATCATCTACTCGATGTTTTGGATGTAAGCCAAGATTCCACGGTTGCTTGGTATCAAAGCGCGGCGCGCTCAGCAATCACCGATATTGAGTCGCGTGGCAAGCGCGCAATTGTTGTTGGAGGAACAGGCCTATATATTAAATCGATTTTAGATGAGCTTAACTTTCCAGATACCGACCCAGTAGTTCGAGAGAGTCTTGAAAAAGAGTTAGAGAACATTGGCTTAAATGCCCTGTTCGAGCGGTTGGAAAAATTAGATCCAGCTGCTGCCATTGCAATCGATCGGGCTAATGCTCGTCGAGTAATTCGAGCCCTTGAAGTAATTGCGATTACTGGCAAGCCATTTACTGCCAATCTTCCGCGCGAGGCTAGCTCGAGATACCCAGATGCCAGACAATTTGGTTTAGTAATGGATCGAGCGAGTTTAGATGTGCGGATAAGCGCCCGAGTTGATCACATGTGGGACGCGGGATTTGTTGCAGAGGTTGACCACCTCTTGGACCAGGGAATAACAAAGGGACGTACGGCACAACTTGCTTTGGGCTATTCGCAGATAATCGCTTATAGAAAGACTCTCATGAGTGAAGATGAGGCACGCGAAGATACAAAACGTGCGACGCGTCAATATGCGCGCCGCCAAGAGACATGGTTTTCAAGAGATGAACGCATTACGTGGATTTCTCCCGTTCAACCCAAATTTGAGACGGTTGTAGCTCACTTAAAGAAGTTAAACTAATGTCGATGATTGCTACTTATGGCCACGGGACTGAAAATGATTTCGTTCTTCTTTTTGATCCAAGCGACGAGATCGCGATAACGCCTACCCAAATTGCAACCATCTGTAATCGCGAAAGCGGAGTTGGCGCCGATGGTTTAATTAAAATCATTAAACGCGATGGAAAGTGGTTCATGGATTATCGAAATGCCGATGGATCTTTGGCTGAAATGTGCGGCAACGGGATCCGCGTTATGGCCCGCTATTTAGTTGAGCGCGGTCATGCGCCTGAAGGTATTTTTGCAATTAATACGCGCGATGGGATTAAACATTTGCGAGTACCGATGGTTGGAGATATCTCAGTAAATATGGGTCAAGTTGTTAATGAGGGCGAAGAAATAACGGCCTCGATTAATTCGCAAGTGTGGAAGGGTTACAACATTAGTGTTGGTAATCCTCATGCCGTTGTCTTCGTCGATGACTTAAGCGGAGTTGGCCCCATGAAAGAGCCACCAATAGTTTTGCCTAGCGAGTCTTATCCTGAGGGCGTTAACGTTGAGTTCGTTGAAGTAACGGGTGAGCATGAACTATCTATGCGCGTTTATGAGCGCGGAAGCCGTGAGACTAAGTCCTGCGGGACTGGTACATGTGCAGTTGCCCTAGCGGCCGTGTTGCACACTAAGGATCGCTTGCCATCGACGTGGGTAATTAATCCGCCCGGTGGCCGCCTGCAAGTCTCAATCGATGCACACTCCAACGCCACACTAATCGGTCCAGCTGTCTTAGTTAAAGATGTTGATATTTCGGAGTACTTAGTTGACTAATAAAGAGGTCGGTGATGAGTTCGAAGCGCTTATGCGTGAGAGTGCACGCGTTGCCGCTGAATACGATTCCAGTGATGAGTTAATAGATCCAACGCTTGAATTATCAGAGCGCCATGCCCTTCGCCGAGTTAAAGGTTTTTCGACCGAACTTCAGGATATCTCCGAGGCCGAGTATCGCCAACTACAACTAGAACGCGTTGTTTTAGTTGGAGTCTGGACCGAGGGAAGTTCATTGATGGCCGAGAACTCACTAGCTGAACTCAAAGCGCTTGCTGAAACTGCGGGCTCTGAAGTATTAGAGGGACTCATTCAACGTCGTGATAAACCAGATCCGGCAACTTATATTGGCTCCGGAAAAGTAGAAGAGTTGCGTCAAGTCGTTCTTGCAACGGGAGCAGATACGGTTATCTGTGATGGCGAGTTATCTCCTTCGCAACTTCGGCAGTTGGAAGAGAAAGTTAAAGTGAAAGTCGTCGATCGCACCGCCTTGATTTTAGATATTTTTGCCCAGCACGCTAAAAGTAAGGAGGGCAAGGCTCAAGTAGAACTTGCCCAGATTGCATATCTATTACCTCGACTTCGCGGTTGGGGAGATTCACTCTCACGCCAAGTGGGTGGACGCGCAGCAGGTGGCGCCGGAATTGGTGGTCGTGGCCCAGGTGAGACCAAGATTGAGACTGATCGCCGACGTATTCGTGACAAGATGGCAAAACTACGTGGAGAGTTAGCCGCGATGAAGACTTCGCGTGATACTAAAAGACAAGAGCGCAAAAGATTTAACATTCCCTCCGTTGCAATTGTTGGATATACAAATGCGGGTAAGTCCTCACTCCTTAACCGATTAACAAATGCCGGCGTATTAGTGGAAAACGCCTTGTTCGCAACCCTTGATCCGACAGTTCGAAAATCACAGACCAGTGATGGTCGCGTTTACACTCTGACGGATACGGTTGGCTTTGTTCGACACTTGCCGCATCAGCTCATCGACGCCTTTAAATCGACGCTAGAAGAGGTCGAGGATGCAAATGTCATTGTTCACGTTGTCGATGGATCGCACCCAGATCCATTTGAACAGATTCGTGCAGTGCGCCAAGTTATTGAAGAAATCGGCGCATCAAAGATTCCTGAAATTATCGCAATCAATAAAGTTGACGTCGCCGATCCGCAAACCGTCATGGAGATTTTGCGCAAAGAGCCCAATAGTTTTGCTTTCTCAGTTCGAACGGGTTTTGGTGTTGATGCTCTTGTTCATGCCATTGAGAGCACATTACCGAAACCGAACATTGAAATTAGAGCGATCATCCCTTACAACCGAGGTGACCTAATTCATGCCATCCATGAGAACGGCGAAATCTTTTCCGAGGAGTATGTAGAGAAAGGAACGGCAATTCACGCTCGAGTTGACGGGGGGCTAGCCCAAGCGATAGAAATCGCCCAGGTGAGTGGGGAATAACTCCGACACGCCGAGGGTTATAACAACTAGTCTGCGCGCAATAGGTAATGATGCCCCCGCAGGCAAGTACTACAAGGAAAAGAATCGAGGTGAGAGCAGTGGCAACAGATTACGACACACCCAGAAAAACTGATGAAGAACTCCACGAAGAGTCGTTAGAAGAGTTAAAGGCCCAACGTGTCGATGCTCAATCCGGACAAATTGATGTTGATGAAGCCGAAGCTGCAGAGACGCTTGAACTTCCAGGGGCAGATCTCTCTGGCGAAGAGTTAGCGGTTCGAGTTGTTCCAAAACAAGAGGATGAATTTACTTGTTCACGCTGTTTCTTGGTTCATCACATTACACAACTTGCAAAAGGTGAAGGCGCAAAAGCTGTTTGTAAAGAGTGTAACTAATTCTTATTTAGAATCTTCGCGAGAGCTTCGCAGTTATTACTTGTAATTAACCAGTAAGGCGTTGCATCGCGGGGATCATTTATTGCTACACGAACGCCAGTTGAAGACCAGAAACGAATTCCAAGAAAAGCTGCAGGGTCGGCATCCCGAGTGCGCAATTTTCGAACTTGTTCGCTGTTTAATGCCTCGGCCGAACCTAAAAATTCGAAATCAATATGCGCTTTACCTACTCGTAGTTCTTTCTCATCAACCTCTATGGTCAATGCGGTCTTAATGGCAATCAGGAGTAATAGCGCGCTCACAGCGATAAGTGCTCCTAACGCAGCATTATTACCCAGCGCCGCCCAGATAGAGAGCACGAGGGTGAGAAGAAAGAAGTAGATAATCATCAAAAGCCAGAGGGGCATTCGTACTACTTCGCGATATCGCATGAGAGTTAGGCTATCGGATACTCTAGGTACATGAGTCGCGTCGCAAGCACCACTCCACCCGAGGGTGCGATTATTCCCGAGCGCCATCCCAAAGCTCCTGCAACTGGTACTAAAATTCCATCGCACTTTGGTCATTGCTTTGGTTGTGGCGAGCTTCACCCAACGGGTCTGCATTTAGTTGCTTACGTTGGCGAAGGCGCAGACATTACGGCGCAGTTTACGGTTACTGAAAATCATCAAGGCGCCCCAGGTTTAGCCCATGGAGGCATACTGTCTCTAGCTTTTGATGAGGCACTTGGAAAATTAATGTGGCTGATGCGTGCACCAGCAGTTACTGCTCGCCTTGAAACTGATTTCTTAAAGCCAGTGCCAATAGGTTCGGTGCTTCACATCACGGCCAAAATTACCGGTCAAGTGAATCGAAAAGTGTATTCAAGTGCGGTGGGCCGACTTAACTCACCTGATGGCCCAATTGTTCTTCGAGCAGCTGCGCTCTACGTCATTGTCCCGATGGAGCACTTTTTAAACAATGCACCAAAAGAGTATTTGGAGTTAATCTCTAAACGTCCTGAATTATTGGCCTTTGTAGATCCTGATTTCGAAATTAATCCCTAGCCAAATGCCGCGCCTTCAAGTTTTGATTACTCGTATCGATCCATCGGTGCCACTACCAACATATGCAAAAGGTGGCGATGCTGGCGCGGATTTAACAACGACGATTGATTTCACTCTAGCTCCAGGGGAGCGACAACTAGTTCCAACTGGAATATCGATCGCATTGCCCAATGGTTATGTGGCGCTAGTTCACCCTCGTTCAGGTTTAGCTATTAAGCACGGGGTTACTTTGGTCAATACCCCTGGAACTATCGATGCTGGTTATCGCGGAGAGATTTCTTGCATCTTAATTAATCTCGATTCGAAGACCCCCGCTTCATTTAAGAAAGGCGATCGCATCGCCCAATTAGTGATCCAACGCGTAGAGCATGCGCAATTTGTTGAAGTTTCACAGCTGCCTGGTTCTGGTCGCGGTATAGGTGGTTTTGGATCGACGGGGAGCTCATGAGCGAACATAATGCAGATCGAGATAAAGTCATGGCCGCACTCGGTGGCAAGAAAGGCCTTATCGACTCAGGTCTACCTTCCATTGTTTTTCTTATAGTTTTCAATGTGGAACACAATTTGAGAAATGCGATAATCGGAGCTGTAATTCTTTCGTGTGTGCTTGCAATTGTTCGACTTGCAATGAAGGACACAGTTCAGCATGCACTGTCGGGATTATTTGGCGTTCTGATTTGTGCCTATTTTGCACACAAGTCGGGTCATGCCACCGATTTCTACATTCCAAAACTTCTGACAAATTTGGCATATGGCAGCGCTTATTTAATTGGCAACATAGTTGGCTGGCCGTTATTGGGCTTAGTTCTAGGTCCGTTATTGGGGGAGAATTTCCTCTGGCGTAATGATCCTGCGCGAAAGCGCGTTTATATTCGTGCAAGTTGGATTTGGGTCGCACTTTTCTTTTTGCGAATTCTCGTTCAATATCCTATTTACAGAAGCGGCAACGTCAATTTATTGGGTACCGTTAACTTAGCGATGGGCTATCCGTTATTTATTGCGGCGGCATATTTATCGTGGCTAGTCATCAAGACGGCACCACCCGTACATAAAACCCTTGATTAAGCGATAAAGCAGGCTTTAATCTTTTCCTCAGCACTAGCTGATGCTACAAACAAGAGTTCATCACCGGCGGCAAATACTTCATGAGACTTACTCGTAATGACCCGTCCATCGCGCACGATTGCAGCTAGAGCCACGTCCTCGGGCAAATCAATCTCCTCGACAGTTTTTCCAACGCAGGCCGAACCATCAGGCAAAGTAAGCTCAACTAGATTTGCCTCACCTTTTTTAAATGAGAAGAGTCGTACAACATCGCCAACGCTTACGGCCTCTTCAACAAGGGCGGAGATGATGCGCGGAGTTGATACTGCAACATCGACGCCCCATGATGAATCAAAAAGCCATTCATTTTTGGGATGGTTAATTCGCGCAACAACACGTGGAACGCCGTATTCCGTTTTACCTAGCAGCGATGTAACAAGGTTGGCCTTGTCATCACCGGTGGCGGCAACTAGAACCTGACAGTTATTTAAATGCGCTTTATCCAAAGATGCGATTTCACACGCATCGGCCATTAACCACTCTGCATCAGGGACGCTTTCGAGCTTGAGCGCCTTTGGATCTTTATCTATAAGCAAGACTTGGTGGCCATTATCAAGAAGTTCGCGCGCTATTGCACGTCCGACATTTCCAGCCCCGGCAATTGCAATTCTCATTAGCGCCCGCCCTCTGGTGAATTCGCAAGAATGCTTTCAACGATCGCAGTCTGGTCATCGGCGACCATGACATGGACTAAGTCACCTTGCTGCAACACTGTATGTTCATTAGGAATCATTCCAACGCCGAGGCGAGTGATAAAGGCCACGCGGGCAGATGTTAATTCATCGATAAGCAAAATTTGTCGACCATACCAATCATTATGCATATGCATCTCACAGAGAGAAACCGTTGTATTTGCATCGCGCCATTCTGAACGTGAACCCTCAGGTAGAAGGCGGCGAAGAATTTGATCCATAGCCCAGAGAACTGTTGCAACCGTTGGAATTCCAAGGCGCTGATAGATTTCAGCTCGGCCTGGATCATAAATTCTGGCAACAACATTCTTCACGCCAAAAGTTTCACCGGCAACGCGCGCAGCCAAAATATTTGAGTTATCGCCATTGCTGACTGCAGCAAAAGCATCTGCGCGCTCGATTCCAGCTTCACGCAAAATATCGCGATCGAAACCAACTCCAGTGACGGTGGTTCCTTTAAAATCAGGACCCAATCGTCTGAAGGCCTCACGTGCTTGGTCGATGATTGCTACAGAATGCCCAGCGGCTTCAAGTTCGGTCGCGAGGGATGATCCGACTCGACCGCAACCCATGATGACTACGTGCATATGCATTAACTTACACCCATAAACTTACATCTATGGCATCAACTAAATCAGCGCGCTGGTCGGTCGGGGATATTTTCGAGGCAGATATCGAAAAAGTTGCTCATGGCGGCCATTTCATAGCTCGTCACGAAGGCACCGTATTTTTCGTCCGTCACGCCATTCCGGGGGAACGTGCTCGAATCGTGATCACTTCAACTGGATCGAGCTTTAATCGTGGCGATGTAGTTGAAACCCTTGAAACTTCACCAGATCGCGTATCACCCCCGTGCACATTTGCCCATCCAGGAGGTTGCGGTGGCTGCGATTTCCAACATATTTCACTTTCTCGTCAGCGCACACTCAAAGCTGAAGTAATCGCTGAGCAATTCTTAAGGATTACTAAAAAGGAAGTGGTGGTGCAGGTTGAGGAAGTCTCTCAACCTTTGCACTGGCGAACGCGCTCCATTGCTACCACCTCGCACAACGGAAAGTTCGGCTTTTATGCAGCGCGTAGCCACAACGTCGTTCCGATTGATAATTGCTTAATCAGTGTTGAAAGCATGGATATGCCAGAGCTTGCATCACGGAATTGGAAAGGTGACGTTCGAGTGGAAATTTCGGTTTCAAATACCGCTGAGCGAAGTATTGCACTTGCCCCTACACGCGGTGAGGGCAAAGCCAGACTCACCGAAGGCAATCAAATTTTGCATGAGAAAGTTGCAGACAAAGTTCTAGAGGTTAGTAGCAATTCATTTTGGCAAAGCCATATCGATGCGCCACAAGTACTTACCGAAGTAGTTTTAGAGTTTGCAGAACTAAAGTCCGGTGATCATGTTTTAGATCTTTATGGAGGTGTAGGTCTTTTTACTTCCGTGATGATAGATGTTGTTGGTGATGGTGGAAGTGTCGATTTGATTGAAGGAAGCAAGAGTGCCACTGCTGATGCGGCGCGAAATTTTGGTGCATACCCAAATGTAAAGATTGCAACGGGTGATGTTGGGAAACTACTTCCGCGAATCACTAGTGCCGATGTAGTCGTACTGGATCCTCCACGCGAAGGCGCTAGCAAGAATGTAGTGGCAGAGATAGTCCGATTAAAACCTCGCGCAGTTGTATATGTTGCATGCGATCCGGCCGCCCTTGCGCGTGATACTGGTTACTTTTTTGAACTGGGCTATTCACTTGTAAAATTGAGGGCTTTTGATCTATTTCCAATGACGCATCATGTCGAGTGTGTTGCGCTGTACCTGCCCGTTTGAGTATTATTGACCTCTATTAGCCCGTATTAGAGAGGTAGATAATGAGTAAAAACTCTTTCAACGCAAAGAAAAATTTAGAGGTTGCGGGTAAGAGTTTTGAGATATTTGATATCTCCTCAATTGATGGCGCTCAGAACCTTCCATTCTCCCTAAAAATCCTCTTAGAAAACCTTTTGCGAACTGAAGATGGCGCCAACATCACGGCATCTCATATCACCTCCCTCGCCAACTGGGATCCGAGCATTGAGCCGGACACTGAAATTCAGTTCACGCCTGGACGTGTTGTTATGCAGGATTTCACTGGAGTTCCATGTGTCGTGGATCTTGCAACAATGCGCGAGGCGATCGTTGAGCTTGGGGGAGATGCATCAAAGGTAAATCCGCTCGCTCCTGCCGAGCTTGTAATCGATCACTCAGTTATTGCCGACGTTTTTGGAACTAAGGATTCTTTCGAAAAGAATACCGATATTGAATACGAGCGAAATCAAGAGCGCTATCGATTCTTGCGCTGGGGACAGAGTGCCTTCGATGAGTTCAAAGTTGTCCCACCAGGAACTGGAATTGTTCATCAAGTAAACATTGAATTTTTGGCACGCGTCGTGATGACACGTGAAGTTGATGGTGTGGTCCGCGCATATCCAGACACCGTTGTTGGAACCGACTCACATACGACAATGGTTAATGGCCTTGGCGTATTGGGCTGGGGCGTTGGCGGCATTGAGGCCGAAGCCGCTTTATTAGGTCAGCCAGTCTCGATGTTAATTCCGCGGGTCGTAGGATTTAAGCTCACTGGTCAACTTCCACTCGGAACCACAGCAACCGATATGGCGCTAACAATTACCGAAATTTTGCGCAAGGTTGGCGTTGTTGGAAAATTTGTTGAATTCTTTGGCCCAGGAGTCGTATCCGTACCAATGGCCAATCGCACAACAATCGGAAATATGAGTCCGGAATACGGATCAACGTGCGCGATTTTCCCAATTGATGAGGAGACGCTCCGCTATCTACGCTTAACTGGTCGAAGCGATGATCAAGTTGCTTTAGTTGAGAAATACGCAAAAACCCAAGGCTTGTGGCACGATCCCTCAATTGCTCCGCGTTTCTCACAGATAGTAGAGCTCGATTTATCTACCGTTGTTCCGTCGATCTCGGGACCCAAGCGCCCACAAGATCGAATTTCGCTTTCAGATTCCAAGGAAGCGTTCTCAAAAGTTCTTCCAACTTATTTTTCAGACAAGACAACACGCGGTGAAGTTGCCGCCGGGGATACGCGAATTAAAAATGGCGACGTTGTTATCGCCTCGATTACTTCATGTACAAATACCTCAAACCCGTCAGTCATGATTGGTGCCGCATTACTCGCTAAAAAGGCCGTTGAAAAGGGTTTGAAATCTAAGCCGTGGGTCAAAACTACGCTTGCACCAGGATCAAAGGTCGTCACCGATTATTATGATCGCGCCGATTTAACGCAGTACATGCAAGCCCTGGGTTTTCACTTAGTTGGCTACGGCTGCGTTACATGTATTGGTAATTCAGGACCACTGCCAATCGCAATTAGTAAGGCTGTCAATGAGGGCGATTTAGCTGTTACGGCCGTGCTTTCGGGCAATCGAAATTTTGAGGGGCGTATTAGCCCGGATGTGAAGATGAATTACTTGGCCTCACCTCCTTTGGTCGTTGCTTATGCAATTGCTGGAACTATGGATCATGATTTTGAGAAAGACTCGCTGGGAGATGATCTGCAAGGAAAGCCAGTTTATTTGAGGGATATCTGGCCAACCCCACAAGAGATTCAAAGCGTAATTGACAGTTCAATTTCATCGGCAATGTTTACAAAGGATTATGCATCGGTTTTTGATGGCGATCATCGATGGAAATCTCTGGCAACTCCAAGCGGTAAAACATTTGAATGGGATCCAAAATCTACGTATGTTCGTAAACCGCCGTACTTTGATAACATGCCAAAGAGTCCAACTCCGGTCGTTGATATCACAGGCGCACGAGTACTCGCAGTTCTTGGTGATTCAGTTACAACCGACCATATTTCACCTGCAGGAAATATTAAGGCAGATTCACCCGCCGGGATTTATTTAGCCGAACACGGTATCGATCGAAAAGACTTTAACTCCTACGGTTCCCGTCGAGGCAATCACGAAGTGATGATTCGTGGAACTTTTGCAAACATTCGCCTAAAGAATTTACTTTTAGATGGTGTTGAAGGTGGCTTCACACGCAATTTCTTAAACCAGGGCCAGCAAGCGACGATTTATGACGCTTCGGCGGCTTATCAAAGCGCGGGTGTTCCTTTAGTAATTTTGGCTGGAAAAGAATATGGATCCGGTTCATCACGCGACTGGGCAGCAAAAGGCACCGCGTTACTTGGAGTAAAAGCAGTTATCGCTGAGAGCTTTGAGCGAATTCACCGATCTAATTTAATTGGAATGGGTGTGCTACCTCTTCAATTCAAAGATGGCCAAAGTGCGCTTACCCTTGGGTTAGATGGAACGGAAAGTTTTTCAATTGTTGGGATTACTGCCCTTAATAGTGGTGGCGTTCCTAAAGAACTTACCGTTACCGCTGGAGATAAGAGTTTTAGCGCTGTAGTGCGCATCGATACGCCAGGTGAGGCTGACTACTATCGACATGGCGGAATCATGCAGTACGTCCTCCGCTCGCTCTTATCATCGTAAAGCTCTAAAATATCCCCCATGCTCCGCGCGATTAAATCTCCTACAGATTTAGCTGCCCTTACACCTGCCCAGTTAGTCGAACTCAGCGCTGAAATTCGCACTTTCCTCGTTGAGAAAGTTTCGAAAACTGGTGGTCACTTAGGGCCAAATCTTGGCGTAGTCGAATTAACTATTGCGATCCACCGAGTTTTTGATTCGCCTAAAGATGTTGTCCTATTTGATACGGGACATCAATCCTACGTTCACAAGATTTTAACGGGGCGCGTCGATTCTTTTGATCAACTTCGCCAACGCGGAGGAATCTCTGGATATCCTAACCGCCGTGAAAGCGAGCACGATGTAATTGAAAATTCACATGCATCAACGGCGCTCTCATGGGGAGATGGAATATCACGTGGCTTTGCTTTGCTTGGCCAAGATGATCGCCATGTTGTTGTAGTTGTTGGCGATGGCGCATTAACTGGTGGAATGTCGTGGGAGGCGCTTAATAATATTGCGACTGCGCAAAAGCGAAATCTTATTATTGTCATAAATGATAATGAACGTTCATACTCACCGACTATTGGTGGCGTAGCGACATATTTATCAACTTTGCGAGTTACCAGTGGCTATGAAAAATTTCTAGATTGGGGCAAAGATGTTTTGCAGAAAACTCCAGTCGTAGGCGGACCGATTTTTGACACGTTGCATGGCGTTAAAAAGGGAATTAAGGACATAATCGCCCCACAAGGAATGTTTGAAGATCTAGGTTTGAAATATATGGGCCCAATTGATGGCCACGATATCGCCGCCCTTGAGCGTGCTTTGCACCAAGCCAAAGAGTATGACGCGCCAATTTTAGTTCATGCCATTACTGAAAAAGGTAGAGGCCACAAACCTGCAGTGGCCGACGAGGCGGAAAAATTTCACGCCGTGGGTATAGTCGATCCCGAAACTGGAGAACCACTAGCCAAAAATGGTGAGAGTTGGACAAAGATTTTCTCTTCGGAACTCGTTGAAATTGGAAAAAAGCGCAGTGACATCGTCGCAATCACCGCAGCCATGTTGGGTCCTACAGGACTCGATGAATTTCAGAAGAGATTTCCTGATCGCACAGTGGATGTAGGAATTGCAGAGCAGCATGCCGTCACCAGTGCTGCTGGAATGGCATTTACTGGCCTTCACCCAGTCATTGCCGTGTATTCAACTTTTCTCAACCGTGCCTTTGACCAACTCTTACTTGATGTCGCCCTTCACAATGCTGGGGTTACTTTTGTTCTCGATCGTGCCGGAATAACTGGCGATGATGGACCTTCTCACCATGGAATCTGGGATTTAGCTCTTACCGGGCTTGTACCGACAATGCACGTTGCTGCTCCGCGCGATGGCGCACGGTTGCGCGAACTTTTGCGCGAGGCCGTAGATATCTCCGATGCACCATCCATGCTTCGTTTTCCAAAAGGTGCAGTCCACGTTGATATTCCAGCTTTTGAGCGACGCGAAGGAGTAGATGTCTTGTACCGCGGCGAGAGTGCCGATGTTTTAATGATTAGCGTTGGCGCGATGGCACCACTTGCGGTCGAAGCAGCTTCAGCGGCTTACCGAGAGGGCGTCGGCGTCACTGTTATAGATCCACGATGGGTTAAGCCACTTCCTGCATCCTTAGTTGCAATGGCCGAGCGGTACACAAGTGTCGTTGTTTTAGAAGATGGCATCCGCCATGGTGGAATTGCTAGTTCAATATCAGAGATGTTTCGCGATGCTGGAGTGCATGTTCCACTGCATTCAATCGGCGTTCCTCTAGAGTTCATCGAACATTCAAAGCGCGGCGAGATTTTAAGCGACATCGGAATTACCGCTCAGAATATTGCGCGAAGTGTTGTTGAGTGGAGCAGTAGTTTTAAGGCAGAGATGCAACCCCAAGCGGATGAAAGCGCGAACCGCACACAGACTCGCTAATTCCACTGCGATCTAAGTACGGCAAGATTCCACCAAGATGCATAGGCCAGCCTGCTCCCATCAACATACATAGATCAATCTCTGCAGCGGTCGCCACAACGCCCTCATCGAGCATCATGCGTGCCTCTGTCGCTAACGCTGTGAGTGCACGTGTACGAACTTGCTCGGGAGTCGACGGTGAATCTGCTTTTGGAATCAGGGAAAGGGCGGCAGGATTTGCTGCGACTGAACCATCTTCATTTTTAATATAGAAATTTCGAACACCTTGATCGACCATTGCTTGCATGGTTGGTGAAATCCGATATCGGGGTCCCAAGTTATCGTGCAAGGTCTTGGAGACATGGAGCCCAACGCCCGGTCCTACTAAATCCAATAATTGAAATGGCGACATAGGAAAACCAATAGAGCTCATCGCGCTATCGGCAACGGCGGGTGGTGTGCCTTCATCAACAGCATCGGTAATTTCGCCCATGAATCGCGTCAAAAGACGGTTCACAACAAAACCAGGAGAGTCTTTGCAGATAATCATGGTCTTCTTTAACTCTTTGCCAACGGAAATCGCAGTAGCCGTTGTTGCATCATCAGTTGCGCTAGTTCGTGCAACTTCGAGTAAAGGCATGACGGCAACTGGATTGAAGAAGTGAAAACCAACGACGCGCTCAGGATGCTTCAAACCTTGACTCATCTTTTCAACCGATAAAGAAGATGTGTTTGTAGCTAGGACGCATTCGGGGGAGATGATGGTCTCCAATTTTTTGAAAAGCTCTTGTTTGAGCGAGAGCTCTTCAAATATCGCCTCAATAATGAAATCGCAGCCGGCAAAGACGCTTTGATCGCTAGAGCCAGAAATTAAAAGCGATAAACGCCCAGCGGACTCAGGGCTCATGCGCTTTTTTTCAACTAACTTTGCTAACTCGCTCTTAACCCAGGCGACACCTTTATCGGCACGCGCTTGGTCAATGTCGGTCATCACAACGGGGCATTTAAGATTTCGCAAAAACAAAAGCGCTAATTGTGAGGCCATTAATCCCGCACCAACTACGCCTACCTTGGTAACTTTTCGGGCAAGGGCGGGCTTTGGTGCCCCTTCAACTTTTTTACGCTTTTTTTGAATGAGATTAAAGGCATATAGCGAAGCTCGCAGTGGATCACTCATTGTTAAATCGGCAAGAACTTGATCTTCGGCATCAAAGCCGGCGCCTCGTGTATTGCTTTTTGCTGCGGCTATGAGCTCGAGGGCTCTCATTGGAGACGCGATCTCTGCCCCGCCGTATTTCTTAAGCGCGGCAGCTCGTCCAGTTGCGAGCGCACTTTCCCATGCGGGATCCGTGCTGTAATCCTTACGCTCTATTTTTGTGGCGCCATTTAGAACTGATACTGCAAAAGCAATCGAGCGTTCAATAAAATCTGCGGGTTCAAAAACTGCATCAACGACGCCGAGTTTGAGTGAATCTTTGGCCTTCATCATCGTATTGTTGTTAAGGGCATTGAGCATGATTACTTGTACTGCACGCTCTGGCCCGATCAGTTTAGGCAGAATTGTGGCGCCGCCCCAGCCTGGAACTAATCCCAAAAATACTTCCGGAAGTGCTGTGAATGCCGTACTTGCCACTGTTCGATACTTGCAGTGCAGGGCAACTTCAAGCCCGCCACCAAGGGCTAAGCCGTTAACAAATGCAAAAGTTGGAATGCCACACTCATCGAAGCGGCGAAAAACATCGTGACCCAATTTCCCGATTGCCAGGGATTGGTTACGGTTTTGTATATATGCCAAGGCAGATAAATCTGCACCAGCTGCAAAAATAAATGGTTTTCCCGTTATTGCGATTGCTGCCGGCTTGCGCGAGATTGCCTCCGTTATTGCCGCATTCAATGATGCAAGAGATGCCGGACCGAAAGTATTAGGACGATTATGATCTTGGCCGTTATCTAGAGTAATCAGGGCCATTGATCCACTGCCACCAAAAGCGGTTAAATCAACATCGCGGACAAGGGCAAGAGTTATTACCTCTTCGGGTGCACCCTCTGGCAATTTAATTTCGGTCGTCATTTACTTCACCGCTCCTTTAAAATGTGGGTTTTCCCAAATAACCGTTCCACCCATTCCAAGGCCAATACACATGGTGGTTATTCCATAACGAACCTCGGGATGGTCTTCGAAACTGCGCGCTAAGTTGAGCATTAAACGCACACCAGATGAGGCCAATGGATGGCCAACTGCAATAGCTCCACCAAATGGATTAACTCGGGCATCGTCATCGGCAATTCCGAAGTGCTCTAGGAAAGCTAAAACTTGTACCGCAAAGGCTTCATTAATTTCGAAGAGGCCGATATCGGCGATCGCTAAACCCGCCTGCTTAAGGGCTTTAATAGTTGCAGGTACGGGTCCATAACCCATGACCTCTGGTTCAACGCCAGCAAAGGCAAAAGTAACTAAACGTGCTTTGATAGTTAAACCGAGTTCAATGGCTTTGTCTTCACTAGCTAGTAGAGCTGCAGTCGCTCCGTCATTTAATCCAGAAGAGTTTCCAGCTGTTACACGGCCCGCTGGACGAAAAGGAGTCTTAAGTCCGCTTAGTCCTTCCAGTGTTGTAGCCGGACGCGGTGGTTCATCAACTGTTGCAATTCCCCATCCGAGTTCGGCGCTACGGGCGGCCGTTGGAATTAAGTCGCGTTGAATAAGTCCGCCGGCATATGCTTTGGCGGTTTTTAACTGCGAGTTGAGTGCATACGTATCTGCACGAAGTTTTGTAATGGTTGGGAAGCGATCATGCAAACGTTCAGCCGTTGCACCCATCGCTAATGCATCTTGTTCAACGATTCGCTCAGCTAAGAAACGTGGGTTTGGATCTAAACCTTCACCAATTGGATGGTTACCCATATGTTCAACCCCGCCAGCGATTGCAATGTCATTAGTTCCAAATGCGATTGCACCTGCAATAGTTGTTACTGCAGTGAGTGCACCCGCACACCAGCGATCAATGGAATATCCAGGTACGGTATTTGGCAGACCAGATAACAATGCAGCACTGCGACCGATGTTCATACCTTGATCACCAGTTTGCGTGGCAGCGGCAATAGCAACGTCATCGATGGAACTTCTATCAACTAAAGGATTGCGATCTAAAAGTCCGCGGATTGCACGAACCATAAGGTCATCGGCTCGAGTGCCTGCATATAAACTGCCGGCCTTTCCAAATGGAGTACGAACGGCATCGACTAGAACTACTGAACGTGACATATAAAATCCTTCACTAAGCGGTATGGAGTTATGTTACCCGTCAGTATGAATTTCGGACAGTCGGCACCTACGCGCTAATTAAACTCTTTTGCCGGCCCTTGCTCAAATAAGGCGTTAAGACGGCCACTAAATAAGCGGCATAGACGCCGAACTGGAGCCATGTGGTGGTCGTATCAAAGCCAATAGTGCCAGTCAGGAGTGCACCTGCAATCGAGTCCTTACCGATCACTGAGGTTACATCCCAAGCAATCAGATGCGCTCCCGGCACAAGCCCTAAATCCTGGAACTCACGTAGGCCATAAGAGAGGACTCCAGCGGCCACAATGATTAACGCGATTCCGGTGTACTTGAAAAAAAGCGACAAGTTCAAGTTAATTGAACTCTTATAAACCAAATAGCCCAAAGCAATGGCAATACCAAAGCCTGCGATTAATCCGAGGGCTGAATCAAATGGGTGAGCAACGCTTTTAAAGTTGGCATAAACAAATAGTGAAGTCTCTAAACCTTCGCGGACAACGGCAAAAAAAGCTGCCCCAGCAAGGGCTAAAGGCCCTGCCAGCATGGCTTGATCAACTTTGCCGCCCAATTCACGACGAAGATGCCGGGCAGTTCGCTTCATCCAGAAAACCATCCAGGTAACAACGATGACCGCTAAAAGCGATGTGGTCCCCGCAAAAATAGTTTCACCTTTGGGTGTCAATTCAGCCGAGGTAAAATTTAAGAGCGCGCCCAGGCCAAGGCTCAGCGCGATTGCCGCTCCAACGCCGATCCAGATATAGCGCGCAAGATGAGATTTTCCGCTTTTGCTAATAAAGGCGATCAAGATGCCGACGATGAGGGCGGCTTCTAGACCCTCTCGCAAGGCGATGATGAAGGAGCTAAGCATGTGCAAAATCTAAAGTACGCGGATGAATTACGCAACTCTTTCGTTGCGTAATTCACTCAATCTCAGGCGTGCTTTCGGCCACAACCTCTAATGCTTCCTCGGGTTCGGCGATAATGAGCGGTTCGCGCTCCAGTAGAGCATCGGCCAAGGCGCCAGCGGTTAAATCGATCTGCCATGGGCGCGCTCCAAGGGAAGCTAAGGCACTGCGCACTGCCGGCTCATCCCGCGTCTGGGTGGATTGCGCAGGGGGAGACCAGCAGATGCGGCGAATGCTCTCCGGCGAAATTAAATTCTCAATGGGAATGGAGTTGGCAGTTGCAATGGCCTCAATGAGGGCACGCGCATGAGAAAGGGGGGCAAACTTTTCGGGGAATTTATCACGCCACAATTTAATGGGTGGCAAATTATCGGTATTTGTACGAACTGGTGGCCATTGATCTTCATTCATCGCAACTGCACGGGCGATTGCAGCCAACCAGGTTTCATAGTTTTCCAACCAACGCGCACGTAGACCAAGCGGACGTAGAGCTTTTTCAAACTCCTTCTTCGTCTTAGGCGCACTTAGCGAGAGTTCAATGATTGCAGAGTCATTGAGAAGTTTTCCACCTGCAATGTCGGCAGCAGAGGCGATTGCATCCCGTGTTGTCCAGAGCTCGCGGATGATAGCTAATTGATCGCGACGCTTTATTTTGTGCATTCCAGATGTACGACGCCAGGGATCAATGCGCGGCGGTGCAGGTGGCGCTTTGAGAATCGAAGCGAACTCTTGCTCTGCCCACTGTAACTTTCCAGTGGAATTTAGAATTCCATACATCGCATCACGAAGTTCAACTAATAGTTCAACGTCAAGGGCGGCATACGTCAGCCATTCTTGCGGCAAAGGACGTGTTGACCAATCTGCGGCGCTATGTTCTTTTGCAAGAGTTACACCCATGAGAGATTCCAAAAGCGGACCAAGGCCCACTCGAGGTAGACCTGCAATGCGACCACCAAGTTCGGTATCAAAAAGATGCGAGGGGTTAATTCCTAATTCGCGAAGGCAGGGCAGATCTTGAGTACTTGCGTGCAAAATAACTTCATCGGTGTTGAGAAGTTCGTTTAATTCGACAAACAACTCGTGCCCCGGGCCAAAGGCAATTGGATCGATTAAATGCAAACCACCACCAAGGCGTTTTATTTGAATTAAATATGCCCGGGCGCTATAGCGAAAACCTGATGCGCGTTCGGCATCGACGGCAAATGGCCCCGTTCCCGCTCTAAGTTCGGCAATTGCAGATGTAAGTGCAGCCTCAGTGGCAATGACTGGTGGAGTCCCACCTGAGGGCGTGAGTAATGGGACTGCTTGAGTAACTTCTTCCATGCAACGAACTATCGAGCCCGTGTAATTGCAGAAACGCCGTCAGGAATTTCCTCTAGGCCAGCAACTTCTGAAATTAAAGTGCACCAACCCGCAATATGTTTTAAGAGCTCTGCCGGTTCGGAAATAATTGGTGTCCACGATGCGCGGATTTCAATCTCTGATTGATCGTTACGAGGTGAGAGTTTTCCAAAAGATGCACTCGAGATGCGTGTAACCGTTCCACTAGGTGCGGCAAAAACACATCCCGCGCTATCGAGTGAGGATAAGAACCAACCCCAACCCACCTCTGGGAGCAGCGGATCCTCGGCCATGGCGGAATCAACATCGGAGCGCATAAAAGTCACGCATCGAAACTCACCCTCCCATGTTTCTTGGCCTCCAGGTTCGTGAAGTAGAACAAAACGGCCAGATGCCAACTCTTCTTCCTCGTCGCCATTTTTACCATTGCTAACATCGGCGGAGAATGCAAAGGCATATGTCGCTAATTTTTGTGGAGCGGGGACTTCCTCGAGAACAACTTCGGCACGCGGAGTAAATGTGCGGAGTTGGTCTAATAATCGTGCGAAAGCGCCGGCGTCCATACCTGTAGCGTAATAATTGAAATGGAATTTCTAGGGAGGCAGGGCGGTAGCCTTGCACGCATGGTATCCCTCATAGCACTCATTTCTAGCCTCTTATGGGGCAGCGCCGATTTTGAGG
>SESB01000143.1_pt1 | contig 50807 bp, 47 predicted proteins | sample 3171441 | NCBI WGS metagenome assembly SESB01 (sample SAMN06051867, study PRJNA518727) | freshwater metagenome | biome: subpolar coniferous forest; feature: holomictic lake; material: water; isolation source: holomictic Lake 227, 6 m depth | place: Canada: near Kenora, Ontario | collected...
TCGTTTCAATAAGCATCTTTCGTTTTCGCATCTTTATACAGGCCTCGATTACGACGGTATCTCAGAGTTTCTGGGTGTTGCATCGACAGAAAGCGAATCAACCAATCCGGTTCCCAAATCTAACTTGAAAGAACTCGGCGAACTCTGTGGATGGATGTATGGAAGCCGCATAGAAAAACGTGAGCCAGTGGTGCGGTCGCAGAATCCGGATCTGCGCCAACTCAATGCAGTAGTTGCTAACCGCGAAGCTGTAGAGGCCTTACGTTCTGGTACGCCACTTGAAAAATCCTTTGAGATAAGTCGCCCCCCAAAAGCTGTTTTTGAATCGGCTCTGCTGGCTGCAAAGCGGGAACTAACAACAGCCCGCGCGCATTTAACGACCGGTTATGACAACTCCGATGCGCTATTTCGCATAGCAGGCACCATTGCCGAGATGGCTGATGACATTTATCAGGAGCTTGAACGCAAGCGAATTGCACCTTTGGGGCGTGTGAAAAAGCAACGTGTGACGGAGTAGTTCGCGTGTTCAAACTGCCTGCCAAGCCATCATCGGGTGCCCATGTGCATGAGCTTGCTGATTTCGCTGAGCTTCTTGCTTGGGCTAATCAGTCCGTTTCAACACGGGAAATTGTCGCGTTGCTAGGGCGCGAGGGCGACAATGAGCCCAATGTGGGTTGCGAGGATGTTGATGACGAGAACACAAATTCTCTTGAAGAAGTTATGAGCGAAGTAGAACGGCGCCAAGTCGCGTGTCGTTCGGGGTACCCGTTTTCTCTGGATGTGGCTGGCAATGTGCTACGCTTCGACAGCGACGGCAGCGTACAGGCACTACTGTATGGCTATCTACTGCTAAGTACCAGATTGAACATGGCAACGTGCCGCAAACACGCAGGGATTGATGGTGCCGATTTGTTGGAGGAGGTCTCGGCGCAGGTGCTTCAGAGCTATCTTGGTAAACCACGAGCCAAATCCATTGTTTTTGGTACGGCGGCAGGTAGTGCAAATTTTTCGGCGAAAGTTGCATCCTTGTGTGGCTCGTTGGGGGAGGCACGAGGCTTCCAGTCACTTGACTCAGGGCCGGTTCATGCTAACGACGATAAACTTGATGTCGTAGGTTGGTTGCCATTTCAAGATCAAACTCCAAGTCAAATAGTGGTTTTCGGACAATGCAAAACGGGCACGGCATGGTCTGACAGACTGTGTCAGTTGCAGCCCACCGCTTTTATTAAAAAGTGGATAAATGGTCATTTTCTTCTCGAACCAATCAGGGCGTTCTTCGTTTCAGAGGCAGTTAACCGCGCAAGGTGGGGGGCCTACGCAGCTGAAGGCGGACTTTTGTTTGATCGTTGCCGACTAGTGGATTGCTGCGAATTGCTTGAAGTCGGCTTGGTTAAGCGAATCACGAAGTGGAATCGGGCTGCGCTGCAGGCTTCTAAAGTTGATCTTTAAACTGATCTGCGCTCAGTCACCAGGTCCATTGCTGCAGTTGTTTCTGGCCGCTACCCCATCTTCGCAGCCAATTTCTCCGCCTGTAGGTGGGTGTACTTCTTCAGCATTTGCAGTGTTTTGTGGCCGGAGATGGAGGCGAGCTCAAGAATCGAAAAATCGCCGCGTTCGGCATATCTTGAAATTGATTCATGTCTCAAGTCGTGCCATGTGAAGTCTTCAATCTTTGCCCGTTTGCAAGCCGTTTTGAAAACCGAATGCAGGCCTTGTTTTTGAACCAGGAGGACTCTGTTCCCATCGGCGCGTGGAATTGATTGAAGCAATTCAATTGCGCGCCCCGACAGTGGAACAGCTCGCGCGTCACCGTTCTTGGTGACTTTTAAAAAGGCGATTCGCTTTTCAAGGTTCACATTGTCCCAATTCAAGGCGAGGAGTTCGCCCTGACGCATTGCGGTTTCAACACTCAAGAGCAGGGCTGGCTTGAGCCAGCGATTTGTTGATTGATCGCAGGCTGCTACGAGTTTGTCAAATTCCTCAGCCGTCAACCGCCGTTCACGAGATGGATTGTTTGCCGGCTTACGGATCAACGCAACGGCGTTGCCAGTTGGTAGGGTCATTCTGAATTCTTTGCTCGCCACGTCCAGGACTTTTGAAAGCAAATCCAATTCGGTCTTGACGGTGGCGCCGGAAATTCTTGGTGCTTTTTTGGCATCAGAAAATCGCGGGTCAGGGTCGGTGAGTCGCTGATCGCGATAGAGTGCAATCTTGTCAGCTGTCAATGAGGCAACTGAATGGCTGCCGAAGCGATCTACGAGGTGAGCCAGTTTGTGTTTCCAGCCCATGCCACGGTAGTGAAATGCTGCAAATTCTGTGCTGAACCGCGCCGCCAGATCTTTGAACAAAGTGTTTTCCGCCGCAACGGTTGAAACGTGTGTGCCTTTGTCAATTCCAGAATCAATGCCACGCGCCCACACTTGGGCTTCAAGCTTGGTACGGAAAGTTTTTGATTGCGAAGGGAAGCCTTTTCGCCTGATTTTTGCCTGCCACCAGCCCGACTCACGTTGTTCAAAAACTGCCATATTTGAAGCCCTTCAGCGAAATAAATGTCCCCGTTTTGTCCCCGAAAGTCATTTTTAATGACTGAAATCATTGTAACACTATGATTTTAAAGAAGAAAAATAGAATAAATATTGCCTCTGCTAAGGGAGTATGGGGTGTAGAGCCTCATCGAGGGTTCGAATCCCTCCGTTCGCCAAAGATTGGCTTAAAAAGCCCGCAACCTACCAGGTGTGCGGGCTTTTTTACTGGGTGCGCAACGGTGGTTGATTGATAGCCAAAAACCATAAACGGTATGAGTGGCACCTGCGTAGAATTCAGGTCACCCCATCAAACCTTGGACACCGGCTCCCAATCCGCTCAGTGAACGATGCCGTTGATGCTCCCTTGGAAACACGTGTTTATGCTGCGCAGAAACGTCTTGTGCGTTCTTTGTTTGTGGTTCCAACGGTGAAATTTTATGCCTTCCCAGGTCGCGCATTGAGCGAATGGAGACGGGCGCTACCTACCGCACCCTTGGCGGCATAAATGTTTCATTGGGTGCGTAACCGGTCATCAAGCCCAGCGCTGTCGGTTTGCTGACAGCGCGCACACGGTTTGGGGCCGTATGCGGGTGGAATCGACCTGGCACGAAAACTGATAGGTCCATGGCGTTAGCCAATTTGCCGTGGAAAAGCCGACACCTGGTGGCCGCCGTTGTGCGACTGCTCTTCACGGCGCAACGCCCAAGGAGTAGTGCCATGCGTTTTCACCCTCAACAACTGATTTTTTTTGCGCTGGTGCTTGGCGCTTTGGGGGGCTGTTCGAGCGCACCCAAGCAAAGCCTGGCCGATAACGCCTGCGTTGCCACCGTGTTTCGCCAGGAAGGCGCGCTAACCCAGACCCAGCGCTGCACCGAGTGGCAGTTTGGGCCTTCGCGCTACCAGGTGGCCGCGTTTGAGCGCAACCACCCCAGCACCAACACACAGGCCGCGCAGGCCGAGTTCACGCACACGCTCAGCGCCTTGCTGCAGCCCTGACCGCACTGTTGCGCCGCAGCCATGGCGCTCGGCGTTGCCCCTATGATGCGGGAATTCTTGCATTGAATGGGGTGAACACATGGAAAAGAGTCCTACCGGAATTGGGCGGCGCGTGGTTCTGAAGGCGGGTATCGCCGCTGCGGCGCTGCAGCCGTTGGCGCGGGTGCAGGCGCAAGTGCCCGAGAAGAAGAAGGTCGCCATTGCCGTGGGCGGCAAGAGTCTTTTCTACTACCTGCCGCTGACCATTGCCGAGCAGTTGGGCTACTTCAAGGCCGAGGGCCTGGAGGTTGAGATCAGCGACTTTGCCGGTGGCAGCAAGGCGCTGCAAGCCCTGGTGGGTGGCAGCGCCGATGTGGTCAGCGGTGCCTACGAGCACACCATCAGCCTGCAGGCCAAGGGCCAGTACATCCGTGAATTCGTGCTGCAGGGGCGCGCACCGCAAATCGTGCTGGTGGTCAATACCAAGGCGCTGCCCAACTTCAAGACCATTGCCGACCTCAAGGGGCGCAAGGTAGGGGTGACAGCACCGGGATCTTCCACCAACATCATGGCCAACTTTGTGCTCGCCAAGGCGGGCCTCAAGCCTTCGGACATCACGGTGGTGGGCGTGGGCGCAGGCGCGGGCGCGGTGGCTGCTTTTCAGAGCGGGCAGATTGATGCCATGTCCAACCTCGACCCCGTTATCAGCACGCTGGAGCGCGGGGGCAATGCGCGCATCGTCATCGACACGCGCAAGCTCAAGGACACCGAGGCCGTGTATGGCGGCCCCATGCCCGCGGGCTGCCTGTACACGCGCCAGGAGTTCATCGACCAGAACCCGATCACCGTGCAGGCCCTGGCCAACGCCATGGTGCGCGCGCTCAAGTGGCTGCAGGCGGCGGGCCCCAGCGACATCGTCAAAGTGGTTCCCGAGAGCTACCTGCTCGGTGACCGTGCGCTGTACCTGGACGCCTGGAGCCGCGTGCGCGAAGCGATTTCGCCCGACGGCATGCTCAACGACAAGGGTCCGGCCACGGCGCTGTCCATGCTCAAGCAGTTTGAAAAAGATCTCGAAGGCAAATCGATTGACTTGGGTCGCACCTACACCAACGAGTTTGTCAAGAAGGCCAACCAGAAGTACCCCAAGGTTTAGCACTGAGCAGGCATGGATGGTGCGGTGATGCAGGCGTTTTCCCTGATCGATGTGACGTGTACGTTTGCCACGCCCAACGGCGGGGGAAGTTACGTCGCCACCAGCCAGGTGAACCTGGACGTGGCCCAGGGCGAATTTGTCTCGGTGGTGGGGCCCACGGGCTGTGGCAAATCGACCTTGCTCAACGTGGCGGCCGGCCTGCTTGCGCCCACGGCCGGGCGGGTCGAGGTGTTTGGGCAGGCGCTGCAGGGGCTCAACCGGCGCGCCGGGTATATGTTCCAGGGCGACAGCCTGATGCCGTGGAAGTCGGCGCTGGACAACGTGGCAGCCGGTCTGGTGTTTCGCGGTGTGGCCGCGCAGGACGCTGCCCGCCAGGCCCAGGGGTGGCTCAAGCGCGTGGGGCTGGGCGGCTTTGGCGACCGCTACCCGCACCAGATGAGCGGAGGCATGCGCAAGCGCGTGATGCTGGCCCAGATGCTGATTCTGGAGCCCGACATTGTGCTCATGGACGAGCCGTTTTCGGCGCTCGATGTGCAGACCCGGCAATTGATGGAAAACGAGGTGCTGGAACTCTGGAGCGCCAAGCGCCGTGCGGTGCTGTTCATCACGCACGATCTGGACGAAGCCATTGCCATGAGCGACCGGGTGCTGGTGATGTCGGCGGGACCGGCCGCGCATCTGATTGGCGACTTTGCCATCGACCTGCCGCGCCCGCGCGACGTAATCGAAATCCGCGCGCACCCGCGCTTCATCGAACTGCATCGCACCATTTGGGACGCCCTGCGCGACGAGGTGCTCAAGGGCTATGCGCGCCAGATGGAGGCGCATTGATGCAGGCACGCCGACTACTGGGGCTGCCGGTGCGGGTTTGGCAAATCGCGCTGCTGGTCGCGCTGGTGGGCGCTTGGCATCTGGCGTCGCGCAACCCGCAGGTGGCGTTCTTCTTTGGTGAACCGCTGGTGGTGGCCCAGCGCCTGGTGGCGTGGTTTACCGAAAACCCGGGCACGCTGGACGTGGGTACGCGCGAGACCACCTGGTTCACGCTACAGCTACCGGCCGAGATTTACGCGCATCTGCTGGTCACGCTGACGGAGACCGTGCTGGCCTTTGCCATTGGAACGGTGGCGGGCCTGGGGGCCGGTTTCTGGCTGGGTTTGTCCAGCGGCGCGGCGGCGGTGTTTGACCCCTACATCAAGGCCGCCAACGCGATGCCGCGGGTCATCCTGGCCCCGATCTTTGCCATGTGGTTTGGCCTAGGCATCTGGAGCAAGGTGGCGCTGGCGGTGACGTTGGTGTTCTTCATTGTATTTTTCAACGTGTACCAGGGTGTGCGCGAGGTCAGCGCCGTGGTGCTCAACAACGCGCGCATGCTCGGGGCCAGCCAGCGGCAATTGCTGCGCCACGTGTACCTGCCCAGCGCCACGAGTTGGGTGTTTTCCAGCCTGCACACCAGCGTCGGGCTGGCCTTTGTGGGTGCGGTGGTGGGCGAGTACCTGGGTTCGGCCCGGGGCGTGGGCTACCTGATCCTGCAGGCCGAGGGCACGTTTGACGTCAACACGGTGTTTGCCGGCATTGTGGTGCTGACAGTGTTTGCGCTCGCGCTCGACGCCGTGGTCGGGTGGCTCGAGCGCAGGCTGCTCAAGTGGCAGCCCAACAGCGGCAGCCCCGGCAAGTCGCTCTATTGACCGTTCTTTCAGTCATTGCGACCCTTTTCTCCGCTACTGCGAACGAAGTGAAGCAATCCATGTCTTTCGGAATGCATGGATTGCCACGTCGCTACGCTCCTCGCAATGACAGCCTTTTGTCCGCGCAATGACAGCCCTTTGTCCGCGCGAGGCCATGCACCACCCCGTCATCGCGAGGCCGTCAGGCCGTGGCGATCCATGGCTTTTGTCGCCCAATGTGCGACAAGCGCGGCAGTGGTGCGCGCTCAGGCTTGCAGCATGCCGCTCAGGCGTTTGGCAATGATGTCGTGCGCCTGCGCCATGATGCGGTCGATCAGCTCTTTTACGCTGGGCACGTCGTGGATCAGGCCTGCCACCATGCCGCAGGACCAGACGCCGGCGTCCATGTCGCCCTGCTGCATGATGCGCGGATAGACGCCCGCCACCTCTTCAATGATGTCGTCAAACTTGAGCGCGCTGCCCAGGGTGCGCTCCTTTTCCAGCAGGCGGTCGGTGGCGGCGTTGTGCAGCACGCGCTCGGTGTTGCGCAGGCCGCGCATCACCAAGCGGGTGTCGAGTTCGCTGGCGGCAACAATCGCCTCCTTGACGCGTGCATGCACCGGTGCCTCTTGGGTGGCAATGAAGCGCGTGCCCATATTCATGCCGTCTGCGCCCAGCGCCAGCGCCGCCACCAGCGAGCGTCCGTCGGCCATGCCGCCGGAGGCAACAAAGGGGATGCGCAACTCCTCGGCGGCGCGCGGCAGCAGGATGAAGTTGGGCACGTCGTCCTCGCCGGGGTGGCCGCCGCACTCGAAGCCGTCCACGCTGACGGCGTCGCAGCCAATGGATTCGGCCTTGAGCGCGTGGCGTACCGAGGTGCACTTGTGGATCACCTTGATGCCCGCTTCGTGCAGCATCGGCATCCACTTCTGCGGGTTGTTGCCCGCCGTTTCCACCGCCTTGACGCCACCGTCGATGATGGCGCGGATGTAGCCAGGATAGTCGGGCGAACTCACGGTGGGCAAAAACGTGAGGTTCACGCCAAAGGGCTTGTCGGTCATCGCGCGGCAGCGCCGGATTTCGTTGGCCAGCGCTTCGGGGTTGCGCTGGGTGAGGGCGGTGATCAGGCCCAGGCCACCGGCGTTGGACACGGCGGCGGCCAGTTCGGCAAAGCCGACGTAGTGCATTCCGCCCTGGATGATGGGGTGCTGGATTCCAAAAAGTTCGGTAATGCGGGTTTTCATGGCCTTGCGTCTCCTGTACGTGTCAATTTGTTACAAGGATGCAAGTATGCATCGATGCGCGCGCATCCGTTCGGTGCTACGCTGTGCCAACCAATGTCTGCAACATTCCCCACTGTGGAAAGACGAACCGATCCCACCGCTGAGGTGCCTTCATCGGAGGCGCTGTTTCGGCTTGTCTTTAACCAAAGCCCGGAGGCGATCATCCTGTTGCGCCTGCGCGACGGGGGCATCGTCGAGGTCAACCGCGAATGGCTGCTGTTGACCGGGTTCGCGCGTGACGAGGTGCTTGGGCGCAGCGCGGTGCAAATCGGGCTCTGGAGCGACGCGGGCGAACTCGAACGCGTGTTTGCGCCCTTGCGCCAGCATGGCCGCATCAACGATCTGGATGTCACCCTGACGATGCAGGACGGCATGCCGCGCATGGTGCGCTTGAACGCCACGCTGTTGCAGTGGCAAGAGCAGGGCTACGCCCTGGTGTACCTGCGCGACGTGACCGCCGATTTGCTCTCGCGCGAGGCCATGAAGGCGGGCGAGATGGCGCTGGAACAGGTCAACGAAAAACTCAATCGCCAGATGAGCGTGTACGAGATGACCGAGCGCGTGGCCAAGGTCGGCCACTGGGTGCTGTACCCCGGCGATGACGTGGTGCACGTGTCCCACGGCTACGCGGAGATCGCGCAGTTGGGCAATGTGCGTGTGGCACCATTTGGTGCCCATTGGCTTGGTGTACTCGATGAGGACCGCGAGGCGCTACGCCAGGCTCTGAAGAATATGGACGGCTCGCTGGTTGAATACCGCTGGCGACGCCCGGACGGGCAAGTCATCTGGATTCGCTCGCGCATGCAGCGCCAGTTCGAGTACGGCGCGGTCAAGGCCGATTTTGGCATCGTGCAGGAAATCACTGCCGAACGTGGGGCGCTGGGCGCGCTGCAGGAGCAACTCGCATTTATCCAGAAGATCACCAGCCGCGTGCCCGGCATGGTGTACGAACTGCAGGTCTGGCCCGATGGCAGACGCCAGTTCCGTTTTGTCAGTGCAGCGGTCGAAGCCTTGATCGGCGTGACGGCGGCACAGTTGCAGGCCGATGCCGGACTGTTTTTTGCCAAGATTGTTCTCGAGGACCGGTCGGCCATGCAGGAGGCGCAAACCATGTCGGCGCGCGACCTGTCACTGTGGCAGTGCGAGTTTCGTGTGCGCTCTGCCGATGGCGCGGTGCGCTGGTTGCTGGGCAGCGCCATGCCGCAAAGGCAGGACGATGACTCCTTGCTGTGGTGTGGTTCGGTGATTGATGTCACCGCGCAAAAGGACACGGTGGCACTTTTGCAGGAGAGCGAGTCGCGCTTTCGCAGCCTCACCGGCTTGTCGTCGGACTGGTACTGGGAGCAGGACGACAAGTTCCGCTTTGTGCGCGTGGATGGCAACCTGGATGCCAACGGGGTGTTGCCGAGCGAAAGCTATTTCGGCAAGACCCGCTGGGAGACGGGTGCAGAGGGCGTGAGTGCCGCGCAGTGGGTGGCGCATCGCGCCCAACTGGAGGCGCACGAAACGTTTCGCGGCTTTGAGATACAGCGCCGACGCAGTGATGGAACGCTGATGTGGGCATCCATCAGTGGCACGCCAATTTTCGACGCCAGCGGCAAATTCACCGGCTATCGCGGCACCGGCACCGACATTACGGCACGCAAGCGCGCCGAGGCCGATATCGAGCGTCTGGCGTTTTTCGATGCGCTCACCGGTTTGCCCAATCGCCGTTTGCTGATTGACCGCCTGCAAAAGGCGATTGCCACCAGCGCGCGGCGCAACAGCCATGGGGCTTTGCTGTTTATTGACTTGGACAACTTCAAGGTGCTCAACGACACCCTGGGGCACCACATGGGAGACGAGTTGCTGCGCCAGGTGGCAACCCGGTTGACGCAGTGCGTGCGCGGCATCGACACCGTGGCGCGGCTGGGTGGCGACGAGTTCGTGGTGATGCTTGAAGAACTCAGCACGCATGCGCCCGAGGCCGCAGCCCAGGTGGAGCTTGTTGGCAAGAAAGTGCAGCACTCGCTCAACCAGCAATTCGAGTTGGCGGGGCAATGGCACCACAGTTCCCCCAGTATCGGCGTGACGCTGATCTACGAGCACCAGCACTCAGTCGATGAGTTGCTCAAGCGCGCCGATCTGGCGATGTACCAGGCCAAGGCGGCCGGTCGCAACACCTTGCGCTTCTTTGATCCGGTGATGCAGGCTGCTGCCACCGAGCGCGCCACGCTTGAAGCCGATATGCGCCAAGGCCTGGTGGACAAGGATTTTGTGCTGTTCTACCAGCCGGTGGTGAATGAAGCAGAGCGCATGACCGGGGTGGAAGCGCTGCTACGCTGGAAGCATCCGCAGCGCGGCATGGTCTCGCCTGCCGAATTTATACCGGTGGCCGAGCAGACCGGCTTGATTCTGCCCCTGGGGCAGTGGGTGCTGGAGCAGGCGTGTGCGCAGTTGGTGGCGTGGGCTGCTCAGCCGCTGTCACGGCAGTTGACGATTGCCGTCAACGTGAGTGCGCGCCAGTTCCGCCAGCCCGAGTTTTCGGCGCAGTTGAAACAGTTGCTCAGTGTCAGCGGAGCCGACCCGCATCGGCTCAAGCTGGAGCTTACCGAGAGCCTGTTGCTCAACGACATGGAGGATGCGATTGTCAAGATGGGCGAGCTGCGCGCCATCGGCGTGAGCTTTGCGCTGGACGACTTTGGCACCGGCTATTCCTCACTGTCCTACCTCAAGCGCTTGCCGCTGGACCAGCTCAAGATCGACCAGTCGTTTGTGCGCGATGTGCTGGTGGACCCCAACGACGCCGCCATTGCACGCACCATCCTGAATCTGGCGCAAAGCCTGGAGCTTGGCGTGGTGGCCGAGGGCGTTGAGACGGTGGGACAGCGCGATTTTCTATTGCAAAGCGGCTGCAAGTCGTTCCAGGGCTACCTGTTTGGCAGGCCAGTCCCCTTGGAACTGCTGGCCATGCCCCAGGACTAACCGGGTCACAAGCTTTTGCGCGAGGCCTTTTGCTCGGCGGTGGCAAACTTGCTGTGCTTGCCCAGCAAGCCCACCATCTGTCCATAAATCTTGGGGTTGCCTGCCAGGCACTCGCCTTGCTCCAGAAAGTCGGCCTCACCCGTGAAATTGCCCACCAGACCGCCGGCTTCGGTCACCAGCAGCGAGCCCGCTGCCACATCCCAGGGCTGCAGGCCGAGTTCAAAAAATCCATCGGTGTAACCCGCTGCCACGTAGGCCAGGTCGAGTGCTGCTGCACCCGGGCGGCGCAAACCGGCGGTGCGCTGCATGACTTCGCCCATCAGGTGCAGGTAGTGGCTGAAGTCGTCATCCTGGCGGTAGGGAAAGCCGGTGGAGATCAGCGCCTGGCGCAATTCGATGCGCTTGGAAACGCGCAAGCGCCGGTCGTTGAGGTAGGCACCGCGCCCCTTGGTGGCAGTGAACAAATCATTGCGGGTGGGGTCGTACACCACCGCCTGCTCGACCTTGCCGCGCACCGCCAGCGCCACGCTCACGCAGTACACCGGCAGCCCATGGATGAAGTTGGTGGTGCCGTCCAGCGGATCGATGATCCAGACGAATTCGGAATCCTTGGCACCGTGCTCGCGCCCGGTTTCTTCGGCCCAGATGCCGTGGCCGGGGTAGGCGGCCAGCAGGGTTTCGATGATGGCCTGTTCGGCCGCGTGGTCCACTTCGGTTACGAAGTCGTTGGCTTTCTTTTGCGATACGCGGACCGATTCAATATCGAGCGCGGCGCGGTTGATGATGGAGCCAGCAGCACGGGCCGCCTTGACGGCCACATTGACCATGGGATGCAGATTGGGTGACATAAGGATTTTTTGGGTGGGACCAGCCAAGCGGGCGGTCTTGCGCGGATGAACAAGGGTCGTTTCGCCCGACGATGCAAGCGGCGACAATAGGCCCATTTTAACGGGACGGACCACTGCCAGTGCTAGCGAGCGTTGCCGAACCTGTTTTTGTATGACGATTGCCACCATGAAGACCCGCTTCATCCTGATTGAAACCAGCCACGCCGGCAACGTTGGCGCGGCCGCACGCGCCATGAAGACCATGGGCTTTGACGACCTGGTGCTGGTAGCGCCGCGCTGGGCCAATGTGCTGCGGCGCGAAGAAACCATCCAGCGCGCCAGCGGGGCGCTCGACGTGCTTGAGCGCGCACGGATCGTGGACACGCTTGATGACGCGCTCGACGGCATCAGCCACCTGTGCGCCACGGCCATGACGCCGCGCGACTTTGGCCCGCCCACCGTCACACCCCGGGCGCATTTTGAAAGTCTGCAGACAGCGCAGCACCAGGGTGTGGGGTTTTTGTTTGGCTCCGAGCGCTTTGGCATGCGCAATGAAGACGTGTACCGCTGCCACGTCTGCCTGAGCATTCCCAGCAATCCGAAGTTTGGCTCGCTCAACCTGGGCGCGGCGCTGCAGGTGGTGGCCTACGAGTGGCGTTTGGCGCTGGGCGGTTTTGCCAGCGACGTGTCGGCCGCTGCACCGGCGCAGGCGCAGGTGGCAGACGCGCAGCAGCTTGCGGGCATGCTCGCGCACCTGGAGCAGTCGCTGGTGGGCTTGGGTTTTCTCGACCCCCTGGCACCCAAGAAGCTGATGCCGCGCCTGAACCAGTTGTTCAATCGCGCTGCGGTGACGCAGGAGGAGATCCACATCCTGCGTGGCATTGCCAAGGCGATATTGCAGCAAGACGCTGGTGCACCCGGGGTCAAGGCAGGCGATGCACCAGACAGCGTGTCAACAGACAACGCTGTGAGCGGATAGACTTGGCACCATGTTTTCCCGCCTTCGCTCCGACATCCAGTGCATTCTTGACCGCGACCCTGCTGCGCGCAGCACCTGGGAGGTGATCACCTGTTACCCGGGTCTGCACGCCGTGCTGCTGCACCGGCCCGCGCACTGGTGCTGGACGCATGGCCTCAAGTGGCTGGGGCGCTTTATTTCGCACTGCGCGCGCTGGCTCACGGGGATTGAAATCCACCCTGGTGCCATCATCGGCGAGCGCGTGTTCTTTGACCATGCCATGGGCGTGGTGGTGGGCGAGACCGCCGAGATTGGCGATGGATGCACCATCTACCAGGGGGTGACGCTGGGCGGCACCTCGCTTTACAAGGGCAGCAAGCGCCATCCGACGCTGGGCAAGGACGTGGTGGTGAGTGCCGGTGCCAAGGTGCTGGGCGGCTTTCTGGTGGGCGACGGTGCCAAGATCGGCAGCAATGCGGTGGTCATCAAACCGGTGCCCGCAGGCGCCACGGCGGTGGGTATTCCGGCGCGCATCATCCCGTCCAAGGCGGGTGAAAGTGCCGACGTGACGCCCGCCGATCGCAAGTTCAACGCCTATGGCATCACGCTCGAAGACGATCCGGTGAGCCAAGCCTTGCATGGCCTGATCAACACGGCGGGCTCGCAGGAGCACCAGATTGCCTTGCTCTGGCACGCCATCGAAAAACTCTCGGCCGATCGCGCCGCTGCTGATTGTGTACCCGGTGACGCGGCGCTGAGCGAGCGCTTCGAGACCGACAAGCTCAACGAGCTGGTGGGGAAATAGGCGCGCGCAGCGCGCTCTTGGGCCGAAACACCTTGCACACTTCTTCGCGCGCTTCGAGGTAAGGCCCGCCAATCAGGTCAATGCAGTAGGGCACCGCGGCAAAGATGCCGGGCACGAGGGACGCGCCGTTGGCGTCCTTCAAACCTTCAAGCGTTTCGGCAATCGACTTGGGCTGCCCCGGCAGGTTGATGATCAGGCTGCGCTCCCGAATGACCGCCACCTGGCGCGACAAAATTGCGGTGGGAACAAATTTCAGGCTGATCTGGCGCAACTGCTCGCCAAAGCCGGGCATGACCTTGTGTGCCACCGCCAGGGTGGCTTCGGGCGTCACGTCGCGCAGGGCCGGGCCGGTGCCACCGGTGGTGAGCACCAGGCTGCAACCGGCGTTCACCAGTTCAATCAGGGTGCTACTAATCAAAGCCTGCTCGTCGGCAATCAGGCGCGACTCGAAGTGGATGGGGTTGCGCAGCGCGCGGCTCAACCAGTCCTGCAAGGCGGGCAGGCCCTGGTCCTGGTACACGCCGCTGGAGGCGCGGTCGCTGATCGAAACAATGCCGATGCGCACGGGGTCGTAGCTGGCAGCAGCGGGGGTATTCATGCATCGGCTCCGGGGTTGTGCAGGCTTTCATGCGCGTCATCTTCCCGCATGGGAATGTCGTGCGCGGCAAGCAACTGCTCGCGCACGATCTGAAAAATGTCGCGGTAGGCGCGGCCATGGCGCACGGCCTCGCCGGGCTTTTCGGGCTTGGCGTCCTTGCGCGCCTGGCGCACCAGTGCGCGCAGTTGCTGCACGTCGGTGCCGGGGCTCAGGTTGACCCACTGGCCGACGGCGTCGTCGTCGGCAATCAGGCGGTCGCGCCAGAGCTCGGCCTGGTGCAGCACCAGGGTTTCCTGGGCCGAGGGTGCGTGCTGTTCCTGCAGTGCGGTGCGGATGTCGTCCAGCCGTGGCGCATCGAGCTGGCGCATGAGCTTGCCAATGAACTGCATCTGGCGGCGACGCCCCTCGAAGTTGGAAATGCGTTTGGCCTCAGTGACGGCTTCCACCAGCTTGTCGGGCAGCTCCAGGCGCGTCATCAGGTCGGCGCGCAGGGTCAGCAGGTCTTCACCGAGCTTTTGCAGCTCGGTGCTTTCGCGTTTGAGGTCGGTGCGGCTTTGTTCATCGGTGCCCTTGAGCTGGCGTTTGAGTTCAAGATCGAGTTCGCTGCCTTCGGCAACAAATTTTCCTTTGACGAAGTAGCCTTTTTTCAGTTTTCGTGACATGGCAAGTATCATAGCCTCCGCTATGCATACACCCTCATCCTCATCTTCTTCCTCCGGCAAGACCCGGCCGACCGACAGTGGTTTTGCTTACACGCGCGGGTTTTTCGAGTCCCTGGTGGATATCGCGCTGGCCCACGCGGCCAAGCTCGGCGCGTCCGACGCCAGTGCCGAAGTGTCCGAGGGCTGTGGGCTGAGCGTTTCGGTGCGCAACGGCGAACTCGAAAACGTCGAGCGCAACCGCGACAAATCGCTGGGCGTGACCGTGTACCTGGGCACGCGCCATGGCAACGCCAGCACCTCGGACTTTTCCCAAGCCGCGATTCACCAGACCGTGCAGGCCGCCTACGACATCGCACGCTTTACCGCCGAAGACCCTTTTGCCAGCCTGCCCGATCTGGCAGACATTGTTCCGCCAGACCAGCGCGAACGCGATCTGGACCTGTTCTTCCCGTGGGCGCTGACCAGCGAGGAGGGCGCGCGCATTGCACTGGAGTGCGAAGCCGCAGCCCTATCCACGGATAAGCGCATCACCAACAGCGAAGGGGCCGGAGTTTCGGCCCAGCAATCGCATTTTTTCAGCGCCAATACGCATGGCTTTCGCGGTGGCTACGCCAGCTCGCGTCATTCGCTCTCGGTCTCACCGATTGCCGGTGAGGGCGACGGCATGCAGCGCGATGCCTGGTACAGCTCGATGCGCCATCCAGCGCAGCTTGCCTCTCCCCAGGCCGTGGGCCGCTACGCCGCCGAGCGCGCGCTAAGCCGCCTGAACGCGCGCAAGATTGCCACCACCGAATGCCCGGTGCTGTTTGAGTCGCCCCTGGCCGCGGGCTTGTTGGGCGGTTTTGTTCAGGCCGTCAGCGGCGGCTCGCTCTACCGCAAAAGCTCGTTCTTGCTCGACAGCCTGGGCAAGCAGGTGTTTCCCAAACACATCGACCTCACGGAAGACCCGTTTGTGCTGCGCGGCAAGGGCAGCTCACCCTTTGATGGCGAGGGAGTACGCGTGCAAGCGCGCAAGGTGGTCGAGGGCGGGCGGGTGCAGGGCTATTTTCTGGGCAGCTATTCGGCGCGCAAACTCGGCATGCGCACCACCGGCAACGCTGGTGGCTCGCACAACCTGGTGTTCTCGTCGCGCCTGACACGCCCCGGTGATGATCTCGACGCCATGCTGCAAAAACTTGGCACCGGATTGTTTGTCACCGAGCTGATGGGCCAGGGCGTGAACTACGTCACCGGCGACTACTCGCGCGGTGCCAGCGGCTTTTGGGTCGAAAAGGGCCGCATCGCCTACCCGGTGCACGAAATCACCATCGCCGGCAACATGCGCACCATGCTCAAAGGCATCGAGGCCGTCGGTGCCGACGCGTACAACTACGGTGCCAAGACAGTAGGCTCGATCCTGATCAACCGCATGAAAATCGCCGGAAGCTGAGCCCGCCGGGGCGGGAGAGACTACCCAGCCAGCGCCGCCTTGACGGCAGCGGAGACGGCCGACATTTCGGCTTTGCCGGCCAGTCGTGCCTTGACCACGCCCATGACCTTGCCCATGTCGCCGGGGCCGCTGGCGCCGAGTTCGGCCACGATGGCGCGCACCTGGGCGGCCACCTCATCGGCTGACAGGCGCTGGGGCAGGTAGGCTTGCAGCACCGTCACTTCGGCAGACTCCTGGTCCACCAGGTCCATGCGCTGGGCCTTGGTAAAGGCTTCGATGCTGTCTTTGCGCTGCTTGATGAGCTTGTCCACAATCGCCACCACGGCGGCGTCGTCCAGCACCAAGCGCTCGTCCACTTCGCGCTGCTTGCACGCCGCCAGCAGCAGGCGGATGGTGCCCAGGCGCGCGCTGTCCTTGGCGCGCATGGCGGTTTTCATATCTTCGGTGATCTGGTCTTTGAGTGACATGGTGCTTCCTGTGGTGCGGTCAAAACAAAAAAAGCCCGCTGGAGCGTCCCCTAGCGAGCTTGGTGGGCTATGAAGCCTCTTGTCGGTGTACGACCGTGGGGGCGGCGGCGCGCGCTGCCCGGTGCGGCCTTAGAACAACTTTTTCGGCAACTGCATGCTGCGGATGCGCTTGTAGTTGCGCTTGACGGCGGCAGCCTTCTTGCGCTTGCGCTCGGCAGTGGGCTTTTCGTAGAACTCGCGTGCGCGCAGGTCGGTGAGCAGGCCCAGTTTCTCGATGGTGCGCTTGAAGCGGCGCAGCGCGACGTCAAACGGCTCGTTTTCTTTTACACGAATGGTTGTCATTAAATAATGGTGTCCAAAATGTGCTGTCGCCAGTCACGGGGGGAGATCGGGCCCCACATGCCACGTTCAGCGGTATTCCCCCATCTGTTATGCGTAACTAGTATTGGCCGACGGGGGTCTGCCAGAAAAGCCTCGGATTATAGCGTTTCCCGCAAAGAAGGTGCCTGGCTCGCGCTCAATCGCTTGCCGAGGTGCTGCGCATTGGCAACACTTGGGCCGCCAGACCCTGGGCGCAGGCGAAGGCGCTGGACCAGGCCCACTGGAAGTTGTAGCCCCCCAGCCAGCCAGTGACATCGACCACTTCGCCAATGAAATACAGGCCGCTTTGACGCGATTCCATGGTCTGGCCCGACAAGGCCACCGTGTCCACGCCACCGGCCGTGACCTCGGCCTTGGCGTAGCCTTCGGTCCCGCTGGGGGCAAGCTCCCAGCGGCTAAGCTGCTCGGCCAGCGCCGCCAGGGCCTTGTCCGATGCTTCGTTGATGGGCCGATTCCAAGCGGCGGCGTCCTGTGCGACCCAGGTTTCCGCCAGCCGCGATGGCAGGCAGGAGGCAAGTTCGTTGGCGATGCGTTTGCGCGAAGTCACCTTGGCGGCGTTCAGCAGGGCGGGCAAGTCGGCCTGGGGTGCCAGGTTAACGCGAATCGGCGTGCCGGGTTGCCAATAGCTCGAAATCTGCAGCACCGCCGGCCCGCTCAAGCCCCGGTGGGTGAACAGCAGGTCTTCCAGAAACGCCACCTTGTCCTTTTTGGAGCCGGCTTCGATGCGCACCGGCAGCGACAGGCCCGAGAGGGCCGCAAACGGCTCCCAGGCCGTGGCGTCGAAGCACAGCGGCACCAGTGCCGGGCGAGTGGGCACCAGGGGAAGGTCGAACTGGCGGGCGATGCGGTAGCCCAGGTCGCTGGCACCGATCTTGGGAATCGACAGGCCACCCGTGGCCACCACCAGCGCCGCGCATTCCACGTTGCCACGGTCCGTGCCGATCTGGTAGCGCAGTGTGCTGCCTTCCTGCGCGGCGGAACTGCCGTGGCGAATCGACTGGACCGCGCAAGGTTGCCAGCGCTGCACGCCGCCCGCGTCGCACTCGGACAGCAGCACGTCGATGATGTCTTGCGCCGAGCGGTCGCAAAACAACTGGCCTTGGTGTTTTTCATGAAAATCCACCGCATGCCGCTTGAGCAACTGGACGAAATCCTGCGGCGTGTAGCGCGACAGCGCCGAGCGGCAAAAGCGCGGATTGTTGCCCAGGTAGTTGGCGGCGCTGGTGTGCAGGTTGGTGAAGTTGCAGCGCCCCCCGCCGGAGATGCGGATTTTTTCGGCCACCCGGGGGCTGTGGTCAATCAGCAAGACCTTGACTCCTAGCTGTGCGGCCACACCGGCGCAAAACAGACCAGCGGCTCCGGCTCCAAGGATGACGGCGTCGAACGACTCCATGGCCTCAATCCACCAGGGCGACCGATTTCACCTGGGCCCAGACTGCGTTGCCTGGCGCGAGTTGCAGCGTGTGCGCAGCGCGAGCCGTAATGCGCGAGAGCAGTAGCGAGTCGCCGCAGCGCAGTTGCACCAGCACCTGCGAGGCGTGGGCGTCGGGTGCAATCGACTGCACCACGCAAGGCAGCAGGTTTTGGATGCTGGTGTGCTGTGGTGCCTCGGTGGCAATGCTGACGTCGCGCGCCAGAACGCGCAGGCGCGCGCGCCGCCCAATGGCCCAGCCGCTGTCGCGCAACCACAGGCGGCCGCCGTCAAAGGCAACGCGCACCAGATGCCAATCGGGGTCACGCGCGTCGATGCTGCCCGTCAACAGCACGCCGGTGTCTTCGCCCAGCACCACCGGAGAATCGATCCGCGCCAGCACCTCGGCCACCGGCCCCTGCGCGCGCACGCGACCTGCCTCCAGCACCACCAGCGTGTCGGCCAGGCGTGCCAACTCATCAGCGGAATGGGTCACATAGAGCATGGGGATGCGCAGTTCGTCGCGCAGGCGCTCCAGCCAGGGCAGGATGTCTTGCCGCCGTGCCTGATCAAGCGCGGCCAGCGGTTCATCGAGCAGCAGCAGGCGCGGCTGGGTGGCCAGCGCGCGCGCAATCGCCACGCGCTGGCGCTCGCCACCCGAGAGTTGCGCCGGGCTGCGCTGCAGCAGGTGGGCAATGCCCAGCAAATCAACGCAAGTTTCCAGCGCGATTTGGGGCGCTGCTGCGCGCACGCGCTTCTGACCATATTCCAGATTGGCGCGCACGTTGAGGTGGTCAAACAAACAGGTTTCCTGAAACACATAGCCAATGGCGCGCTGCCAGGGCGGCAGGAACACGCCTGCGGCATCGTCCTGCCAGACCTCGTCGGCTACGCGCACCAGTGCCTGGTCGGCGCGCTCCAGTCCTGCCACACAGCGCAGCAAGGTGGTCTTGCCTGCGCCGGATGGCCCAAACAGCACCGTGATGCCGCGCTCGGGCAGCGTCAAATCCACCTCCAGCCCTTGTGGTGGGCGCTCCAGTGTGAGAACGATGCGGTGGCTTGGTGTGCTCATGGCGTGTCCCGGCCGCGTGGCCGGTTGACGTAGGCCAGCGCCAGCAGCACGGTGAACGAAAACACCAGCATGCACGCCGCCAGCCAATGGGCCTGCACGTAGTCCTGCGCTTCAACATAGCCGTAAATCTGGGTCGAGACCACCTGGGTCTTGCCGGGAATGTTGCCGCCCATCATCAGCACCACGCCAAACTCGCCCACGGTGTGGGCAAAGCTCATGATCGCGGCGGTGACCAGTCCACCGCGCGCCAGCGGCAGCGCCACCGTAAAAAATGCATCCAGCGGACTGGCGCGCAGGGTGGCTGCCACTTCCATCGGGCGCGGCCCAATCGCCTGAAACGCGTTTTGCAGGGGCTGCACCGCAAACGGCAGCGAGTAGATCACCGAGCCCAGCAACAGGCCGCCAAAGGTGAAGGGCAGGGTGCCCAGCCCCAGCGCGGCGGTGAGTTGCCCCACCGGGCCAAGCGGTCCCATGAGCACCAGCAGGTAAAAGCCCAGCACGGTGGGCGGCAGCACCAGTGGCAGCGTGACCACAGCGCCCACCGGGATGCGCCAGCGCGATGCGGTGTGGGCCAGCCACCAGGCCAGCGGTGTGCCCAATAGCAGCAACAGCGCCGTGGTGCACAGCGCCAGTTGCAGCGTCAGCCACAGGGCGCCCCAGTCGGACGGACCCAGGCTCATGCGAGCGTCCTGCCAAGCGTGGCGTCAAAAGGTGGCAGCGGGGCGGCGAGGGGGTTCAAGGCAAGGCAGGTTGTTGGTGCTGAAGGCCGCAGTTTAGACGCTGAGCACGCGCCGGGGCCGATGCCAGCGATAAGTTCTAAACTTGCGCCTTCGCTTTGAACTGGATTGTCATGGCCACCGCTTTGTATCGAAAAATCTTTGTCGCCCTGCTGGCCCTGCTCTGGATGGCAGCGGCGCAGGCGGCGCTCAATCTTGCCGATGCGCTGCCGGTCGGGCCCCAGGTCGAGAAGGGCCAACTGGCCAACGGCCTGACCTACTACATCCAGAAGAATGCGCGCCCCGAAAAGCGCCTGGAGTTGCGTCTGGTGGTCAAGGCTGGCTCGGTGCTGGAGGACGAAGACCAGCGTGGCCTGGCGCACTTTACCGAGCACATGGCGTTCAATGGCTCGACCCACTTCAAAAAACACGAGCTGATTTCGTACCTGCAGTCCATCGGGCTGAAGCTTGGTGCCGACCTCAACGCCTACACCAGCTTCAACGAGACCGTCTACATCCTGCCGATTCCGACCGACAAGCGCGAACAGGTTGAAAAGGCATTTCTGGTGCTCGAAGACTGGGCCCATGGCCTGCGCCTGGACGATGCCGATATCGACTCCGAACGCGCCATCATTCTGGAGGAACTGCGCCTGGGCAAAGGCGCGCAGGACCGCATGAACAAGGTGATTCTCCCCAAAATTTTCAGCGGGTCGCTATACGCAAAGCGCCTGCCCATTGGTACCGAGGACAACCTCAAGCAATTCAAACCCGACTCCATCCGGCGCTTTTACCGCGACTGGTACCGCCCCAATCTGATGGCGGTGGTGGTGGTCGGCGACATCGACCTCGTCGATGCCAGGGGCTTGATCGAGTCCCACTTTGGCAAGTTGGTCAACCCGCGGGATGAACGCCCAAGAACCTATCCCGCGATTGGCGCACGCGCGAGTTCCGAGGCGGTGGTGGTGACCGACCTGGAAGCGACCAACAACGTCATGCGGATTTACTACCCACTCACCGACGCCCGTGCGCGTGCCACGTTGGGCGACTACCGCCAGGGCCTGGTCGAGAGCCTGTTTGGCAGCATGCTGGGTCAGCGCATCCAGGAAATCACGCAGCAGGCCACACCGCCGTTTGTCGGTGGCGGCGGTGGCCTTTCGAAGCTGGCACCGGGCTACCGCGCCTTTGTGTCGAGCGCGGTGCTGGGGCGCGAGGGCAGCGCAGCGGCCAGCGATGCGCTGCTGGCCGAAAACCAGCGCGCGCGCCAATTTGGCTTTAGCGCACAGGAGTTGGAGCGCGCCAAGAAGAACCTGCTGCGCAGCGTTGAGCAGGGCTATGCCGAGCGTGAGAAGACCGATTCAAACGGGTACGCTGCCGAGTACATCCGCAACTTCCTGGAGCAGGAGGAAATCCCCGGCATCACCAACGAGCTGGCCTATGTGCGCGAGTTGTTGCCCGGGATTGAACTGGCCGATGTCAACCGCTTTGCCCAGTCGGTGCTGCCACAGGCGGCGGCCAAGCTGGTGGTCTATAGCGGCAGCGCCAAGGCCGACAGCAATACCCCCAAGGAGGAGCAGTTGCTCTCGCAGGTGCAGGCAGCCGAGCAGCGCCCCGTGCTTGCCAAGGTCGAGCGGCAATTGGCTACGTCGTTTCTGGCGCGCGCGCCGCAGGCGGGCGGCATCGTGGCCGAGCGCAAGAACGCGGCGCTGGGCTTGGTGGAGTGGGATTTGTCCAACGGGGTGCGGGTGGTGCTTAAACCCACCGACTTCCAGAACGACCAGATTCTGCTCGGGGCAAGCCGCTTTGGCGGGCAATCGCTGTTTGATGTGGGCGACAAGTTCAACGCCGGGTACGCCAGTGCGGCGGTGGCGGCCATGGGCGTGGGAGATTACGCACCCACCGATGCGCAGAAGATGCTCTCGGGCAAGCTGGTGTCGCTGCGCAGCAGCGTGAACGCGCTTAGCGAAGACATCGGCGGCTATGTCAGCAACGCCGACCTGGAAACCCTGTTTGGGCTGTTGCACCGCAAATTTGGCCCTGTACGGCGCGACCCCGATTTGTTTGCGTCGTTTGTCAGCCGCTCACAGGACGCGGCGCGCAACAGCGTGGCGCGGCCCGAGTCGGTTTTTTCGGATGCGGTGCAGACCACGCTGTACGCCAACCATCTGCGCTTGTGGCTGACGGCGCGCGCGCAGGACTTTGACCACCTCAGCCTGGACCGCATCGAGGCGATTGAGAGTGCACGCTTTTCCAGCGCCAAGGGCTTCAGCTTTGTGCTGGTGGGGAGCTTTACGCTGGAGCAGGTGCGTCCGCTGGTGGCGACCTATTTGGCGAGCCTGCCGGTGCCGGAACTGGTCACCGCCTACCGCGATCTGGGTGTGCGACCGGTCAGTACCGTGGTGCAGCGGCAGGTGCGTAGCGGCGCAGAACCCAAGGCACGGGTGGCCTTGCAGTTCAGCGGCGCGGCGGCGTACTCGGAAGAAGAGCAACTGCGCCTGAGCGCCATGGTGGAGGTGCTCAATATCCGCATCATCGACGTGCTGCGCGAGAAGCTGACGCTGATTTACGGTGGTGGCATGGGCGGCGGTTTGGGGCGTACGCCTTATGAACACTACCAGTTGGGCTTGAACCTGCCGTGCGCCCCCGAAAACGTGGACAAGGTGGTGGCCGCCGCGTGGGCCGAGATCGAAAAACTCCAGACCAGCGGCCCCGACGCTGCCGATCTTTCCAAGGTCAAGCAGAACTGGACGATTGCCCGGCGCAAGGCCCTGCGCGAAAACAGCTTCTGGCTGGGGCAGTTGCAATTGGCGATGCTGTTCGGTACCGATCCCGCCAAGGTTCTGGAGTTCGACCAGCAGGTTGGTGCCATCAGCGCCGAGCAGATACGGGTTGCAGCACGCCGCTACCTGCGCCGTGACCAACATGTGCAGGTGATGTTGCTACCGCAGGAGTGAGTTGTTGAATCGCTGACCGCAATGCATCTGCTGGAGAGCCTTGTGATAACCACCCTATTCCCGTCATTGCGAGGAGCGAAGCGACGCGGCAGTCCATGCATGCATGAAGCCATGGATCGCCACGCTTCGCTCGCGATGACCCCCCCTGCGTCACTGCGAGGAGCGTAGCGACGCGGCAGTCCATGCATTCCGCGGTGATGGATTGCTTCACTTCGTTCGCAATGACAGGGTGATCGCAATGACAGGGACGGTTCAAGGAGAGAGCGTTAGTCCCCCTGCCAGTAGTGGTAGCGCCAGGCGGTGACGAAACCGGCGCGGCGGTACAGTGCCAGGGCGGGCACATTGTCTTCTTCGACCTGTAGAAAAATACGCTCCAGTCCCCGCTCGCGGGCGTGGCGGGCCAAAGCTACCAGCACGTGGCTGGCCAAGCCCTGGCCGCGCGTGTGCTCCAGGGTGCGGATGCCATGCAGGCTGGCCCAGCCCTGGCTGAGTGCGGCAACGCCCGCTGCCAGCGAGGCACCGTCCTGCGTGACTGCGGCATAGACGCAGTGCGCGCTGCGGCTCAAGGACTGCACGCGCTGCGCTCCGTCCACCGGGTCAAAACCTGCCGCCGTGTACACGCTGGCCCAGGCGGCCACTGGTGTCTCAAACACGTCGGCCGGGGTGCTGCGTGGCAGTGCCAGCACGTCGCCGATGGACGCTACCTGAACACACACTGCGGGTTCCTTGGTGTGAAACCCGTGCTGGCGCAACTGCGCGTGCAAGGGCGCAAGGCCAGCCAGGTCTGCGACCCGAAAGACGGCTGGCAAGCCGCGTGCGGCGTAGTGCCCACAGATGGCTGGCACCACGTCAGCGGGAAGGCTGTGGTGGCGCAGGGGCACGGCGCTTTTGGCGCGTCCGATGGTGGAACTGTCAAACGGCAGCAGCCACGCGTCAAGCGCTTGCACCTCCTGCGGTGCCACGGCGTCCAGGGTGGCGCGCTCCAGGCTGGCAACGTCAGCGTCGTTCAAGGGGAGTGGTGGTTGGGGCATGGCGCTTACTCTACACTCGCGCCTCTATGGGAACAAATTGTCTGGTTCTGGGGATTGAGTCGTCGTGCGACGAAACCGGTGTTGCGCTGGTGGAAGTGCAAGGCGCTGGTGTGCCGGTGTTGCTGGACCACGCCCTGCACAGCCAGATCGAGATGCACCAGGCGTATGGCGGTGTGGTGCCGGAGCTGGCCAGCCGCGACCATATCCGCCGTGTGCTGCCCCTGGCCCGCGACGTACTTTTGCGCGCGCAGCGCAGCCTGGACGCGGTGGACGTGATTGCCTATACGCGTGGCCCCGGTCTGGCGGGTGCGCTGCTGGTAGGTGCCGGGTTTGCCTGCGCGCTGGGCGCGGCGCTGGGCAAGCCGGTGCTGGGCGTGCACCATCTCGAAGGGCATTTGCTGTCGCCGTTTCTCAGTGCCGATCCACCCGAGTTTGCGTTTATCGCGCTGCTGGTGTCCGGGGGGCATACGCAGTTGATGCGCGTCGATGGGGTGGGGCAGTACCAGATGCTGGGCGAAACGATTGACGACGCGGCCGGTGAAGCCTTTGACAAGTCGGCCAAGCTCATGGGGCTGGGCTATCCAGGTGGCCCGGCGCTGGCGCGCATGGCGCAGCAGGGCAACCCACGCGCATACGCCTTGCCGCGCCCGCTGCTGCACAGCGCCGATCTGGATTTTTCGTTTGCCGGTTTGAAGACAGCGGTGCTGGTGCAAGCGCAAAAGCTGGTGTTTCAACACACGGGCGTGCACAGCACGGCGGGCGCACTGGCCTCAGGCGGCACGGATGCGTTTGCGTGCCTGCCTGCGGCGGTGCGCTGCGATCTGGCAGCGTCGACCCAGGCGGCGATTGTTGATGTGCTGGTGCACAAGTCGCTCGCTGCTTTGCGCCAGAGTGGCTTGAAGCGCCTGGTGGTGGCTGGGGGAGTGGGCGCCAATCGGGCGCTGCGCAGCCAGCTCGACGGTGCCTGCGGGCAACGCGGCATCCGGGTGCATTACCCGGAGCTGGAACTGTGTACCGACAACGGGGCCATGATTGCCATGGCCGCCGCCATGCGACTGCAAGCAGGTGTGCAGCAGGCGCACACGCACTACGCATTTGATGTCAAGCCGCGCTGGCCGCTGGACCAGCTAGCGCGCGACACGGCAAGTGTTTAGGCAATGCTCAGTTCGGTGCTGTTGCTCACTGGCAGTTTCTTGGCCAGTTTGAGGGTGAGCACACCGTTTTCGAGCTTGGCCTGGCTGAGCGCGGGATCAATGTCCTGCGGCAATTCGTAGGCAGCGCGGTAGCCGCGGGGAGAGCCTTCCTTGCTGCTGACGCGCACCACAGCCCCTTCGATTTGCACCGACAACTGTTCCTTGGCGATGCCGGGCATGTCCATGCTGAAAGTGAACGAGGTTTCGTCCTGCTCGTAGGCCACGGCTTGTTTGCGTGAGGTGGTCAGCGCGTCGCTGAGAAAGCGCTCCAAGGTGCGTCCGGCATTGGCGTAAGCCTGGCGTTGCAACTGGGGATGGGCGGCAGAGGTGATAAACATGAACGGAACTCCTAGTACACTTCGCGCCGCTCACCATGAGCGCCGCATGCACCCTAGCTGTGTCTGGTGCCTGCGAATTCAAGAAGAATTTGCCATGTATTTTGTTTTGTCGCGGGTCTTGAAATTGTGTGTTGCAGCGCTATGTGCGCTGCCCTTGTGGAGCCTGGCTGCGCCCGCGTCAGAGGTGCAGGGCGCACCGATCAAGCTGGCCATGGTGGAGGGCTTGAGTGGCCCCAACGGCAATGCCGGAGAGGCCGTGTACCGCAACCTGGTGTGGGCGGTCGAGCGCGTCAATGCGCGTGGCGGTGTGCGCATGGCACCGGGCGCTGCAGGGCAGCGGCCCTTGTTGCTGGAGCGTTTTGACAGCAAGGGGCAAAGCGAAGAGGCGCTGTCGGCACTGCGCTCGGCCATCGACAGTGGTGCCAGCTTCATCCTGCAGGGCAACTCCTCGGCCAACACATTGGCCTTGGTGGATGCGATCAACAAGCACAACGAGCGCGAAAGCGCGCGCCGCGTGCTGCTGCTCAACTACTCGGCGGTGGACCCGGTGCTGACCAACGAGCGCTGCAGCTTCTGGCATTTCCGCTTTGACGCCCACGCCGACATGCGCATGGCGGCGCTGATGCAGGTGCTGCGCGATGACGCTGCCCTCAAGAGCGTGTACCTGATCGGCCAGGATTACAGTTTTGGCCAATCGGTGTTGCGCGAGGCGCGCCGCCAACTCGGCGTGCAGCGGCCCGACATCCAGATCGTGGGCGATGAACTGCACCCCATGGCGCGCATCAAGGATTTTTTGCCCTACGTCGCCAAGATCCGCGCAAGCGGCGCGCAGGCGGTGATCACCGGCAACTGGGGCAATGACCTGACGCTGTTGGTCAAGGCGGCGCGTGAAGCCGGGTTTGAGGGCAAGTTCTACACCTTCTATGGCAATGCCCTGGGCGCGCCCGCCGCGCTGGGTGAGGCGGGCGTGGGCAAGGTGATTGCAGTGGCAGACTGGTTGCCCAACGTCCAGACGCCCGCCGCGCAGGCGTTTTACCGCGCCTTTCGCGCGCGCTACCCGCAAAGCGCAGACGACTACGTCCACATGCGCATGCAACTGATGATCGAGGCGCTGGTGCAGGCGCTGGAGGGTGCTGCCAAGTCCGCGCCCAACGCCAGGGCGCAGGCACTCGACCTGGTGGCCGTGGCACAGCAGTTGGAGCGTGCGCAGGTAACGCTGGCCGGGCAGTCGGCAACGATGCGCGCCCAAGACCACCAGTTGCAGCAACCCCTGGTCGTTGGCGTGATGGAGCGCCAGGGAACGCCGGGCGTGCAGTTTGACGTGGAAGGCTCGGGCTACGGCTTTCGCGTGGTCAAGACCCTGGACGCGGCAGCGGCGCAAATGCCCTCCAACTGCAAGATGCAACGCCCCTGAAGCTGCCTCGTTTGTCACACGCTATAATCTGCGGTCTTTGCACTACGCAAGGCGCACGTTTGGGGCAGTTCCAGCGCCAATCGCAAGTTCATCAACCGGGGCTCCAGGCGCATTGCGCGTGCCCCATACGACAGGAAATACCATGATTGCATCGAGCATCAAAGCCAGCGTTGTGAAAGACAACGCACGCAAAGCCGGCGATACCGGCAGCCCCGAAGTTCAGGTGGCACTGCTGACAGCCCGTATCAACGAGCTCACACCCCACTTCAAGACCCATGCCAAAGACCACCACGGCCGTCGCGGCCTGTTGCGCATGGTGAGCCGCCGCCGCAAGCTGCTCGACTACCTGAAGGACCGCGACGCTGACCGCTATACCGCGCTGATCGCCAAGCTGGGATTGCGCAAGTAAGCGGCAGATTGAATGACGAACGCCTGAGTTAGGTTACTAGCTCAGGCGTTTTTTACTTCGGAGACGGCAAGAACAGAGCGAAGCTGTGTCATTCCACAACAATTCAGGCAGAGGCCTTGAGTTTTTCTGGAATGGCATCGTGTTCTGTGATGCAGCCTCCGGGCTCGGGTGAAGTGGCCAGCACTTCCCATATTTACAGGAGATTCGATATGAGCATTTTCAACAAAGTTACCAAGACCTTTCAGTGGGGCCAGCACACGGTCACCATGGAAACCGGCGAAATCGCACGCCAATCCAGCGGCGCGGTGCTGCTTGACATGGACGGCACCGTGGTGCTTGCCACCGTGGTTGGCAAGACCGAAGGCAAGCCGGGCCAGGACTTTTTCCCCCTGACCGTGGATTACCTGGAAAAGAGCTACGCAGCAGGCAAGATCCCGGGCAGCTTCTTCAAGCGCGAAGGCCGCCCCAGCGAGTTTGAGACGCTCACCAGCCGCCTGATTGACCGCCCGATTCGTCCGCTGTTTCCCGAAGGCTATTTCAACGAAGTGCACGTGGTGGTGCACACCGTGTCGCTGAACCCGGAAGTCGATGCCGATATTGCCGCCCTGATTGCGGTCAGCGCTGCGCTGTCGATCAGCGGCATCCCGTTCAATGGCCCGATTGGCGCTGCGCGCGTGGGTTATGTCAACGGTGAATACGTGCTCAATCCCGGCCAGACCCAACGCAAGGATTCGGTCCTTGATCTGGTGGTGGCGGGCACCGAAGCAGCCGTGCTGATGGTCGAGTCCGAAGCGCAGCAGTTGTCCGAAGAAATCATGCTCGGTGCCGTGGTGTTCGGCCACGAGCAGGGTGCGATTGCCATCAACGCCATCCATGAATTGGTGCGCGACGCCGGCAAGCCGGCCTGGAACTGGAGTGCTCCTGCCAAGGACGAAGCGCTGATCGCCAAGATCGACGGTTTGGCCAAGGACAAGCTGGTTGCGGCCTACCAGATCCGCAACAAGCAAGCCCGTACCCAAGCCTGCCGTGCAGCCTACGCTGACGTCATGGCCGCTCTCAAGGCCGAAGGCGTGGCGTTTGACAGCGTGGCCATCGAAGGCCTGCTGTTTGAAATCGAAGCCAAGATTGTCCGTGGCCAGATTCTGGCCGGTGAGCCGCGCATCGACGGCCGCGATACGCGCACCGTGCGCGCCATCGAAATCCGCAACAGCGTGTTGCCCCGTACCCACGGCTCGGCCCTGTTTACACGCGGCGAAACCCAGGCGCTGGTGGTTACCACCCTGGGCACCGAGCGCGACGCGCAGCGCATCGACGCCTTGAGCGGCGACTACGAAGACCGCTTCATGCTGCACTACAACATGCCCCCCTTTGCTACCGGCGAAACCGGTCGCGTGGGCACGCCCAAGCGCCGCGAAATCGGCCACGGTCGTCTGGCCAAGCGCGCCCTGGTGGCGTGCCTGCCTTCCAAGGAAGACTTCCCCTACACCATGCGTGTGGTGTCCGAAATCACCGAGTCCAACGGTTCTTCGTCGATGGCGTCGGTGTGCGGCGGCTGCCTGTCGCTGATGGATGCAGGCGTGCCGATGAAGGCCCACGTGGCCGGTATCGCCATGGGTCTGATCAAGGAAGACAACCGCTTTGCCGTGCTGACCGACATTCTGGGTGACGAAGACCACCTGGGCGACATGGACTTCAAGGTGGCCGGTACCACCAATGGCATTACCGCCTTGCAGATGGACATCAAGATTCAGGGCATCACCAAGGAAATCATGCAGGTGGCACTGGCCCAGGCCAAGGAAGCGCGCATGCACATCCTGGGCAAGATGCAGGAAGCCATGGCCCAGGCCAAGACCGAAGTTTCGACCTTTGCACCGCGCCTGTTCACCATGAAGATCAATCCGGAAAAAATCCGTGACGTGATCGGCAAGGGCGGTGCCGTGATCCGTGCGCTGACCGAAGAAACCGGTACCCAGATCAACATCGAAGAAGACGGCACCATCACCATCGCTTCGAGCGATCCGGCCAAGGCCGAAGAAGCCAAGCGCCGGATTGAACAGATCACGGCCGAAGTCGAAATCGGCAAGGTGTACGAAGGCCCGATCACCAAGATTCTGGACTTTGGTGCCCTGGTCAACCTGCTGCCGGGCAAGGACGGTCTGCTGCACATCAGCCAGATCGCCCACGAGCGCGTCGAGAAGGTGACGGACTATCTTGCCGAAGGCCAGATCGTCAAGGTCAAGGTGCTCGAGACCGACGAAAAGGGCCGCATCAAGCTGTCCATGAAGGCGCTGCTCGACCGTCCTGCCCAGAACTCTGAGCAAGGCTGAAACTGAAAGTCCGATAGCCGGCCGTGATTGTTTGCGTACGTCTATCGAGCTGAAAGCCATGAAGGTTATTGAGATTTCATCGTTTGGTGGTCCCGAGGTGTTGCGCCTGGGTGAGCGCGCCATGCCCGTCGCTGGTGCGGGTGAGGTGCTCATTCGCGTGGCTGCTTTTGGCATCAACCGCCCGGATGTGCTGCAGCGCGCCGGGGCGTACCCGCCACCCCCCGGGGCGTCGGATATTCCGGGGCTCGAAGTGGCTGGCACCATCGTCAGCGGCGACGCGCAAGCCTTGCAGGCGGCGCAGTTGCAGATTGGCGAGCGGGTGTGCGCGCTGGTGGCCGGTGGCGGCTATGCCGAGTATTGCGTGGCACCCGTGGGCCAGTGCCTGCCCGTGCCTGCGGGTCTGAGCGATGTGCAGGCGGCGTCTTTGCCGGAGACCTTTTTCACGGTTTGGAGCAACGTGTTTGACCGGGGTCGGCTGCAAAGCGGTGAGACCCTGCTGATCCAGGGTGGCTCCAGCGGCATTGGGGTCACTGCCATCCAGTTGGCCAAGGCCTTCGGTGCCAGCGTCATCGTCACCGCCGGCAGCGATGCCAAGTGCGATGCCTGCGTTGCGCTGGGGGCGGACCACGCCATCAACTACAAACGGCTCGATTTTCAGGCCGAGGTACTGCGCCTGACAGCGGGCCGCGGGGTGGATGTGGTGCTGGACATGGTGGCGGGCGATTACGTTGGCAAGGAACTGGCCTGCATGGCCGAGGATGCGCGTCTGGTGATCATCGGCGTGCAAGGCGGTGTGAAGAGTGAAATCAATGCCGGTCTGGTGCTGCGAAAGCGCCTCACGGTAACGGGCTCCACGCTACGGCCGCGCCCGCTGGCGTTCAAGGAAGCGATTGCGCGCGCCTGCAGGCAGCAAGTGTGGCCGTTGATCGAGGATGGGCGCATCAAGCCGGTGGTGCACAGCGTGTTTGCCGCGGTGGACGCCGCGCACGCCAGCGGCACCGGTGCCGTGTCCGCCCACGCGTTGATGGAGTCCAATGAGCACGTTGGCAAAATTGTTTTGGCTTGGAGTGCAACATGAAGAAGCAACTGATTGCAGGTAACTGGAAGATGAACGGGTCGCTGGCCGCCAACGAGGCGCTATTGCAGGCGTTGTTGGCCGGAGCCACATCGGCCAAGTGTCTGGTGGCCGTGTGTGTGCCCGCGCCTTATTTGGCGCAGGTGCAGCAATGCGTGGCAGGTAGCATCATCGATCTGGGCGCGCAGGATGTGTCGCAACACGAAGTGGGTGCATTCACGGGCGAGGTGTCGGCCGCGATGCTGCGCGATTTTGGTGTGCGCTACTGTCTGGTGGGGCACTCGGAGCGTCGCCAATACCACGGTGAAACCGATGCGGAGGTTGCAACCAAGGCGCAACGCGCATTGGCAGCAGGCATTACGCCGATTGTGTGTGTAGGCGAAACCTTGGCGCAACGCGAGGCCGGTCAGACCGAAGAGGTGGTCAAGCGCCAATTGGCGGCGGTGATCCACGCCAACGGGCATTGCATCAGCGAAGTGGTGGTGGCGTACGAGCCGGTTTGGGCCATCGGCACCGGCAAGACTGCCAGTGCCGAGCAGGCGCAACAGGTGCACGCAGTGTTGCGCAAGCAGTTGCAAGCCGCTACGGCGCATGCAGATCGAGTCCACATTCTGTACGGCGGCAGCATGAATGCGGCCAACGCCGCTGAGTTGCTGGCGCAACCCGACATTGACGGTGGTCTGGTTGGCGGTGCCGCACTCAAGGCACCCGATTTTCTGTCCATCATTGCCGCGGCGCATTAGCGCCAGCGTGTATTTTCGAATTCGTTAGGAGAAGAGTATGAACATTGTGTTGACCATCATTTTGACCGTCCAGATGCTATCGGCGCTTGCCATGATCGGGCTGATCCTGGTCCAGCACGGCAAGGGCGCAGACATGGGGGCAGCCTTCGGCAGCGGAGGTTCTGGCAGTCTGTTTGGAGCCAGTGGCAGCGCGAACTTCCTGTCACGTACCACGGCTGTTTTGGCCACGGTGTTTTTTGTTTGCACGCTTGCCTTGGCTTACTTTGGCAACCTGCGTCCGGCCAGCAGTGGCAGTGTGCTCGAAGGCGCGGCAGCGGCCGCACCTGTGGTGGCGGTGCCAGCATCTGCACCCGCAGCACCGGCTTCGGGCGCGGCGCAGATCCCTGCCAAGTAAGTGTCGTGCAAGCTCCTGTTTTAATTGCCTTGTCCTTGAGAGAAGAGGGGTGATTTCAGGGTAAACTCTGCGCTTGTCTGAAAAGCAAAACGCCTTCGGGTTCCTCAGGCGATTCAGGTAAAAATAGCCGCCGTCGTGGTGAAATTGGTAGACACGCTATCTTGAGGGGGTAGTGGCGAGAGCTGTGCGAGTTCGAGTCTCGCCGACGGCACCAAAGGTATTTGGCCCGCTTGATTTATTGAGTTGGCAGCAACGGTGATTTGTATCGCATCATGAGCCTAGACCTGTATCTCCCAGTCCTGATCTTCATTGTGATTGGCCTTGTGACTGGGGTGGCTCCTCAGATCATTGGCTACATCTTGGGCCCCAACCGCCCCGATACCGCAAAAAACTCCCCCTACGAATGTGGCTTTGAAGCCTTTGGCGACGCGCGCATGAAGTTTGACGTGCGCTACTACCTGATCGCCATCCTCTTTATTTTGTTCGACCTCGAAACCGCGCTGCTCTTCCCATGGGCGGCGACGATCAAGGAGCTCGGTTTTTATGGCTTTTTGGTGGGCATGGAGATTGTGACCATCCTCACCATTGGCTTTGTGTACATGTGGATTAAAGGCGCCCTCGACTGGGAGTAATGCGATGATTGAAGGTGTTCTCAAAGAGGGTTTTGTCACTACCAGCTACGATGCTGTAGTGAACTGGGCCAAGACCGGTTCGTTGTGGCCAATGTCATTTGGCCTGGCGTGCTGCGCTGTGGAAATGATGCACATCGTGGCTGCACGGTACGACATCAGCCGCTTCGGTGCCGAGGTGTTTCGTCCGAGTCCGCGCCAGTCCGATTTCATGATTGTGGCGGGCACACTCACCAACAAGATGGCACCGGCCTTTCGCCGCGTCTATGACCAGATGGCCGAACCGCGCTGGGTGATGAGCATGGGGTCTTGCGCCAATGGCGGCGGCTATTATCACTACAGCTATTCGGTGGTACGCGGTTGCGATCGCGTCGTCCCGGTCGATATCTATGTGCCGGGCTGCCCGCCAACTGCGGAAGCCCTGCTTTACGGAATCTTGCAGCTACAGCAAAAGATCCGTCGCACCAACACCATCGCGCGGGTTTGAGGAGTCACCAATGACAACTGTTTCCGTTCTACCCGAAACCACACGCGACGCGGTTGCGGCGGCTTTGGGGGCAAGTGCAAAGCGAATTTCCATTGAATTCGGTGAGGTTACCGTCCACGTTGCGGCACCGGACTATCTCGATTGTGCCAAGACGCTCAAGGATGCGCCCGGTTGCCAGTTTGAGCAAATGATGGACCTGTGCGGCGTCGATTACTCCGAGTATCCCGCTGGCACGCCTGATGGCTTGCGCTTTTGCGTAGTGTTGCATCTGCTCTCCGTTGGTCTCAACCAGCGCGTGCGCCTGAAAGTGTTTGTTCCTGACGATGCTGCGCCGATGCTGCCGTCGGTGACTGGCATTTGGAGTGCTGCCAACTGGTTTGAGCGCGAAGCCTTTGACCTGTTTGGCATCGTGTTTGATGGCCACAACGACCTGCGCCGCATTCTCACGGACTATGGTTTTGTCGGCCACCCGTTCCGCAAAGATTTCCCCCGCATGGGCCACGTTGAAATGCGTTATGACGCCGAACTCAAGCGCGTCATCTATCAACCCGTCACGATCGAAGAGCGCGAAACCACCCCGCGCATCATTCGTGAAAGCAACTATGGGGGCCTGCAGTAAGCAGATGGATGCATGGCTGAAATAAAGAACTACACCCTCAATTTTGGACCGCAGCACCCGGCGGCACACGGCGTTTTGCGTCTGGTGCTTGAGCTCGACGGTGAGGTGATTCAGCGCGCCGATCCGCATATCGGCCTGTTGCACCGCGCCACCGAAAAGCTGGCCGAGAGCAAGACCTATCTCCAGGCGCTGCCCTACATGGACCGGCTCGACTACATGTCGATGATGTGCAACGAGCACGCCTACTGCCTCGCGGTGGAAAAAATGCTCGGGCTGGAAGTGCCGATTCGCGCGCAGTACATCCGTGTGATGTATTCCGAGATCACCCGCTTGCTCAACCACCTGCTGTGGGTCGGCGCTTGCGCGCTGGACTGCGGTGCCATGACACCGTATTTCTACGTGTTCCGGGAGCGCGAGGATTTGCTCGACATGTACGAAGCGGTCAGCGGTGCGCGCATGCACGCTGCCTACTTCCGTCCGGGTGGTGTGTACCGCGATCTGCCCGACACCATGCCGCGCCATAAGCCGAGCAAGGTGCGCAGTGCCAAGTCCACCGAAGAACGCAACCGCAATCGCAATGGCAGTCTGCTCGACTTCATTGACGACTTTACCCAGCGCTTCCCGACCTTCCTGGGCGAGTACCACACGCTGCTCACCGACAACCGTATCTGGAAGCAGCGTACTGTCGGTGTCGGCGTGGTCACGCCGGAGCGCGCGCTCAATCTAGGCTTTACCGGCCCGATGTTGCGCGGCTCGGGTATTGCCTGGGACTTGCGCAAGAAGCAGCCCTATGACGTCTATGACCGCATGGACTTTGATATTCCCGTTGGCAAGACCGGCGACACCTATGACCGCTATCTGGTGCGCATGGAAGAGTTGAAGCAGTCCAACCGCATCATCAAGCAGTGCGTTGATTGGCTCAAGGCCAACCCAGGCCCGGTCATTACGGACAACCACAAAGTCGCACCGCCAAGCCGTGAAGCGATGAAGTCCAACATGGAAGACCTGATTCACCACTTCAAGCTGTTTACCGAAGGCTTTTGCGTGCCCGAGGGCGAAGCCTACGCGACCATTGAGCATCCGAAGGGTGAGTTTGGCATTTACTTTGTGAGTGATGGCGCCAACAAGCCTTACCGCATGAAGATCCGTTCGCCTGCATTTGTGCATCTGGCAGCGCTGGACGAAATGGGTAAGGGGCACATGATTGCTGATGCCGTGGCCATTATTGGCACCATGGACATTGTGTTTGGGGAAGTGGATCGATGATTTCAGAAGCATCCAAAGCGCGCTTCGCTCGCGAAGTTGCCAAATACCCGGCGGACCAGAAGCAGTCCGCAGTGATGGCCTGTCTGGCAATCGCACAACAAGAGCTTGGTTACATCAACGATGGCACCGAGCGCGAAATTGCTGACTATCTGGGCATGCCGGTGATGGCGGTGCATGAGGTTACGACCTTCTACAACATGTACAACCAGAAGCCCGTTGGCAAGTTCAAACTCAACGTCTGCACCAACCTGCCGTGTACCCTGCGCGAAGGGGTCAGCACCTTGCAATACCTCGAAAAGAAGCTCGGTATTTCGATGGGTGAGACCACGGCCGACGGCATGTTCACGCTGCAGCAAAGCGAATGTCTGGGCGCTTGTGCCGATTCCCCCGTGCTGCTGGTCAACGACCGCTCAATGTGCAGCTTTATGTCGACCGACAAAATTGATCAGTTGGTGGATGAATTGCGTGCGGTGGGAGGCAAATAATGACGGCGCAGAATATTCTTTCGCAGTTTCGCTCCACCGGTTTGCAGACCTGTTTCCATGGTCGCCATATCAAGCCGCAAATCCTGGCCGATCTGAACGGCTCCAACTGGCGCCTCAAAGACTATGTCGAGCGCGGTGGCTACCAGGCATTGCGCAAGATCTTGGGCAAAGACGGCGGCGAGGGCATGACGCCCGACCAGGTGATTGCCACGGTCAAAGAGTCGGCACTGCGTGGTCGCGGCGGTGCGGGTTTCCCGACCGGCTTGAAGTGGAGCTTCATGCCACGCCAGTACACCGGCCAGAAGTATCTGGTGTGCAACACCGACGAAGGCGAACCCGGTACCTGCAAGGACCGCGAAATTCTGGACTACAACCCGCATATCGTGATCGAAGGCATGGCCATTGCCGCTTACGCGATGGGCACCTCGGTGGGTTACAACTACATCCACGGCGAAATTTTCTCCACCTACGAGCGCTTTGAAGAAGCCCTCGAAGAGGCGCGCGCCGCCGGGTTCCTGGGCGACAACATCCTGGGCAGCGGCTTTGCATTCCAGTTGCATGCTGCCCACGGATTTGGTGCCTACATCTGCGGCGAAGAAACAGCGCTGCTGGAGTCGCTTGAGGGCAAGAAGGGTCAGCCGCGTTACAAGCCGCCGTTCCCGGCCAGCTTTGGTCTCTACGGCAAGCCCACCACCATCAACAACACCGAAACTTTTGCCGCAGTGCCGTGGATCATCCGCAACGGTGGCAAGGCCTACGTCGAGTGCGGCAAGCCCAACAACGGCGGCACCAAGATTTACTCCATGAGTGGAGACGTCGAGAAGCCCGGCAACTACGAAATTCCGATGGGTACGCCGTTTGCCACCTTGCTCGAACTCGCCGGTGGTGTGCGTACCGGGCGCAAGCTCAAGGCCGTAATTCCCGGTGGCTCGTCGTCGCCGGTGCTGCCCGCGTCGCTGATGATGGACTGCACCATGGACTACGACTCGATTGCCAAGGCCGGCTCGATGCTGGGCTCGGGCGCGCTGATCGTGATGGACGACAGCCGCTGCATGGTCAAGAGCCTGCAACGCTTGAGCTACTTCTACGCGCACGAGTCCTGCGGCCAATGCACGCCCTGCCGCGAAGGCACGGGCTGGCTCTGGCGTGTGGTCGACCGCATTGAAAATGGCCACGGCAGCGTGGCAGATATCGATTTGCTCGACAGCGTTGCCGACGACATCATGGGTCGCACGATTTGCGCGCTCGGTGATGCCGCCGCCATGCCGGTGCGCGCCATGATCAAGCATTTCCGCAACGAGTTTGAGTACCACGTTGCGCACAAGACCTGCATGGTCCCGGCATACGTCTGAACGAGTACGCCATGAACCACCACGCTCACAATTCGTTCGCTGTCCCCAAAGGGGGAGTTCGCCTTTCCTGGGGCGGCCCGACGAAAGGCACAAGATGATTGAAATCGAACTAGACGGCAAGAAGGTTGACGCGGCTGAAGGCAGCATGATCATGCATGCTGCCGAAAACGCCGGAACCTACATTCCCCATTTCTGCTACCACAAGAAGCTCAGCATTGCGGCAAGTTGCCGTATGTGTCTGGTTGATGTGGAAAAGATGCCCAAGCCCATGCCGGCCTGTGCCACCCCCGTCGCCAAGGGCATGGTGGTGCACACCCGCAGCGAAAAAGCGGTGCGTGCGCAGAAATCGGTGATGGAGTTTTTGCTCATCAACCACCCACTGGATTGCCCGATTTGCGACCAGGGCGGCGAGTGCCAGTTGCAGGATCTGGCCGTCGGTTATGGGGGTACCCACTCGCGCTACGAGGAAGAAAAGCGCGTGGTTCCCCGCAAGGACGTGGGCCCGCTGATTTCGATGGAAGAAATGAGCCGCTGCATCCACTGCACCCGCTGCGTGCGCTTCGGGCAAGAGATTGCCGGTGTGATGGAGCTGGGCATGTCGCATCGCGGCGAGCACGCCGAGATTGAAACCTTTGTCGGCCAGTCGATCGACTCCGAACTGTCGGGCAACATGATCGACATCTGCCCGGTGGGTGCGCTCACCAGCAAGCCGTTCCGCTACAGCGCCCGCACCTGGGAACTGTCGCGCCGCAAGTCGGTCAGCCCGCATGACTCCACCGGTGCCAACCTGGTGGTGCAGGTCAAGAACCATCGCGTGTTGCGCGTGGTGCCGCTGGAAAACGACGCCGTCAATGAATGCTGGATTGCCGACCGTGACCGCTTCTCCTACGAAGCGCTCAACGGCCCTGACCGTCTGACCAACCCGATGATCAAGCAGGGTGGCCAGTGGAAGGACGTGGACTGGAAGACCGCGCTCGAATACATGGCCCACGGCCTGGAAAGCATCAAGAAGAACCATGGCGCAGCGTCCATCGGCGCGTTGCTGAGCCCGCACAGCACGCTTGAAGAGTTGTACCTGGCTGGCGCGCTGGTGCGCGGCTTGGGCAGCGAGAACGTGGACTACCGTTTGCGCAACGCCGAGTTTGAAGCAGATCAGCCTGGTGCACGCCATCTGGGCATGTCCATTGCTGACCTGTCAACGCTGCAAAGCGTGCTGGTGGTGGGCACCAACCTGCGCAAAGACCATCCCCTGTTTGCACAGCGTGTGCGCCAGGCAGCGCGCGCAGGTTGCGCGGTTAACGTGGTTGCGGCGGGCGCGCCCCAATGGGCCATGTCGGTGGCAAACACCAGTGTTGCGCCAGCTTCGGGCTGGGTCCAGGCACTGGCCGATATTGCTGCGGCCATCGCGCAGCAAAAGAACGTAGCGGCACCCCAGGACGGACACGCCAGCAATGTGGCAAAAGCCATCGCCAGTTCGCTGCTCAGCGGTGAGCGCAAAGCGGTGCTGCTGGGCAACGCTGCCGCGCACCACGCACAAGCCAGCCGTCTGCTGAGTCTGGCCAACTGGATCGGCGAGCACACCGGCGCATCGGTGGGTTACCTCACCGAGGCTGCCAACACGGTGGGCGCACAACTGGTGGGCGGTCTGCCGGGCAAGGGCGGGCTCAACGCCGCGCAGATGCTCGGCGGTGCCCTCAAGGCTGCCATCCTGCTCAACAACGAACCGCAATTTGACGCTGCGGCCGGGGCCGAAGGTTTGGAGGGCTGCGAGATGGTGGTGACCATGAGCCCGTTCAAAACCAACCTCGACATCAGCGACGTGTTGCTGCCGATTGCTCCCTTTACCGAAACGCCGGGGACCTTTGTCAACGCCGAAGGGCTTGTGCAAAGTTTCCACGCCGTGGTGCGGCCCCTGGGCGAAACCCGTCCGGCCTGGAAGGTGTTGCGCGCATTGGCCGACGTGCTGAACCTGCCCGGTTTTGCATTCGATTCGGCCCAGCAGGTGCTGGCACATATTCACGCGGACAACGCCGGTGGCGTGCCCGCGCATGTTCCCGCAGCGCGCCTGTCCAACGCGGTGCACGCAGTGGCGGCGTCGCAGGTTTCCACGGCGGAGCCCTGCGTAGCGGGAATCTACCAACTCGATAGCATCGTGCGCCGCGCCTCGTCGCTGCAAATGACCGCCGATGCCAGGGTCGCGCAGACGCAGGAGGTAACAGCATGATTGACGCCCTTTTTGCCCTCGGCCAAGGGCTGCTGGCTGCTCCCTGGTGGGCAGCCATTGCCTGGCCGCTGATCTGGGCGGTGGTAAAGGTCAGCGTGGTGCTGATGGTGGTGCTGGGTGCCGTCACCTACGCCACGTTGTGGGAGCGCAAGCTGCTGGGCTGGGCGCAGATTCGGCCGGGCCCCAATCGTGTCGGCCCCTGGGGATTGTTGCAGCCGATTGCCGATGCCTTGAAGCTGATGACCAAGGAAATTGTGCGACCCGCCGCTGCCGACAAGGCGTTGTTTTTCCTCGGACCGGTATTGACCGTGGGTCCAGCGCTGGCAGTCTGGGCCGTGATTCCATTTGGCCCGGAGGTGGCAGTGGCCAACCTCAATGCCGGCTTGCTGTTCCTGATGGCGATCGGCTCAATGGAAGTCTATGGCGTCATTATTTCCGGTTGGTCGTCCAACTCCAAGTACGCGTTTCTGGGCGCGCTGCGGGCTTCAGCGCAGATGGTGAGCTATGAAATCGCCATGGGCTTTTGCTTCCTGATCGTGCTGATGGTCTCGTCGAGTTTGAACATGACCGACATCGTGCTCGGGCAGGGCAAGGGACATTTCGCCTCAATGGGCTTAACCTTCCTCTCGTGGAACTGGTTGCCCCTGCTGCCGATCTTTGTGGTGTACTTTGTTTGCGGTCTGGCGGAGACCAACCGTACGCCGTTTGACGTGATCGAAGGCGAGTCCGAAATCGTCGCCGGTCATATGGTCGAATACTCGGGCATGTCCTGGGCCATGTTCCAGATGGCCGAGTACGCCACGATCTGGCTGATCTCGATTTTGTCGTCCGTCATGTTCCTGGGCGGCTGGATGTCACCGATTGATGCAGCCCCGTTCACCTGGATTCCGGGCTGGATCTGGATCGCTCTCAAGACTTTCACCATGATGACCCTGTTCATCTGGGTGCGTGTGACCTTCCCGCGCTTCCGTTACGACCAGATCATGCGCCTGGGCTGGAAGATCTTTATCCCCGTGACCCTGGTCTGGCTGGTGGTGATTGCGGTGTGGATGCAGACCCCCTGGAACATTTGGAAGTAATTCGAGTTGTCTATGTCTACCCCAACTTCAAATACTGTTGAAAACGCATCCGGGAGCGGCTTCTCGGTGACGGATTTCCTCAAGAGTTTCATGCTCATTGAGTTGCTCAAGGGCATGCGCCTCACCGGTCGCTATGCCTTCAAGAGCAAGATCACGATCGAGTACCCCGAGGAGAAAACACCGCTGTCGCCACGTTTTCGTGGTCTGCACGCGCTGCGCCGTTACGAAAACGGCGAAGAGCGCTGCATTGCCTGCAAGCTGTGCGAAGCCGTGTGCCCGGCGATGGCTATCACCATCGAGTCGGCAGTGCGCGACGACGGCTCGCGCCGCACCACCCGCTACGACATCGACCTTAACAAATGCATTTTCTGTGGATTTTGCGAAGAGAGCTGCCCGGTCGATTCGATCGTCGAGACCTCGATTCTCGAATACCACGGTGAAAGTCGCAGCGACCTGTATTTCACCAAGGACATGCTACTGGCGGTAGGTGACAAGTTTGAATCCGAAATCGCTGCTGCCAAGCAGGCCGATGCCAAGTACCGTTGATCCGTCGTAAGAAAGAATCTGAATCATGAGTATCACGACCGGTCTGTTCTACTTCTTCTCGGCGATCATGCTGCTCGCAGCATTTCGCGTGATTACGGCGCGCAACCCGGTGCACGCTGTTTTGTTTCTGGTGCTTACCTTCTTCCAGGCCGCAATGATCTGGATGCTGCTCAAGGCCGAGTTTCTGTCCATTTCGCTGGTGCTGGTGTACGTCGGCGCGGTGATGGTGCTGTTCCTGTTCGTGGTGATGATGCTTGACATCAACATCGAAGAAATACGCGTTGGTTTTTGGACCCACTTTCCGCTGGCTGCGCTGGTGGGTGTGGTGGTCGTGCTGGAGATGGCCGGTGTGCTGATGGGCGGCTTTCGCGTCACGGAGAATGCCGACGGCGCGGCGATGGCGCAACTCTCCAACACCAAGGAACTCGGTAAGTTGATGTACACCCAGTACATCTATCCGCTTGAGGTTGCGACGGCCATCTTGCTGGTGGGCATGTTTGCAGCCATTGCGCTCACGCTGCGTGCGCGCAAAGACACCAAGAAAACAGACCCCGCCCAGCAAGTGCGCGTCAAAGCCAGTGATCGCATGACGGTGGTGAAGATGGCGGCCACCAAGGCAGCGGTACCAAGCGCTGCGGCCGCTTCGAACACGGAGACACAAGCATGACTTTGACCCTGGGACACTTTCTATCGCTCGGGGCGATTCTGTTCGCCCTGTCGCTGATTGGTATCTTTCTGAACCGGCGCAACCTGATTGTGTTGTTGATGGCGATTGAACTGATGCTGCTGGCGGTCAACACCAACTTCATCGCGTTCTCGCATTACCTCAACGACATGCACGGACAAATCTTCGTGTTTTTCATCCTGACGGTGGCGGCGGCCGAGTCGGCTATCGGCCTGGCCATCCTGGTGCTGTTGTTCCGCAACAAGTCCAACATCAACGTGGACGAACTCAATTCGCTCAAGGGTTAAAAATAAAATGAGTCAAACCCTGTCTGTTTCCAGTTTGCTGATGGTCCCACTGGCTCCGCTGGTGGGTTCTGTGGTGGCGGGTGTGTTTGGTACCAAGTTTGGTGGCAATCGCATCGGTAGAACGGCCAGCCATTCGCTGACCATCCTGGGGGTGCTGATTGCCTTTGTACTCTCGGCCCTGACGCTCAAGTCCGTAGCGCTTGACGGCGCGCGCTTCAACGAAACGCTCTACACCTGGATGACGGTGGGCGGCTTGAAGATGGAGGTGGGCTTCCTGATCGACGGTCTGACCGCGATGATGATGTGCGTCGTAACCTTCGTGTCGCTGATGGTGCACCTCTACACCATTGGCTACATGGAAGAAGACGCCGGCTACAACCGCTTCTTCTCCTACATTTCGCTGTTCACCTTCTCGATGCTGATGCTGGTGATGAGCAACAACATGTTGCAGTTGTTCTTTGGCTGGGAAGCAGTGGGCCTGGTGTCCTACCTTCTGATCGGTTTCTGGTTCAACAAGCCGACCGCGATTTTTGCCAACATGAAGGCGTTCCTGGTCAACCGCGTGGGCGATTTTGGCTTCATCCTCGGTATTGGCCTGATTGCCGCCTACGGTGGCACGCTTAACTACGCCGAAGCGTTTGCCAAATCGGGCGAACTCGCAGCACTGACGCTGCCCGGTACCGACTGGATGCTGGTGACCGTGATCTGCATCTGCCTGTTTATTGGTGCCATGGGCAAGTCGGCACAATTCCCGCTGCACGTCTGGTTGCCGGACTCCATGGAAGGCCCGACCCCGATCTCCGCGCTGATCCACGCCGCCACCATGGTGACGGCGGGCATCTTCATGGTCACGCGGATGTCGCCGCTGTTTGAACTCAGCGATACGGCGCTCAACTTTGTCATGGTGATTGGCTCCATCACTGCCTTGTTCATGGGCTTTTTGGGCATCATCCAGAACGACATCAAGCGCATCGTGGCGTATTCGACCCTATCGCAGTTGGGTTACATGACGGTGGCGCTGGGTGCGTCGGCCTACTCAGTGGCGGTGTTCCACCTGATGACGCACGCGTTCTTCAAGGCGCTCTTGTTCCTTGCAGCGGGCTCGGTCATCATGGGTCTGCATCACAACCAGGACATCCGCTGGATGGGCGGCGTGCGCAAGTACATGCCTATCACCTGGATCACCTCTCTGCTGGGTTCACTGGCACTGATCGGCACCCCGTTCTTCTCGGGCTTCTACTCCAAGGACAGCATCATTGAGGTTGTCCAGGCAAGCCACCTTCCGAGCGCAGGCTTTGCCTCGTTTGCGGTGTTGGCTGGCGTGTTTGTAACGGCCTTCTACTCCTTCCGCCTGTATTTCCTGGTGTTCCACGGCAAGGAGCGCTATGACCAGAACCCGGACGCACACCATGGCCACGGTCATGACGACCACCATGGCCACGACCACTCGCCGCACGAGTCGCCGTGGGTGGTGACCGTGCCGCTGGTGCTGCTGGCCATCCCCTCGGTGGTGATTGGCTACATGACCATCGGCCCAATGCTCGCTGGCGACTTCTTCAAGGATTCGATCTTCATCAACGCAGAACTCCATCCGGGCATGGAAGAGTTGGTCCATGAATTCCACGGCCCGCTGCAAATGGCCTTGCACGCCCTGACCAGTCTGCCGCTGCTGCTGGCGGCGCTGGGTGTGGCTACTTCCTATGTTTTCTACATGGTCAAGCCGGAATGGCCCGCAGCCATCAAGCGTACCTTCATGCCGGTGTTCACGCTGCTGGAAAACAAGTACTACATGGACTGGATCAACGAAAACATTCTGGCCCGGGGCGCACGCATGCTGGGCTCCGGACTGTGGAAGGTTGGTGACCAAGCCATCATCGACGGTTTGCTGGTCAACGGATCGTGGAAAGTTGTGGGCGCGGTAGCGGGTGTCGTGCGGCGGGTGCAGTCGGGCTATCTGTACCACTACGCATTTGCCATGATCGTCGGCATCCTGGTGCTCATGACGTATTTTGTTTGGCTCAAGTAGGAGAAAAAGAACATGGGATTGTTGAGCCTTGCGATCTGGATGCCAATTGCATTCGGTCTTGTTTTGTTGGCCCTGGGGCGTGACGACCAGGCGCGCACCGTGCGTTGGGTGGCCTTGATCGGTGCGCTGGCCAGTTTCCTGGTAACGCTGCCGCTGTACGCCCAGTTCAATGCCTCCACCGCTGCGATGCAGTTTGTCGAGAAGTCGGCCTGGATTGAGCGTTTCAATGTCAACTACCACCTCGGTGTGGATGGCATCTCGCTGTGGTTTGTGCTGCTCACCGCGTTCATCAACGTGGTGGTCATCATTGCCGGTTGGGAAGTGATCAAGCGCAACGTCAGCCAGTACATGGCGGCGTTCCTGATTTTGAGCGGCCTGATGATCGGCGTCTTCTGCGCCCTGGACGGCTTGCTGTTCTACGTGTTCTTCGAGGCCACGCTGATCCCGATGTACCTGATCATCGGTATCTGGGGCGGGCCCAACAAGATTTACGCTGCGTTCAAGTTCTTCTTGTACACGCTGCTGGGCTCGCTATTGATGCTGGTTGCCCTGATTTACCTCTACACCGCGTCGGGCGGTAGTTTCGACCTCGTGACCTGGCATGCGATGCCGCTGGGGCGCACGCCGCAAACGCTGCTGTTCTTTGCCTTCTTTGCCGCGTTTGCCGTCAAGGTTCCGATGTGGCCGGTACACACCTGGTTGCCCGATGTGCACGTGGAAGCGCCCACGGGCGGCTCGGCAGTGCTGGCGGCCATCATGCTCAAGCTTGGTGCCTATGGTTTCCTGCGCTTTAGCATGCCAATCGCGCCCGATGCTACACACGAGTGGGCCTGGCTGATGATTCTGCTGTCGCTGATTGCCGTGGTCTACGTCGGTCTGGTGGCCATGGTGCAGCAGGACATGAAGAAACTGGTGGCCTATTCGTCCGTGGCGCACATGGGCTTTGTCACCCTGGGGTTTTTCATCTTCAGTTCGCTGGGCATGTCCGGCGGCATTGTGCAGATGATCTCGCACGGCTTTGTGTCAGCCGCCATGTTCCTTTCCATCGGCGTGCTGTATGACCGTGTGCACTCTCGCGAAATCGCCAGCTATGGCGGTGTGGTCAACACCATGCCCAAGTTTGCGGCGTTTGCCCTGTTCTTCTCGATGGCCAACTGCGGCCTGCCCGGAACTGCCGGGTTTGTGGGCGAATGGATGGTGATCCTGGGTGCCGTCAAGTTCAACTTCTGGATCGGCTTTGCCGCCGCCAGTGCGCTGATTTTTGGCGCTGCCTACACCTTGTGGATGTTCAAGCGTGTCTACCTGGGGCCGGTCACCAATGACCATGTCAAGGAGCTCACCGACATCAATGCGCGTGAATTCCTGGTGATGGCCTTGCTGGGCATTGCGGTGCTCTACATGGGCGTGTATCCCAAACCCTTTACCGATGTAATGGACGTTTCGGTGGCAGAGTTGCTGAAGCACGTTGCAATTTCAAAATTGAATTGATCAAACTGAATTGAGAGACGAAAGATGATTGACAAACTCAGTTGGATCACGGCCTACCCAGAAGTCGTGTTGATGGTGATGGCGTGTGTCATCGCAATGGTGGACCTTGGTGTCAATACGCGCTTGCGCGATGCGACCTATGCGCTCACCATGGTCACGCTGGCGGTAGTGGCGTGGTTGCAGTGCGATCTGGCACTCAGTGGCGAAACCCATTACGGCTTTGGCAACATGGTGGTGAGCGACGCCATGGGCAACTGGCTCAAGTGTTTTGCCGCTATTGCGGTGATGGTGTCCATGGTGTATGGCCGCCCCTATGCGGCACCGCGCGACATGCTGCGCGGCGGCGAGTTCTTTACCCTGAGCCTCTTTGCACTGCTGGGCATGTTCGTCATGATCTCGGGCAATAACTTCCTGGTGATCTACCTCGGCCTGGAACTGCTCACGCTCTCCAGTTATGCGCTGGTGGCACTGCGCCGCGACCACACCGTGGCCACCGAAGCCGCCATGAAGTATTTTGTGCTGGGTGCCATGGCTTCGGGCTTTCTGCTCTACGGCATGTCCATGCTTTACGGTGCTACCAGCTCGCTTGATGTGAGCGCCGTCTCGCACGCCATCGCGTCTGGCCAGGTGCGCCATCAGGTGTTGGTGTTTGGTCTGGTGTTCATCGTTGCTGGCCTGGCGTTCAAGCTCGGTGCCGTTCCTTTCCACATGTGGATCCCTGACGTTTACCAGGGTGCTCCAACGGCCATCACGCTGATGATTGGCGGCGCGCCCAAACTGGCCGCTTTTGCCATCGCCATGCGTCTGCTGGTCGAAGGTATGGGTGCCCTGGCATTTGATTGGCAGCAGATGCTGCTGGTGCTTGCCGTGGGCTCGCTGCTGATTGGTAATCTGGCCGCAATCGCCCAGACCAACGTCAAGCGCATGCTGGCGTTCTCCACCATCTCGCAGATCGGTTTTGTGCTGCTGGGTATGGTGTCAGGCGTCGTCAATGGCGACGCCACCACCTTTGCCGCCAACGCCTACAGCTCGTCCATGTTCTACGTCATCACCTATGTGCTGACCACGCTGGCAAGCTTCGGCGTCTTGATGCTGCTCTCGCGCGAAGGCTTCGAGAGCGAAGAAATCGCCGACTTTGCCGGCCTCAACACCCGCAGCCCGCTGTATGCCGGTGTCATGGCTGTGTGCCTGCTGTCGCTTGCTGGTATCCCGCCGCTGGTGGGCTTCTACGCCAAACTCGCCGTGCTGCAGGCCTTGCTGGCATCCGGCCAGGGTCTGTACATGGGCGTGGCCATCTTTGCCGTCATGATGTCGCTGATTGGAGCCTTCTACTACCTGCGCTTGATCAAGGTGATGTACTTTGACGAACCCATCACCGCCAGCACCGTGGTGGCGCCCACCGACGTGCGCGTGGTGCTGTGCATCAACGGTGCCCTGGTGCTCATCCTGGGCATTCTGCCCAGCGGCCTGATGGCCTTGTGCGGCAACGCCATCCGGCAGATGCTCGGCACCTGACGCGCCTGCCCGCATGCGTGACCGGCACTTGGTCGAAACCCAGCTGTCGAGTCACGAACTCTTTCGGGGCCATTTCCTGCACGCGTTTCGCGATACGGTGCGCCTGCCTGACGGCGACTCCTCGGTACGCGAATATGTGGTCCATCCCGGCGCGGTGATGGTCATCCCCCTGCTGCACGGCGACAACGGCGAAGTCCGTGTGGTGCTGGAGCGGCAGTATCGTTATCCCGTGGGGCAGGTGATCGTCGAGTTTCCCGCAGGCAAGCTCGACCCGAGCGAGTCGCGCTGGCAGTGCGCCCAGCGCGAGTTGCGCGAAGAAACCGGCTATAGCGCCGCCCAGTGGGCGCATGCCGGTGCCACCCATCCGGTGGTGGCGTATTCCACCGAGGTGATCGACATCTGGTTTGCACGCGAGCTCACGCCTGGAGAGCAACAGCTCGACGGCGGTGAGTTTCTCGACGTGTTCACCGCCACCCCGGCGGAGTTACTGCAATGGTGTCTGGAAGGCAAGGTGACCGACGCCAAGACCCTCACCGGTGCCTTGTGGCTGCAAAACTTCCTCAGCGGCAACTGGCCGCTGGTCTGGCGAAGCCAGGCAGAACTGGAACGCGCATGAGGCACCGACCATGAAAGTGCTCGACCTGCAGTGCGCCCATGGCCACACATTTGAGGGCTGGTTTGCCAGCGAAGACGATTTTGTGTCGCAAACCCAGCGCGCCATGGTCCAGTGCCCGGTCTGCGGCAACCCCGAAGTGGTGAAGAAACTCAGCGCCCCGCGCCTGAACCTGGCGCACAGCACGGACCGTGACGAGCGGGCCGAACGCACCGCCCAACAAGACCGTACCGAGGGCGCTGACCAGACCGTTCCGATGGCGACCAAGGCGGGGGCCGAGCAGGCTTTGCTGGCAACCTGGCTGGCCATGGCGCGTCAGGTGCTGGCCAGCACCGATGACGTTGGCAGCCGCTTTGCCGAAGAAGCGCGCAAGATGCATTACCAGGAAATCGAAGCACGCAGCATCCGTGGCACCGCCACGCCAGACGAAGCGCGCTCCCTGGTGGACGAAGGCATCGACGTGATCGCCTTGCCCCTGCCCGACGCCCTCAAGGGAACGCTTCAGTAACCAAGTAGTGGGCAGTTGACCGTCGTCGCCAGCAGGCTGGCTCAACAGTCAATTGCCATCAAGCGTTGAACTGCAACGCCGCCAAGCCCGCATAAACCCCGCCGCGCGCTACCAGTTCGGCGTGCGTGCCTTGCTCTACCAGTTTGCCGTGGTCCAGCACCACGATGCGATCGGCTTTTTGCACGGTGGCCAGGCGGTGCGCGATGACCAGCGTGGTGCGGTCGCGCATGGCCGACTCCAGCGCGGCCTGCACCATGCGCTCGCTCTCGGCGTCCAGCGCGCTGGTGGCTTCGTCCAGCAGCAGCAGCGGCGGGTTTTTCAGCATGGCGCGTGCGATGGCGATGCGCTGGCGCTGGCCGCCCGAGAGGCGCACGCCGCGTTCGCCCAAAAAGGTGTGGTAGCCCTGGGGCAGGGCGCTGATGAAGTCGTGCGCAAACGCGGCCTGGGCGGCGGCCATCACCTGTTCGTCGCTGGCGCTGGGCAGGCCGTAGCGGATGTTCTCCATGGCACTGCTGGAAAAGATGACGGCGTCTTGCGGCACGATGCCGATGCGCTGGCGCAGCGCGTGCAACGAGAGCGCACGCGTGTCCACGCCGTCGAGCACGATGCGCCCGGCCTGCGGGTCGTAAAAACGCAGCAGCAACTGCAATACCGTGCTCTTGCCCGCACCGCTGGGGCCGACAATCGCCACCGTCTGGCCGCTTGCAATGTCCAGCGTGAAGTCCTGCAGGGCCGCTTGCAGCGGCCGCGACGGATAGTGAAAACCGACGGCTTCAAACTGGATCGCACTGCCCGCCGTTGCCGTGGGCGCTGCCACCGGGTTGGCCGGCGAGGCAATGGGCGAGCGGCTGTTGAGCAACTCCATCAGGCGCTCGGTGGCCCCTGCGGCGCGCAGCAAGTCGCCATAGACCTCGCCCAAAATGGCAAACGCGCCGGCCAGGATGATGACGTAGACCACGGTCTGCCCGAGGTGGCCCGCCGTAATGCTTCCGCTCATCACCGCCTGCGTGCCCTGGTACAGGCCCCACAGCAGCGCCGCCGAGGTGGCGATGATGATGAACGCCACCAGTGCCGCACGCGCCTTGGTGCGGCGCACTGCGGTATCAAAGGCGGCACCGGTGGAGGCGTTAAAGCGGCTTGCCTCGCGCGCTTCGGCGGTATAGCTTTGCACCACCGCAATGGCGTTCAGGATTTCTGCCGCGATCGAGCTGGAGTCGGCCACCCGGTCCTGGCTGGCGCGTGAGAGCTTGCGCACCCTGCGCCCAAACCACAGGCTGGGCAGCACCACCAGCACCAGGATCAGCAGCACTTGCAGCATCACGTAGGGGTTGGTCCAGACCAATATGCCCAGCGCGCCCAGCCCCATGACTGCATTGCGCAGCCCCATGCTCAGCGACGAGCCGACCACGGTTTGCACCAGCGTAGTGTCGGCGGTCAGGCGCGAGAGCACCTCGCCAGTTTGCGTGGTTTCAAAAAATTCTGGGCTTTGCTCCAGCACATGGCTGTACACCGCGTTGCGCAGGTCGGCGGTGACGCGCTCGCCCAGCCAGCTCACCATGTAAAAGCGCGCTGCAGAGAACATTCCCAGCGCCACCGCCACGCCAAAAAGCGCAACAAAGTGCTCGCGCAATGCCATCACCTGCGCGCCCTTGTCTGCCTGCACCAGTCCGGTGTCAATCAGGCTGCGCAGGGCCAGCGGAAACGCCAGCGTAGCCATGGCGGCCAGCACCAAAAACACCAGTGCCAAGGCAATCCGGCCCCGGTACGGGCGCAGAAAGGGCAGCAGGCCCGAGAGGGATTGGGGGTCGCTCGACGTAGTTCGTTCAGAAGTCATAGGTCACGAAGGTGGGGGCGGGTGTTGCCAGTGCAAGGCGGTAAGTGCAGGCTCAGAGCGCAATCGGTGCCGCGTAGCCGGTCATTTCCAGGTAACCCCGGCCTGCGACCTTGCCATTGCTGTCGAAAACTTCGCATAAGCCTTCCCAGTAGATCGCGCCGGTGGAGGCGCGGCTGTCGAGTTCCTGGTCGTCAACGAGCGCGCGCACGCGGTAGAAGTCGGCCGGTGTGCGCACGATCCACTCCACCGGGTACTCGGCGCGGCTCATGGGGCTGCGCCAGCGGCGCTGGGGCTTGAATTCGACCTCGCCCACATGGAACACAAAGCGCTGGTTCCCACTGCGAAACGAACCTCCGTCCCAGAGCGCAGCGCCCGCCTTGTCGCGCAGCCGAAAAGCCGTCAGGGCGCTGCCGTCGAACAGGTTGATGCCAATCCAGTCCCAGCCCACGGCTTGCGGGGCAAGCATCTCCTGACTCCATTCATGGTCCAGCCAAGCGGTGCTGCCCGCTGCCGCCTGGACCTTGCGCCCGCGCAGTTCCAGTTCGCCCGTGACCTGCAACTGCGGCACGCTGTAGTAGTAGCTGGCCTGGCTCGGTTGGGGCCCCTTACGTGACCAGCCCTCGTCGCCTTGCAGCAGCACAGCCTGGCGGCTTGCAAACTGCAGGTTCAGCGCCAGGTCCCCGCCTTGCACCGAGGCCAGCCAGCCGGTGGCGTTGGCGCGCAGCGACCAGTCCTTGAGCACGACTGCGCAATCATCGGTGGCAAAGGCTGCGGCATCGGCCACATTCTTGCCCGGAGCCATGCCCGAGGAGCGCGCGATGCGCTGGTCATGCCAGAGTTTGCGGCCCTGCACGTCGGTAATGGCGGCGTGGGCAAACACCAGATGGTGCGCCGCCAGCGGCGAGTGCAGCGTTTCTGTGGCAGGTACGCGGCTGCGGAAAAAGGTCACCTGAAAGCCCAGCGCCGCTTCCACGTTGCCCACGTTGGCGTAGCCGGTCAGGTACCACCATTCGGTGCGGAAGTCCGGGTGCGCGCCATGGTCCCTGGGAAAGCGCAGGCGCGCAGCTGGCAAGGCCATAGCCAGCGGAGGGCATCCCGCCGCCAGAGCGCATGCCAGCAGCCGACGCCGACTCCAGGGCAGATGCAACCGATTCACACTGTGGGCCAAGTCTGGTCAATCATCGGCTGATTATTGCGCCGCAGGGGCAAGACCCAGGCTCAGCAATCAAATTGTCCTAGTGTTTCCAATGCCAATTACAACCTGGATCCCACAACTACACCGATTGTCTGTCAGCTTGCAGCCTTTCTGTTTCGGGCAGACGAAACTGCAAATGGACCATGAATCTCAGCTTCGTCATTGCGAGGAGCGAAGCGACGCGGCAATCCATGCAGCCATGAA
>SESB01000144.1_pt1 | contig 50727 bp, 50 predicted proteins | sample 3171441 | NCBI WGS metagenome assembly SESB01 (sample SAMN06051867, study PRJNA518727) | freshwater metagenome | biome: subpolar coniferous forest; feature: holomictic lake; material: water; isolation source: holomictic Lake 227, 6 m depth | place: Canada: near Kenora, Ontario | collected...
GTAACGGTCGTATTTGCCAGCAATGATGCGAGCGCCACCCTTGTCATCCATCCGTAGGGTGATCGTGGTGGAAACGCGCAAGCGTTTGAGCGATTCCTTCTTCGTGGCTTGCAAATCAGTGGAGAACTGGATTTTGATTTCCAAGTCCCTATTGCTTAACCATTCGCCGAAGCAGATGGGATCAGCGTCGGCACTCTGCCAAACACCCGACCAACGCTTTTTGTCTTTCTCCTTAAGAAGACAGCACGGCCATTCTTCCTTATCTGGCGCAGCTTTTTCCCAGACTTCGCCGAGATGGACGGGGATTCCATTTTGAATGGCAACGAGGTAGTGACTGCTCGCAATGCGGCCATACACCTCGACGATAGCCGCAAACCGGCTGTCCGGGCTCCAAAGAACATAGATGTATTTTGCTCCGAAGCCGCTTTCAGGAGCGCCTTGTAACCCAAAATAGCTTTTGCCGGTTTCCCGGTTGATCACCTGGACGTCACGTCGGAAGTCGTCCGAAACCCAGGTGGAGCGCACCTCCCACTTCCCATCGGGCGAGGGATACACCTGATCCTCTGGTTTATCTGCTGCATTCCCGACGCATCCCATTGGGACGCAAAAAAAGAACAGGAGAAAGACGAAGCGTTTTCCATCAAAAGACCCAAGCATTCAGCAAACGTAAATCGAGGGTATGCACGGAGCAATCACAAACCAACCCAAGGGAAACTTGCACCTCCGCCCATTGTTCTCTAGCCTTCTGGGAACCCAATGAAACGCTCGCTCATTCCCGAATCCCTCCTGCCCATCTACGACAAAGTGGCGGCAGCGGAGCGGATTTCCGATGCGGAGGCGCTCGCGCTTTACCAAAGCCGCGACCTCTATGCCCTCGGCGCGATGGCCAACCTCGTCCGCGAGCGCAAGAACGGGAACATGGCGACCTACCTGCTCAACCGCTACATCAATTATAGCAACCTCTGCCTCCTCAACTGCCAGTTTTGCGCCTTCAAGGCAAAGCGGCGCGACGCCCATGCGTTCGAGCTGGGCATCGCTGAAATCACCGAGACCGTGCGCGAGGCGTTGGGGAAGGGGATCACGGAGATTCACATGGTGGGCGGGCTGCACCCGTCATTGGATGCTGGCTGGTATCTCACTTTACTCCGTTCGCTGCGCGCGCTCGATCCCGCGCTGCATTTGAAATGCTTCACCGCCGTGGAAATCCGCCACCTGGCGGCGCGCGTTTTCAAGCGCTCCCTCGCCGACACCCTCACCCTTTTGCGCGAGGCGGGGCTCGGTTCGCTGACCGGCGGCGGCGCGGAGATTTTCGACGCCGAAGTGCGCGACCAACTCTGCCGGGGCAAAGAGAGCGCAGAGGAATGGGCGGAAGTGCACCGCATCTGGCACCAGATGGGCGGGCGCTCCACCTGCACAATGCTCTTCGGCCACATCGAGACCCTGGAGCAACGCGTGGATCACCTGCGGCGGCTGCGGGCATTGCAGGACGAGACCGGCGGCTTCACCGGGTTCATCCCGTTCGCCTTCACGCCGGATGCAACCGAACTGGCCCACATCCGCCGCGCGGGCGGGTTGGAGGAATTGCGCAACCTGGCAGTCTCCCGCATCTACCTGGATAACATCGAACACCTCACCGCCTATTGGATCAGCATGGGCCTGCCGCTGGCCCAGGTGGCGCTCAGCTACGGCGTGGACGACCTGCACGGAACCATCATGGAAGAGAAAGTCTTCCACATGGCAGGCGAGCGCACGCCGCAGGAGCAAACGGTCGCCGCGCTGGAACGGGTGATCCGTGAAGCAGGCCGCGAACCCGCCCAGCGCAACAGTCATTATGAAAGAATTTGACGCCTTGCGCGGACTGCGCATCGGCTGCGTGCGCTACTTGAACTCCCGGCCGCTCATCGAGCCGTACGACGGCCCGGTGCTGTTGGATCACCCCTCCGCCCTCGCCGCAGCCTTGGAACGCGGCGAGCTGGACGTGGCGCTGGTTCCGGTGTTCGAGGCCCTGCGCTTGCCGGGCTACCGGGCAGTGGACGGCGTTTCCATTTCCGCGCTCGGGCCGGTCTGGAGCGTCATCCTGGCGTATCAAGGCGCGCTTTCTGCCATCAAACAGGTGGCGCTCGACCCCGCATCCCGCACCTCCGTGCATCTCTGCAAAGTCTTCTTCGCCGAATGGGGCGCTTCCCTTCCCGAATACCTCCCCGAGCCCGCACCGCCGGGCGCGGCCCGCGTGATCATCGGCAACCAGGCCATCGCCTTCCGCGAACTCCACGGCAGCGCCTATCAAGTGCTCGACTTCGGCGAGGAATGGACGCGCCGCACCGGACTCCCGTTTGTCTTCGCCGTCTGGCTGATCCGCCCCGAGGTCAAAGACCCCGGGCGCGTGGCGGCGGCGTTTCGCGAGATCGCGCGCCAAGGCCGGGCGCAAATCCCGGGGATCGTCGCCAAGCACCGCGAGCATCACGCCGCATTTGCCCTGCGCTATCTTACCGAATCCATCCGGTTCGACCTCGGCGCGGCCGAGAAGCAAGGGATCGAGCACTTCCGCAGCCTGCTTTGCAAGCACGCCCTGCTGCCGCCAGAGACCGGAGCGCTCCGGTTTGTGTAGCGCTTTTTCGGGTTGAAATTCCCCGGTGCATGCGGCAAAATCCCTGTCCATGCCCAAAGAAGAGGGAATCCAAATTGAAGGCACGGTCGTGGATGTTTTGCCCGGAACCATGTTCCGCGTGAAGCTTCCCAACGGTTCCTCTGTGCTCTCACATATCTCCGGCAAGATGCGCAAAAACTTCATCCGCATCGTCCCCGGCGACAAAGTGACGGTGGAACTTTCGCCCTACGACCTCACCAAGGCCCGCATCGTTTTCCGCGAGAGATAGGGTCTCGCATTCAGCAATGAATTATCGCGCAAAGCAACGCAAAGGCCGCAAAGTAAAAACTTGGGGATTTTATAATCCGCACCTCCAAAATAACTGCTCTTTTGTATTCTATTCTGCAAAGACTCTGTCTTTGCGTCCTTTGCGCGAGTCCTTCTGCCGTTTTTAGGCCTACCGCGAAATATCCATCTGGCTCAAAATCCGGAACCCGTGGCTGGTGAGCACGGCGATGGCGCAGTCATTGTCCTCCACGTGCAGGGCCAGGGCGGTATTGCCGCGCGGACGGGGCAGAAGGCCGTAGCAACTGTGGATGTTGACTTCGGCCATGAGCAGGGCGGAGAGAAGATGCGGAAGCTCGTTGGCCCCCCCGCGCAGTTCAACGACCACAATATTGCTCGCCGCAAACGGGATGCTGTGCAAATCCAAAAGATCCTGCGTCTGCTCGGGGTCGCTTACGACAATGCGAACAATGGCGCAATCCGCCGAGTCCTGCACATCCAGAGCCAGGACAATGATCTCCCGCTCATGGAGCAGTTTGACAATGCCCGAGAGGGCGCCCACTTTGTTGGGCAGGAAAATGGAGAATTGTTTGACTCTTGGCCCGGAGATTTTTTCAGTGGTCTTGGTGGCGGCTTCCATGTCGGGTTCCCTCTATTTATAGCTGTAAAGAAAGCAGAAGTTGGCGGGGTCGCCGCTCAGTTCCTCGATGCGGATGATGTAGGGGCCGCTGACCTGCGGAGAGAAGCCCGCTGCCGCCTGCGCGTTGTTTTCGTAAAGCTCCGTGGGGACAAATTTTCCCTTCTCGTTGAAGACCGTCACGGCAATCCGCTTGGCCGGGCCGCTGGCCGCGGCGATGAACCAGTATTGGTTGCCGGAGTAAAGGTTGACCTGGATGAATTTCGGCTCCCTGGAAGTGATTTTTCCAAAGGCGTGGCCGTCGCGGGTTTTGAAGCCGTCGTTGGAGAAGCCCCCCGCGACCTCCAAGGCGCCGGCGCGCGCTTTGACCTCCGCGTCGCTCGGAGCATTCGCAGGTTCCGGCGCGGCTATCAATGGACGGGCCATCGCAAAAAGAAAGAGCGCGACACAAACGCCAAGTGCAAACGTTTGGAATTTCCTGATTTCCTGAGTTCCTGATAGCATTTCTCTTCTCCCGTGTTCCAGATTCATTTCGCGCTTTGTTTGGTGGAGATGCGGCGCATGAGTTTGCTGGAGATTTCCTTCACCGCCTTAACATCGTCTTGCGAGGGAATTTTGTCGCCGGGAAAAGAGACTTTTTCCTCCAGTTCGGGCAGGCTGGTGATGAGTTCGGCCACGAGCGGATCTTCCTTGGCCTTGGCGGGCAGCGCTTCAAGCTTGGCGCGCATGAGTCCGATGATCTCCGGCTGGCGCAGCAGATTGGCGGCGGCCGGGGTGTAGTTCTCGGCAATCCATCCGCTCAGGATCTCCGTGCCGCGAATCCACGCCCCAAGGGTGACAAGGCAAACAAGATCCGCATCGTGCTGCTGCTCCAGGGAAAGTTTGACTTCGTTTTGGGTGGCCTCCAGTTCCTCCTTGAGCGTATTCCACTCGTTGCGCTCGGCAAATTCAAAGATGCTGTTGCCGCGGGCGATGACGCTTTCACTCACGGCAAGGCTTTTCGCCAGCGCAATGATGTCCTTGCCCGTGTTTTTAACCTGCTGGGCGTCCTCCGCCTCCACGGCGATGTAGCCGTCGGCAATGAGCCCCCCAATGTTCAGCGCAATCTGCGCGCGGTTGGGGAACGTCGTGGGAATGGGCGGGCGGTAGCGAGACTGCCAGTTTGGCTTGGCCACCTTGCTCAAGGCCGCCATCGTTTCGGCAGGCGTGGGAATGGTCACGGATTCGATCTTCGCGACGGAGGCCAGCTCCTTTGCCGTCAGCGGCGCGGGCGTGGACGCGGCGCAGGCTGCTGCGCCCGTGAGAAAAAGAAGGAGAGCGGTACGGGAAAACATCGGTGAAAAGTTAACGCAGGATGCCAAAGGTTGTCACCTGATTCCTAGTATCTCTTCCAATTCCGCAACGCGCCCGTCCGCCTTCGCGCGGAGTTCCTCGGCATTTTTGCGCAGAAGGCGCTCCTGCAAAAGGGCTTCTTCGAGCTGGCGAATGCGGGCCTGGAGATTCTCCCCGGCGTTGATGCGGATGAGGGGCGCTGCCGTCTCCTGCGGGGCTTGGAAAAGCTGGGGGTATTCCCGCAGCGGTTTTTGGTCGCCGGTATGGCAGTTGATCAGCGGGTTTTCCAGGGAGATTTCCCCGCTGGTCAAAAATTCGCGAATGGCGCCAATGGTCGTCGGCCCGTAGAACAACCCCGGTTCCACCTCCAAAAGATAATCCATCTCCAATTCAGGAAGCATCGGGGCCTTGATCCACGTGACTTCGTCGCTGGAAACTTTATCCAGCGGGGAGATGCAGGCGTCCAGCGCCCATTGGCGGAGTTGGCTCAGCGGCATCGGGCCGAATACTTCGCCATCGGCCTGTTTCATCAAAAACCATTTGGGGGAATCGTCCATTGTTCTATTGGCTGTCGGGTTTGGGGGGTGTCGGTTTCGGAAGGAGAAGGGTCTGGCCGATTTGCAGCTTCCGCTCGTCCTCAATTTTGTTGAGCTTGAGCAATTCAGCCACCGTGGTGCCATGCTGGCGCGCAACGGAGATCAGATTTTCGCCCCGCTTGATGACGTGGGTGGGGGAGCCATCGGGGGCGGTCGTCGGTGCGGAATCGGCCATCGCGGGCTCCGCTTTCATGGCGGGCGCTTCGGTTGTTTGAACCACGGGAGTGCTGGAGGGATGCGGCGTCGTCGCAGGCGCGGAAGCGCTGGCAGCCGGCGCAACATTCTCCGGGCTATGCGCCAGCAGAACGGTGGTCAGACGGTTTACATCGGCGTTGAGGGTCTCAATCTGCCGGGTCTGCAACTCGGCCCGCTTGGTCAGTTCCTCGATTTGTTTGGTCTGCGCCTCGGCCTGCTTGGTCTGGGCTTCGATCAAAGCCGCCACTTGTTCGATCTGCTTGCCCTGCGTTTCAAGGTTGCGTTGCAGAATCTGCGTCGCGGTCGGCTTGAGCTGGTGTTTGGAAATGGGAATATCCTCGCCCTCCCCGGCTTTTCCAGGGGCGTTTGAAGGGGATGATTGCGCCATGACGCTTTGCGAAAAAGCCATAAGCGCGATCCCAGCGCAGAAACGAAACCAACGGTGCATGGGTTTACTTTTCTCACGCCAACGCAGCGAAGGCAAGCCCGGCAATGTGTAGTTTTAACCCTGATGTCATTTATGCCAGAGAGGACTCAACGCCCGGTTGCCCCCGCCCCTTGGGGGCCCAAAGAGGGGGACAGCGGGGGGCCACGATCCCCCGATGTCTCAAAACCCGACACCAAGGACTTGCTCAAGCGGATGCGCCGGGTTGATCCCGACCAATCCAAACGCTACCGCCAGCGCACCGGACAATAATGATGAAACAAGGCTCATTGCGGAATGCGGAAGGGGAAGCGCCAGGGGCCGCGATGCCCGATTTCACATCGGTGCTCCGCCGCCACGGCGTGATCCCGGAACCCACCCCGGTGCAGGCGGCCCCGTCCGCACTGGCTCACGATCCCCTGTTCGCCGGGCTGCGCACCCAGGCAACAACCATCCTCGCCTTCAAGTTTTGCGGCGGCGTGCTGGTCGCGGGGGATCGCCGCGCCACCGCGGGCAATCTCCTGGTGTATGACCGCGCAGACAAGGTGCTCGAAATCGACCGCTTTTCGCTCATGGCCATCGCCGGGGTGCCCGCCACCGCGTGGGAAATGGCCCGCATGCTGGAGCACTCGTTCCAGTTTTACCGCCGCAGCCAGCTTCAGGAGCTGAGCCTGGACGGCAAGGTGCGCGCGCTCTCCAAACTCTTGCGCGACAACCTCGGGCTGGCCATGCAGGGGGTCGGCGTCGTGGTGCCGCTCTTTGCCGCGTATGACACAGAGGAAGCCGCCCCGCGCCTCTATTTCTACGACGTCATGGGCGCCAAATTTGAAGTCACAGACTTTGCCGCCTCCGGCTCCGGTTCGCCCTCCGTGCGTGCCGTCCTCCAGTATGCCAACGCCTACGGCCTGCGCCCCCTGGCAAAGATGAACGAGGAGGAAGCCGTGCTCCTGGCGCTGCGGGCGCTCGATACGGCGGCGGAAAACGACACCGCCACGGGCGGAGTGGATCGCCACGGGCGCGTCTATCCGCTCGTGAAAATCATCAACCAAACCGGCATCTCCACGTTGCCCGACGCCGTGCTGGTCAAAGCCTACCAACGCGACCTCCAGTCGCTCCCCAAAAACGCCCTTACCCTGGCTGAAACCGAATGACCGAAGAACCCTACCGCTGGATCGAGGCGATCGCCAACCGCCGCGAATACATTGAAAACCAACTTGCCGCCGGGAGCCCCATCACCGCCGTCAGTTGCGCTGAGGGAGTGCTCTTTGTGACAGTCAGCCGCGGGCAGCAGAAGCTCTTTGAGATTTACGACCGCATCGCCATGGGCGGCATCGGACACCCCGGCGACATCGAACGGCTGCGCATGAGCGCCATTGAGGTGGCAAGCGCGGAGGGGTTCTCCCGGTCGGTGCACGATGTTTCCCTGCGTCGGATGGCCGCCTATTCGTTAAGCCCGGTGCTCAAAAACGCCTTTGAGCAGATTTACGGCCCGCCCTTTCTGGCGCGGATGCTCTTTGCGGAACTGGGCCGCAAAGGCGAGCCCGATCTCCTGCTCCAGTTGGACTACGACGGCTCGTTGCACATCCACGAGGCAACAGCGGCATCTTGCGGATTCGCTGTGATTTCAGGCAAGTCCCACTCTTCCAGGATGATGAGCGAGTATTTACGTGAAAAAAAGTGTGCGCAACTCACGGGAAATGAGGCGCTTCCCATCGCCTTGGCGGCGTGGACCGTGGGGCACATGACCTTGGCCCAGGAGGAGGGAGCCCTTCCTTCGGGGGAAGAAATCGCCGCGCATCAGCAAGAGCAGCTTCAGGGGGGAACGCTTGAAGCGGTATTGTTGGATCGCCGAGCAACCTCCCACGCAACCTTCCGTCCTCTGAAAAGGTGAATTTCCTCTGAGGAAATCCTCTCGCCACGTTAAAAAAAGCTCTTATACTGGCCAAAAATGAGCCTCAAGAGCCTCTGGACAGCCCTTCGATCCGGGACGATTTGTGTCGGAAAGATTCTTTGGCGTACCATCACCAAATACAACAACACAGATGGCGAGCTTCGTGCGGCCTCCTTCGGTTACTACGCCTTTTTCGCCCTTTTCCCACTTCTTCTGCTCTTGATTTATCTCGGGACCATGATCATGGGGAACAAGGACATCGTCGCCAGCCAAGTGCTTGGGTTCGTCAATACCTACATCCCGGTGGGGCCTCACCAGCAGAATGTCGTGCAAGATACCGTTAGCGGCGTGCTGAAAACCCGCGTCCAGTCTGGGGCGCTGGCCTTGCTGGCGCTGGGGTGGAGTTCGCTCCGTTTTTTCCAGGCGCTGGTGCACGGCGTCAATCGCGCCTGGGGCACACGGGAATACGCTTGGTGGCACCTGCCCCTTGCCAATCTGGGCATGGTGGCGATTTTAAGCAGCACGCTCCTCCTCGGCGTGGTGGCTCCGGTGGTCATGCAGGGCATCGAGGCTTATTGGGCCGGGCACGAAATGGTGGGGCGTGAAGTGCTCCAATACTCCTTTCGGATCACCCGCCTGACCCTCCCCTGGATGGTGCTTTTTTATGGCTTGGTGATGTTCTACAAATACGCACCCCGGCGCAAGACGCTCTTTCGGGAAGTGTGGGTGGCGGCATTGCTGGTGACGCTGCTTTTGCAGTTGCTCATCAAAGGCTTCGTCTTTTATGCCACGCATTTCGCTAAATTCAACGCCCTCTACGGCACGCTTGGAAATGTGGTGGGTGTGCTGATGTGGATTTACCTTTCCGGCTCAGTGATCATTTTTGGCGGCTGCCTGTGCGCCGCGCAATCGGAAATTCTCGCAGAGGATAAGGAAGAGGTCTCCCCCGAAATCTAGAGCGTTTCCAAAAAATCCTGCGGGAGGGGAGCCTCGAATTCCATCCGCTGACCCGTGCGCGGGTGGGTGAAGCCGAGTTTCCACGCATGGAGCATCTGCCGGGGATACCCTGCGCGCTTTCCGTACAATTCATCCCCCAAGAGCGGATGCCCCAGGTGTTTCAGGTGGACGCGGATCTGGTGCGTGCGCCCGGTGTGCAGCGTGCATTCCACGAAGCTTGCCCCGGGCAGTTCGCGCAGCACCTTATAATCCGTGGTGGAGGCGCGGCCCTTCCCGCCTTTGACCACCGCCATTTTCTTGCGGTGAACGGGATGCCGCGCAATCTCCTCTTCGATAACGCCGCTCTTCTTCGCAAAATGCCCGGAGGCCAGCGCAAGGTAGATTTTCAGGATCGTGCGCCCGGCGAACTGCTTGGAGAGCCCTTGGTGGGCCAGATCATTCTTGGCCACGACCAGGCAGCCGCTCGTCTCTTTGTCCAGCCGGTGGACAATGCCGGGGCGCTGTTCCCCGCCGATGCCGGAAAGGGAGGTGCAATGGTGAAGCAACGCGTTGACGAGCGTGCCGGTGGGATTGCCCGCTGCCGGGTGCACCACCATCCCGGCGGCTTTGTTGAGCACCAGCAGGTCGTCGTCCTCATAGAGAATGGAGAGCGGAATCGCCTCCGGGTCGGTGCCGGTGACGGGCGCGGCTTCCGGTTCATAGACGGTGACAAGCTGTCCGGGCCGGAGTTTCTCTCCCGGCTTGGCCGCTTTGCCCGCGACAAGGATGTGCCCTTCCTTGATGAGCGCCTGGAGCCGCGAACGGGAGAGGTGGGGGAGCCGGGCGGCGAGAAAATGATCCAGACGGAGGCCAGCAGCTTCGGGAGGGACAAGGTATTCCGGCATTTTGAAGTGGATTGAGCCGCAGGGCTCACGCATCTAAATTGAAAGGCAAAAGAGGATCAGGAACTCAGGAAAAGGTTTAGTAAACCACTCGTTCCGAAAAAAAGCGCTTTTTTTCAGGAATGGCAAGGCGCTTTACGCATTCCTGTTCTGCCTTTTTCCTGATTTCCTGAGTTCCTGATAGATTTTTGATGCGTGAGCTCTGGATTGAGCCGCAAGAGGAGTTGCGCGCAGCAAGATAATCAGCCAAAATGGATTGGCTCAATCTCTAATTCGACCTTCCCCAAGAACTCCCCATGTCCACCGAAGCAGAACAAACAGAACCTCTCCTTCATACTTGCCCGCGGTGCGGAACCTTGCTGGACGTTTCTGTAGTGGAACCGTTTACAGAAGTCGGGTGCCCGAGTTGCGGGGAAACGATGCGCGTGCGCACGCGCTTTGACCACTTTGAACTGCTGGAGTATATCGACGCGGGCGGCATGGGCACGGTTTATAAAGCCCGCGACGTGAACCTGAACCGGATTCTCGCCCTCAAGCTGCTGCGCAAGGAATACAGCACCGACGCGGCCTACATCGCAAAACTTGAGACCGAGGCGCAGATCACCGCATCCGTGGCGCACCCGTTTGTCGTCAAAGTGTTTTCCTTCGGTTGCGACCACGGCATTTATTACATTGCCATGGAACTGGTGGACAAAGGGTCGCTGGACGACCTCATGACCCTCCAGGGCCGGATCGCCGAGGCGCAAGTGCTGGAAATCGGCTTGCAAGTAGCCCAGGGGTTGCGCGCCGCTTACCGCGTGGGGCTGATCCACCGCGACGTGAAGCCGGGCAATATTCTCTTCGCGGATGCCCACACCGCCAAGATCGTGGACTTCGGCCTGGCCATGCCGCTCGAACAGGCGAGGGAAGGCGAGGCAGAGATTTGGGGCACCCCTTATTACGTCGCGCCGGAGAAGCTCAATCACGAGCCCGAGGATTTTCGCAGCGACATGTACAGCCTCGGGGGCACCCTGTTTCACGCGCTGGCGGGACGCCCGCCGTTCGAGGCCGCGAATGCTTCGCTCGTTGCGCTCAAGCACCTCAAGAGCCAGGTCGTCAGCCTGCAGGCCTTCGCACCGGACGTCTCCAGCCCCACCTCCTACGTCATCAACCGGACACTCGCGCGCAATCCCGACGAGCGCTACCAGTCCTACGACGAACTGATCGAGCATTTGGAATACGCCCGCGCGCAACTGCTGGGGAGCGCCGGAAAATCCCGGCAACCCAAGGCGCGCGTCGTGGTGGAAGACGAAAAACAAGAGAGCGCCTTCGGATACATCATGATGGCGCTGATTGCGTTCCTGCTCGTCATGGGAGCGCTCCTCTGGCACTACAAAGACAGCATCATCAAACAGCGCACCTCCGGTGAATACCTCGCCCGGCAGCAGATGGAGCATTCGCAGGCGACCGTGGAGCAAACCCTCGCCAAAATCCGCAAACAAACGGTTGCGGGTGACACCGAGGAGGCCATCAAAACCGTGAAGGCATTGGCAGCGCGCCCCAAATTGCCTGATTTCGCCAAGGTGTGGATTCCGCTCCACGAATGCATTGCGCAGTTGGCCGCCGGGCGGCTGGCGGAAGGCGGTGAGATCCTCACAAAGTTAATCACCTCGCAGGCCTACCAATCGGATGATCGCGCGGAGGAAGAGAAAACGCGGCGGATGTTGGTAGCCCTGAACATTTCTTCCAGCGGAAAACCGGATGCGGCGATGAAAAGCTGGTCCGTCGAAGACTTCGAGTCCATCGGCTTTCTGATCCTCGGCCTCAAGGAATGGGATGCCGCGCAGTTTGACTCGGCATCGGCTCTTTTCCAGAAATTCCTTGCCACAAAACCAAAGGGCAAGTGGAGTTGGATCGAAGAATACAAGCCGCTCGCGCAGGGTTTGCGTGAGGATTACTCCGCATTCCAGGGCTTCAAGAAAGAGATGGATGCAGCCAACACCCCGGAAAAGAAAGCCGCCGCGGCGCGGCAGATCCCCGCCCTCAAGGCAAAGATCAAACATCCGGGCAAACTCCGTGAAGTGCTCGGTGCCTGCGAGACAACGCCGCGCTAAAAACAAAACCCTGTGCAAACCGCGCGAGTCACTTTGATTGGGGGCGCTTTGGCGGCAAGCCTGGCCGTTCTCCTGTTCGCCCGGCACGGCGCACCGTTCTGGACACAAGGAGCGGGGGCCATGGCGCTCGGGTTTGGACTGGCGTGGACGACCCTGCACATCCATTCCATGGCGCTCAAACTCGTGGTCGCCACGGTGGCGCTGGTGGAAGTCGCCGCTCTTGCCTGGCTGCTCCAGCTTGCGGGAATCCCCTGGTCGCCGTACAGCGCCCTCGCCGCCGGAATACTCGCCACCGCCTTTGGCCTGGCCTACGCGCTGAGTGAAGCGGGGCGCCGCAGGCGAAGGGTTGAAGAGACGCTCGGGGGGCGCATTTCCCGCGTCACATTCCAGAAAATTCTTAAAGCCGATATCCCGCTTCCACTGGCTGGAGAACGGCGGGAAGCGAGCGTGGTGGATTGCCAAATCTTCAACCGCCGGGAACTCGCAGGAAAACTTTCTGCGCCGGATTTCATCACGCTCTCCAACGCATTTTCCCATGCCGTGGCGCAATCCTTGATGGACGACGGCGGCCTCCTGGCCGGGAGCAGCGGAGAACAAACGCGCGCACTCTTCGGCGCCGTATTGCCGGATCCCTCTCCTGCCGCTCAAGCTGAAGAAGCCGCCCGCGCGGTCGCGGAACAATGCGAGGCCTTCCGTCACGAGTGCATCGCCCGGTGGGGTGTGGAGCCGGATTGCCGCGTCTCCGTCCACTCCGGCACAATGGTTGTCGGCATTTTCGGCTCCGCAACGCTCAACGGTTTTGACGTTGTTCTCACGGGCGAAGAAAGCGGAACCGCGAAAATTCAACAGGATTAACAAGATTAGAATGATTTACAGGATTGGGACTTACGGATGCTTACCGGTTACCTCAATCTTTGGGTAAAATCCTGTTAACCCACAAAATCCTGTTCATCCTGTTAAAAATGTCGAGAGTTACATTTCAAACAGAATGAAACGCGTCGAATACCCAGCGCCTCTCCGCGAATTGGTCGCCCAGCTCAAACGCATGCCGGGAATCGGCCCGCGCTCCGCAGAGCGCATCGCCCTTTGGATGATCGGCGCGCGCAACGCCCGGCCCGGCGAGATCGCCGCCGCCATCGCCAGCGTGACCGAAACCGTCCATCCCTGCCCGCGCTGCGGTTTCTTCGCAACAGAACCCTTGTGCGAAATCTGCGCCGAGGAAGGGCGCACACCGGATGTGATTTGCGTCGTCGAACAGGCGACGGATATTCTGCCGCTGGAACGCACCGGAGCCTTTCGCGGGCTCTACCACGCGCTCGGCGGGCGGATCTCACCGCTCGATCACGTGGGCCCCGAGGATTTGCGCATCGACGCGCTGCTCCAGCGGGTGCGCAAGGAACAGCCCGCCGAGGTGATCCTGGCGCTCAGTTCCGACGTGGAAGGCGAGGCGACCGCCAACTATCTCGCCGGGCTGCTGCGAGAGTTCCCCGTGCAAGTCACGCGCATCGCCCAAGGGCTCCCCGCCGGAGGCGGGCTGGAACACGCCGACGAACTGACGCTGAGCCGCGCATTGAGCGGCCGGGTGCGATTGTAGGGGGGGGAGATACAGGAAATAGCGTGCGTGCACCATGTAGAGCCGTTCTCAAAAAGAATTTCCGAATCCCCAGCCGCTCTGCGGAGGGGGGCGGTGGATCGGCCGCTCCGCGGGCGATTCTTCAAAGCACATCGAGCGTAGCGAGCTGATTTTGTTTGCAACGCCCACACCCGGAATCGCGCGCGGATCGCACGATCCACCTTCTGCGTTTCGGAAATTCTTTCCGAGAAACGCTATAATACCGCTTACATGGTTTTCTTGGTATAACATTAGAGCAAGAAAGCAGCGAGCCGATGGTAGGGGCGGCACTCCGTGCCGCCCGCACACGTCATGTTTCATCCGCATTGAAAGGATTTCATCCGCGCTGAAAGCGCAAAGGAAATCAGCCCAGGGCAGAGCGAAGCGTCGCCCTGGGTTTGCGAAGAGAGCCCCGTGCGCCCTGCAAGGGCGCTGGTAAACTCAGCTACTTCAGCATCTGCAAGATCGGCTGTGGCCAAACGCCCAGCACAAAGATGAGTGCGATCAACACGCCCATGGTGGCCTGGGTCAGGCCACTGGCAACCACAGGTTCCGTGGCCTTGGCGACATTCCAATACATGGCGCGCACCACTTTGAGATAGTAATAGAAGCCTGCGGCCACCGTCACAACGCCCACGCCCACAAGCAGCCAGTGGCCGGTCTGGACGGCGTCTGCAAACACGAAGAACTTGCCAAGGAATCCGGCAGTGAACGGCACGCCCGCCAGCGAGAGCATCGCAACGGTCATCCCAAAGGCGAGGAACGGCGCGCGCTGGCCGAGCCCGTTGAAGTTCGCAATTTCATCGCCGCCCGTAGCGCGGGTGACCACGGTCATCACCAGAAAAGCGAGCAGGGTCATCAAAAAATATCCAGCCAGATAGAAGCCGACGGTAACCGAGGCGTGGCCGCTATTCCAGCAGGCGAGCGCCACAAGCAGGTAACCGGCGTGGCCGATGCTGGAGTAGGCCAGCAGGCGCTTGAGGTTAAGCTGCGGCATGGCGGTCAGGTTGCCGTAGAGCATGGTCAGAACGGCTAGCACGGCCAGCACCAGCAGCGCGCGGCCAGCGGTCGCGGGCGCGTTGAGAAAGAGACCCAGCACGCGGATGAGGACGATGAACCCAGCCGCCTTGGAGCCGACGGAGAGGAACGCGGTGACTGGCGTGGGCGCGCCTTGGTAAACATCCGGCACCCAGAGTTGGAACGGCGCGGCAGCGATCTTGAACCCAAGGCCGACAAAAAGGAGCGTCATCGCGAAGATCGCCCCGGTTTCGCTGGAAACCGGCAGCTGCTTCAAAGCCTCACCCACTTCAGCCAGGTTCGTCTTCCCAGTGACGCCAAAAATCCAGGTGATGCCGTAAACGAAGAAACCCGTGGAGAGCGCGCCGAGGATCAGGTATTTCACGCCTGCCTCCAGCGAGGCGCCGCTGCGGCGCATGTAGCTCACCAGCACGTAGAAGGAGATGGTGACGAGTTCCAGCGCGACAAAGATCATCACGAAATCCACCGCGGAGGCCATCCACATCAAGCCCAGGCAGGTGAAGACCGGCAGCGCAAAAAACTCGCCGAGCCCCGCATTTTTGCCAACAGCGGGAATATACCGACTCAGAACGGGCCGGAACTCCAGCGCCATGAGGAGGACAAGCAGGGTCGTGCCCAGCGCGAGGCGTTTGAAGAAGAGCGCCAGAGCGTCGGCAAGGTAGAATTGTCCCATCGCGACAGTCTGCGGCGCAACAAAGAAGGAGAGGGCGAAGACAGCGGCGATGCCAACAATGCCGATCCAGCCAAGGAACGCCTTTTGCTTTTCATCATTGAAGGCTTCGAGCAGCAGCAGAAATAAGCCGATGGCGAGAACGGCCAGGTCGAGGGCGAGTGGAGTCAGGAAATTCATTTTGCGGAGACTTGTGCAGGAACGGAGAGGACGGCCTTGATGGTGGGCGTGACAAGGTTAAGGAAAAGCTGGGGGCGGAATCCCGCCACCAGCAGAACGGCAAGCAGAAGGAGGATGGCGGGGCGTGCGCAGGCGCACAAATCAGAGAGGCCCGTCCAGCGTTTGTCCGTCTCGCCTAAAAATGCGGCCCGGTAGCCGCGCAGCATATAGACGGCGGAAATAACCACGCCCCAAAGGGCGATGATCGTGGTGATCTGGAAGTTCGAGAACGCAAGGCTCTTGCCCGCGTGGCTGAACGCTCCGAAGAAGATCGGCAGTTCGGCGGCAAAGTTGCCAAAGCCGGGCAACCCGATGGAGGCGAAGGCGGCGAGGCCGAAGGTGAACCCGAGGAAAGGCATCGGTTTGGCCAGCCCTCCGAGCTTGGAAAATTCCAGGCCCCCGGTGCGCTGCCGCACCGCTCCGGCGAGGGCGAAGAGCGCCGCAATGGAAAGCCCGTGGGCGAACATGAGGAGCGCCGCGCCGCTCAACCCCAGCGGATTAAACGCCGCGATGCCGAGGAAAATATAGCCCATGTGCATCACGCTGGAGTAACCGAGCATGCTGTCGAGCCGCTTCTGCGCGATGGTGACAAGCCCCACGTAAAGGATGTTCCCCGCGAGCAGGAAGAGCAGCAAATGCGTCCAATGCTGCGCCGCGCCAGGCAGGAGCGGAAGCGCCACGCGGAGCAGACCGTAGAGGCCGAATTTCTTCAGCACGCCCGCATGCAACATCGCAGCGGGAGCCGGGGCGGAGGCATAGGCTTGAGGCGCCCACGTATGGAACGGAAAGAGCGAGATCAGGATGCCAAACCCGATGAGCAGCGTAAGATAAATCCACGGCGTCTGCGGGATGCCGCCTTGCAAGGCCAACGCCTGAAGGGCAGGGATGCTGAAGGTGCGAGCCGCCTCGTTGGGAATGCTGAAGTAGAGCGCCAGCAGGCCGATCAACAACACAAAGCTGCCGAGCGCAAGATAGAGGGTGATCTTCCACGCAGCCGTGATGCGGTCGCCCGAGCCCCAAATGCCAATCATGAGGAAGGTCGGGATGAGCGCCAGTTCGTGGAAGGCGTAGAAAAAGAAGAGATCCAGCGAGGCAAACGCGCCCGTGGCCCCGGCGATGATGAACATCAAGCACGCATAATAGAGGCCCGGGTAACGCTCCAATTTCTCCGGATGCGGCGCAACCCACACGGCAGCCAGTCCCACGATGCCCGTCAGGAGCAGCATCAGGAGGCTCAAGCCGTCCACGCCAAGGGAGAAGGCGAGCTTCCATTCCGGCGCGAGGAGCACCGAGGAGGTGAACTGGTACTTCTCGGGACTCTGCTGGTTATATCCAAAAACCAGGGAGAGCGTGAGCAGCAGGTTAAGCGCAGTGGCGAGCAGCGCGGTCTTCTTGGCGCAAGCACCAAGCAGGATGGCGCTCGCGGCGACGATGGGGATGGCGATGAGGAGATTGAGCACGGCTATTTAAAGAAAAGGATGAAGTAGAAGAGAGCGACAACCCCGGCTCCGAACAGCAGCGCGTAGCTTTGGAGGTTGCCATTCTGCGCAAAGCGCATGATAAAGCCCGCCACCCACGCACCGCTGGAGAGGCCGCGCACAAGCGCGGTATCAAGCACCCAGCGATCCACAAAAGCGCTCACGCGCGCCAGCAAATCCTGGGTGTTCCAAACGATAAGGGCGTAAATTTCGTCGAAGTAAAATTTGTTGGCCAGCAGCGGGATAGAGATCAGGTCTTTCTCCTTGCCCACATAGAGAAGCAACCCCAGCACAATGCCCGCAAGCCCAACGCCGCTTGCAATGGCGGGCACCAGCGAGTGCCCGTGGTGCGCGGGGGTGGGCAGGAAGTTTTGGATGACTTCGTGATACCCCGCAGTGACCGCCGGAATGGCCAGCAGCACCAGCGGCAGCCACATCACGGCGGGAACTTCATGCGCGTGCGCGGCGTGTTCCGTGCGGGCTTTGCCAAAGAAAACGACCACGAAAAGCCGCGTCATATAGAAGGCCGTCAGGAACGCGGCGAAAAGCCCGCAATAGTAGATCGCCGGGTTGTGTTCGCTCGCGGCAATGAGGATCGAGTCCTTGCTATAGAACCCGCTAAAACCATACACGCCCATCAGCGCGAGCGTTCCGCAAGCGAAGGTCGCCACAGTAAACGGCTGCTTCTTCCAAAGCCCGCCCATGCGCCAGATATCCTGTTCATGGTGGCAGGCATAGATGACCGCGCCCGCGCCAAGGAAAAGCAGCGCCTTAAAGAAAGCGTGCGTGAAGAGATGGAACATCGCGCCGTTGGGCGAAGCAACCCCGACCGCCATGACCATGTACCCCAACTGCGAGAGCGTGGAGTAGGCCAGCACGCGCTTGATGTCGTTCTGCTGCGTGGCCATGAGCGCCGCGAGCACGGCGGTGATGGTGCCGATCCACGCGATCACTTCCATCGCGGCAGCCGAAGCGCCGATCACAAAATAAACCCGCGCGAGCATATACACGCCGGCGGCAACCATCGTCGCGGCATGGATCAAGGCGGAAACAGGCGTCGGGCCTTCCATCGCGTCCGGCAACCAAACGTGCAGCGGGAATTGCGCCGACTTGCCCACCGTGCCGCAGAAAATGCAGAGCGCAGCGGCGGTGGCGAAAGGCGCAAATGCCGGATGCGCCACGAGCGCGGGCCAGGCGGTCTTGAGCGTCTCAAAATCGACGGATTTCGCCGCCGTCCACACCAGCAGAATGCCAAGCATGAACCCAAAATCGCCAATGCGGTTGCAGATGAACGCCTTGTTCGCAGCGGCAGGCGGCGCGGGCTTGTTATACCAGTGCCCAATCAAGATATACGAGCTGACGCCGACCAATTCCCAGAAGATGAACATCATCAGGAAATTGTTGGCGAAGACGATACCGAGCATCGAGAACATGAAGAGCGAGAGTCCCGCGAAGTAGCGCGATTTCCCCTCATCGTCCGCCATGTAGCCCCACGAATAAATGTGAATCAAAGAGCCGATGCCAGTGACCACGATGAGCATCGCCTTGCTCAAACCATCAATGGTGATGCCGATGGGGATTTGGAAATCAAAGCCGAGCGCGCGGAAATCCAGCCACGGGAGTTGAAGCGCCGTCGCCGCATCCGATCCGGCGGCGAGAAAAACTTGAACACTGGCAGCCAGCGAGACGAGCACGGCGGCAATGGAAATGCCTGCGCTCAAATTTCGCCACCGTTGGGTGAAGAGGATGATAAGCGCCGCGCTCACGAGCGGGGTGAAGAGGATGATCCAGGGTAGTGGCATGGTTAAAGAAAAAGGCTAATAATCGTAAACGGGACCGCGCGGGGGAACATCAGAAACCGGTTTGGAGTTTTGATCGGAATCGACAGAAGAACGCAGAGTGGAGTGGTGAATGATCCAGTAAGCCAGAACAATAAAAACGCCTCCGCAAAGCGTGCCCAATGCCCATATTTTACCGCTGACAAAAACCATCTTGTGCCCCTGATCTTGAATCTTGACGGCATCTGCAAGCACTGCCAGAGCAAAGAAAATCTGAACGATGAAACCGCCGACAATCTGTATGAGACTGTGGGATGCGCTAAGATATTGGACAAGGTACATATAGAAATTCATATTCATTAGAACTTCAGTGCGTTGAGATCGTCCACGTTGGTCGTCTGCCGCGCCCGGTAGAGCGCGACGATGATCGCCAGCCCCACGGCCACCTCAGCGGCGGCCACGGTGATGATGAAAAAGACGAGCATCTGCCCGTTGTAGTTGGGCAGGCCGCCCGTGCCGTTGAACCGGGAGAAGGCGACCAGCGAAAGGTTGGCGGCGTTGAGCATCAGCTCCAGCGCCATGAAAATGATGATAATGTTGCGCCGCAGCAGCACGCCCGCGAATCCGAGGGCGAAAAGGAGGCCGCTGACCAGCAGGTAATCGTTGAGAGTGACCATAACTATTTGAGTTCGCGTTGGCTCAGGACGACCACGCCGATGCTCGCCACGAGAATCAGCACGCCGACGACCTGGAAGGGGAGGTTGTAGTGGCTAAAGAGCGTCATGCCGATGTTGGAGGCGTCGTCGAATTTCGCGGCCAGCGCGGGAAACGCTTGATTGCCCGCCGGGTAGTTGCGAACCACCAGCCCGATTTGCGTGACGAACAGCCCCACCACCGCCGCACCGCCCAGCAGCACCGGGAGGCTGATCTGGCGGCTTTGCTCGGCCTTGAGATCAAGCAGCATGATGATGAAAAGAAAGAGCACCATCACCGCGCCCGCATAAACGAGGATTTGGATAACGCCAATGAAATAGGCGTCCAGGCTGAAGAACAAAGCCGCGAGTCCGAGAAAGGAAACGACAAGGCTCAACGCGCTGGCAACGGGATTCCGGTGAAGAATGGTCGCTGCGCCAAAACCGAGCATCAGCGCGGCGAAGATCCAGAAGAGAATGGGTGACATGGAGAAATGGCTAATGGCTAAAGGGTAATTGCTAATTGAAAAACACCGCTATCCCGCAGTGTCCTCGTTCCCAATCTCCTGATTGGGAACGCACTTGTCTTCGAAACTCCGTTTCGCAAAGCAAGGAGTGCTTTTGTTCCTTCGTGTGAGAATAGGAGGGTTCTCATGGTTACTTCTTCTCGTTCCACTTGTTGACAACGCCTTGCTGGAGCCCGCCCATTTCCACAAGCTTCTCTTTTTGGTGCATCATCTCCGCGCGGCTCGTGCCGGTGATCGCGTATTCTTTTTTCAGGAAAATCGCCTGCTCGGGGCAGACCTCTTCGCACAACCCGCAGTAGATGCAGCGGATCATGTCGATCTGGAATTGCTCCGGGTATTTCTCCACCTTGGAGAACTTGTCCTCCGGGGCGATTTCGCCGGGCTTGATCCGGATGGCGCGCGGCGGGCAAATGAACTCGCAAAGCTGGCAGGCCACACAGCGGGTGCGGCCCTGTTCGTCTGAAACGAGCGTGGGCGCGCCGCGATAGTGCGCGGGGAGATTCGCATCCCATTTCTCCTCGGGGTATTGCATGCAGACGTGCGTTTTTCCGCGAAGCATCCGCCAGAGATGGCCGAGCGTGATTTTCAAACCCGCAATGATGCTGGGCAGGTAGATCTTTTCCGCGAAAGTCAGTTTGGGACGTGGAACTTGGTAGGCCATGGCGTTAGTGCACGAAGGCGACGATGAGGGCAGTGAGGAAGATGTTTACGAGCGCGATTTCAAAGAGCCAGATCCAGCCCAGGCGCATGAGTTGATCATAGCGGAAACGCGGGAGCGTCCACCGGATGAAAATGAAGAAAATCAGGAAGGCGAAGACCTTGGCAAAGAAGACGCCGATGTTGACCAACCCCCAGAACCAGCCCTGCGAGCCGTCCGGGATAAAAGGGCAATGCCAGGCGCCAAGGAAGAGCGTGACGATGAGCGAGGAACCGGTGATCATCGCCGTGTATTCGCCCAGAAAAAAGAGGGCGAATTTCATCGAAGAATACTCGGTATGATAACCGCCAACCAGCTCCGTTTCCGCCTCGGGAAGATCGAACGGGAGGCGGTTCGTCTCAGCGAACATCGCAATGGTGAAGACGAGGAACGAAATCGCCACGGGAACCAACAGCAGATAGGCCGTCCAGTGGGCAAGGTGCGGCTTCGCGGCGGTAAGCCCCGGCAGCAACATCCAGCCGTTTTGCACCTGGTAGCTGACGATCTCAACGAGGTTCAGCTTGCCGATGATCAAAAAGAGCGGCACCACCGAAAGCCCAAGCGCCAGTTCGTAGGAGATCAACTGCGAGGTGGAGCGGATCGCCCCCAGGAACGGGTATTTGGAGTTGGCCGACCAGCCTGCGAGCACGATGCCGTAAACGCCCAGCGACGAGATGGCGAAGATGAAGAGCGGGCCGATGTCGAGCTTGGCAATCACCATGTCCACGCCCGCAATGCTGCTTCCGAACGGGATCACCGCCAGCGCGATGATGGCCGCGGCGATGCCGAGCGCGGGGGCAATCCAGTAATAAAACTTCTTCACGTAAGCCGGAGTGAAGTCCTCCTTGAGCAGGAGTTTCAACGCATCCGCAATCGGCTGGCCGAGACCGCCAAGGATAGGCGACCAGTCCTTCCAACCCTTCTGTCCCAGCCAACTTCCCACCACACTGATAGGGAACCCGGTGCGGTTCGGCCCCAGCCGATCCTGCATCAGCGAACTAACGCGGCGCTCAGCATAGACGGTGTAGGAGACCATCCCGAGCACAACCCCGAGCAGGCCCGCCGACTTGGCAAGCGTGGTCCAGATCATGAAGAAAAGGTCGCTGTGTAAAAATTCGAGAAGCGTGTTCATTAGAAAAAATCAGGAAATCAGGAAATCAGGAAAGGAGAAGAGCGCGAAAACAAAACTGAGGGTCTCAATGCTCATCACCTGAGTTCCTGAGTTCCTGATTCCTCTTTTCCGGGCTTCTTGGTTTCCTGATTGTTTCATCTTGCTGAAATGGGTTCCAGTTGCACGCCAAGGTCGCCAATCTTGCTCAGGCTCAACCCGGCAAGCGCAGGCGTGGCGGCGGTCATGGCCTTTACGACGTCTTCAATGGCGGCGAATCCCAGGCTGGAATCCGTGACGGCTTCAATGAGCCCAACAAGAATTTCCCAGTCGTCGCGCGCCAGTCCTGGAGATTGGATCGCCCGGTTGAGGCGTTGGAGACGGCCATTTTTATTGATCATCGAGCCGCGTTTTTCAGCGAATCCGGCGCTGGGCAACAGATGGCTGGCAGCGGCGGTGGTCGCGTTGGGCAGGATGGCCGTGGTTACGAGCACCGTGAGTTTTGCCAAGTCGGCGGCGGTCAATCCGGCTTCCGTCGCGTCTTCGCCGAGAACCACGAGCGCTTTAATTGCGCCGTTGCGGACGCCCTCGGCGATAGCGGGTAGATTTGCGCCGGGTGTGCTCGCGCTCAAGCCGAGGAGCTTTGCCCCGGCGGTGTTCGGGTTGCGGTCGGTGCTGAGCAGGATGTCGTCGCCCGCGTCGGCGTGCGGCACGATGTCGTGCTTGCTCACGCCGAGCGTCTTGGCGAGTTGCGCGGCGAGGAAGAGTTCCTCATTGGTCATTTTGCCGGAGGTGATCACGGCGATCTGCTCCGGTGCAAAGGCTTTCAATGCTGCGGCGGCGCTGGCAAGAGCGGCCTTCCAATCCGGCTGCTCCTTGCCGTTGACCACAGGGCTCAGGAGCCGTTCGGGGCTGTGCAGAGCATGGAAATTCAGGCGGCCGTAATCGCACATCCACGCTTGGTTGACGTCGTTATTCTCGCGCGGCGTTTGGCGATAGACGATGTTTTCGCGCGCGCCGATCACCGTATTGCAGCCGGTGGCGCAGCTTGTGCAGATGCTCTTGGTTTCCTTCAAAAACCAGACACGCATCTTGAAGCGGAAATCCGTGGAAGTGAGTGCGCCGACGGGGCAGAGATCGACGGTGTTCAGCGAGTAATTGCTGTCGAGCTTGCGGTCGGGATGGCAGGCGATGGAGTTGTAACTGCCGCGCTCGACGATGCCGATCACGTCGTCCTTGGCCACCTCGCGCATGAACCGGATGCAGCGCGTGCAAAGGATGCAGCGTTCGTCATCGAGGGTGATGCGTGGGCCGATTTCGACGCGCTTGGGTTTCTTGACTTTCTCTTCGAGGAACCGCGTTTTGGCTTGGCCGTAATCGTAGGAAAACTCCTGGAGCCTACATTCACCGGCCTGATCGCAGATCGGGCAATCGAGCGGGTGATTGATGAGCAGGAATTCCAGCACGCCTTTGCGGGCTTCCTCGACCATCGGGGATGCCGTGCGAACGCCGAGCCCTTCGCTGACGTCTTGAGCGCACGAGATTTGCGGGCGCGGAATCCAGTTGTGAAGCGGCTTGCCGTCGGGGCCGAGTTCCGGTTTGCGATCCGGTGTCATCTTCGGCATGCCGAGTTCCACCATGCACATGCGGCAGTTGCCGGGCGAGGAAAGCTTCGGGTGGTAGCAGTAGCGCGGGATGAATTTGCCCGCTTGGGAACAGGCCTCGATAATGCGCGTCCCCTTGGGAAATTGATGCCAGACGCCGTCAATCTGGACGTTGACGAGTTCGACGGGTTTGGGAGTGGTGGCTTCGTTGCTCATTCAGAAAAAGAGTTAGTGCCCCCCTCCGGTTAACGCTTCACTCAAAAACTCCGGCGGGGTAGGGGGCGGCACCTGTTTCTTAGCGCGCGCAGCGAATTCCTCCGGAAACTTCGCCACGAAGCTCATCACGGGCCACGAACAGGCTTCGCCAAAGGCGCAGATGGTTTTTCCGGCGATGTTATTAGAAACACTCGCCAGCGTGGCAGGATCGCTCTCCACGCCGCCGCCCGCCAGCATCCGGTCGGTGATTTTCTTCATCCAGAGCGAACCCTCGCGGCACGGCGTGCACTGCCCGCAGCTTTCGTGCGCGTAGAAATGGTTCAGGTTATTGAGGCACTCCACCATGTCGCGCGAGTCGTCCATCACGATCACGCCGCCGGAGCCCGCCATGCTGCCGCACGCGGCCATCGTGTCGAAGTCCATCGGGATGTCGAGCACGCCAATCTCCTTCTCCACCAGCGCACCGTCCGCACCCTTGACCTTGATTGTAAAACGCTCATCCGCGCGGAAAACCTTCGCCGAACTGCCTCCCGGAATAATCGCCTTGAGCTTGCGTCCCGGCTTCACGCCGCCGCACAAATCGTTGATCAGTTCGCCCAACGTCATGGAGCCGACTTCAATTTCAAAATACCCGGGCCGCACCACGTCACCGCTCACGCCCACAATGCGCGTGCCGGTATTATTCGGTGTCCCAATCTTCGCAAACTCCGCGCCGCCCATCCGCACAATGTGTTTCACATGGCAGAGCGTCTCCACGTTGTTGACGATGGTGGGGCACTGGTAAAGGCCCAGCACCGCCGGGAAATACGGGGGCTTGATGCGTGGGTAGGCGCGCTTGCCTTCAAGCGACTCGATGAGCCCCGTCTCCTCGCCGCAAATGTAAGCGCCCGCGCCGCGGTGCACGTAGATCTCGAGGTCAAATCCCGTGCCAAGAATATTCTTCCCGAGGAACCCGTTCGCCTTGGCCTCCGCAATGGCTTTTTCGAGAATCTTCGCCCCGAGCGGAAACTCGCCGCGGATATAAAGATAGGCGAGATGCACATTCAGCGCGAAGGCGGAAATAATCATCCCCTCGATCAACTGGTGCGGATCTTGGTGAATAATATAGCGATCCTTGAACGTACCGGGCTCGCTTTCGTCCGCGTTGCAGATCAAATAAACCGGCTTCGTCTCTCCGGGCCGGATGAACCCCCACTTGACGCCGCACGGGAAACCCGCGCCGCCGCGTCCACGCAGGGCAGAGGCCTTGACCTCGTTGACGATGTCCGCCGGAGCCATCGTGACAGCCTTTTTGAGATCCTCGTACCCGCCATGGCGCAGGTAGCAAGCGATGTCCGGCGTGTAGCCTTCGCGGTCAACATTGGCGAAGACAACTCGCTTTTCGCGCGGGTGTGGGATGCGGCGTGCGGGCGCTGGCATGGTTACTTGTATTGGGAAAGGAGTTGCGGGATTTCTTCGGCGGTGACGGCTTCGTGGAAGTCGTCATTGATCATCAGGACGGGGCCGCTTCCGCAGCTCGCCAGGCATTCGACCGACTCAATGGAAAACTTGCCGTCCGGGCTGACAGTAACCGGATCGCCGTGCCCGCCATGGCAGCCGCCGTGACCGTCGCAAGGAATGCCGGTGGCCTTGCAAAGATCGGCCTTCAACTGCTCCGCCCCCGCCAGCGCGCAGGAGAGCGTCTTGCACACGCGGATGTGGATTTTCCCCGGCGGTTTGCGGCGGAACATCGGGTAAAACGTCACCAGTTCCAGAATGGCAATGGGCTGCAACTCCAGCTTTTCCGCAATCCAGCGAATGGCCTCCTCGGAAATATAGCCAAAGTGTTCCTGGAAAAGATGCAACAGGGGAAGGGACGCGCTCCGTTTCGAAACGGGGTAGTGCGAGATCGCCTCGTCGATTTGCGCTGTGAGTTCAGGTGGAATCTGCATGGAAAAAAACAGTTACTTCAGTTTGCCCTCGATGAGCGGAGTATCGTTGACAGAGCCGGTGGCAAGGCGGTCGCCCACAAAGCGCAACTCGATCTTCTTGCCGTTCTGCTCATAGACATGGCGGGTGACCAGCAGCGTTTGGGGGTCTCGCGTAATCTCGGGGCCCACTTCGATGCGGGTGGGCGCACCGAGGATCGACTCCACCTCCTTCGCCGTCATGTCCGGCTTCAGCACCCGCAGGTTCGCCTCCTTGATCTTGCGCTGGCAGCCGCTGAAAGTCGCCAGGGCAATCACGGTGCTCAGGATGAGAAAAAATGCGCGCATGGTATTGTTTATCGGTCGCATTCTCCCATTACGAAATCCAAACTGCCCAGGATGGAAGGCACGTCGCTGATCATGTGGCCCTTCAGGATTTCCGGCAGGATGCTCAGGTTGCAGAACGAGGGCGAGTGAATCTTGAGCCGGTGCGGGCTGCCGCCGCCGAGGCTGTTGAGGTAAAAACCAAGCTCGCCCTTCGGGTTTTCCGCCGCGAAATAAACCTCTCCGGCAGGCGCATCCACGCCTTCCGTGTGAAGAATGAAGTGGTTGATCAACTCCTCCATTTTCGTAAGCACCTCGGCCTTGTGGGCGCGGAAATTCTTGGGGTCGGCCACATTCACCGGGCCGCCCGGCAGCTTCTGAATCACCTGGCGCAAAATCTTGATGCTCTGGCGGATTTCCTCCAGCCGCACGTAATAACGGTCATAACTGTCACCCACCGAGCCGATGGGAATATCAAAATCATACCGGTCGTAATCCAAATACGGCTGCCGCTTGCGCAAGTCATGATCGATGCCTGATCCCCGCAAGTTCGGGCCCGTCATGCCGTAATCAATCGCCATCTCGCGGGTGATCACCCCGATATCCTTCGTGCGATCCACAAAAATGCGGTTGCGCGTAATGAGCGCGTCGATCTCGTCCACCACCGGAGCCACTTCATCCAGGAACTTGCTCAATTGCGGCAGAAACCCCTCCGGGAGATCGCGAATTTGCCCGCCCACCCGCGTATAGCTGGTGGTCAGACGCGCCCCCGTCAGCAGTTCGCAAAGGTTATAAACCTTCTCGCGCTCGGCCATCGTGTAGAGGAAAACCGTCATCGCCCCCGTGTCCATCGCAAAGCAGCCGATGCCCAGCAAGTGCGAGGAAATGCGGGCCATCTCGCTACAGATCACGCGGATCGCCTTGCCGCGCGCGGGGAGTTCCCACCCCATCAGCTTCTCCACAGCCAGCGCGTAGGCCACATTGTTGGCCAGCGGCGCGAGGTAGTCGAGCCGGTCGGTGTAGGGAACAAACTGGTTGTAATGCATCGACTCGGCGATCTTCTCGCTGCCGCGGTGCAGATAGCCGAGATCCGGCGTAGCCTTGGTGATCGTCTCGCCATCGAGTTCCAGCACAATCCGCAACACGCCGTGCGTGGCCGGGTGGGAAGGCCCCATGTTGAGGATCATCTTCTCGCCGAGCATGTCGGAGAGCGCCCCTTCCGCCGAGGCCGCCGAGGCGAGGTGTTGCTGGGTGCGGACGAGAGTGTCTGCGGATTCGAACTCGTGCTTTGTGGACGCCATTTTGAGTGGGTTAAAAAGAAAAGACGAACAGGATTAAAAAGCGAGGCAGAAATAGAGGCAAGTGTATTTGTGAAAAATTTCACAAAGCAGAAGGCTTATCAAGGCCTCCCCCGATTCCCTGGACAGCCAGGCCACAGCAAAACGCGGCGCAGTTACGCAAAAAAACGCAAGCGCAAAAAGCATCGCGCCAAGGCTTTGGGTATTACGGATATATGCAATATGTTTAACGAAATGTAAAAGAGCATTCACTAGAGTGGTGGTGGTGTTTTGCAACACTGGGGGAAATGTTTACAAAATGCTCAATTGTGGACTTGCGGGCCGTCCCATTTCATCGGAGATTGCCTGACCAATAAAACCGGGCGAGAAGTGAAATTTCCCGCCCTCATGTAGAAACGAACAAAATGTTAGTACTATCACGTAAAGTTGGGGAAACGATCATGGTCGGAGACAACATCGAGATCATGGTGACGCGAATTGAACGGGATACTGTGCGCATTCGCATTGCGGCTCCCAGGGAAATTCCCATCTTTCGAGGCGAGCTTTATCGTGAGATCAAGCGCACCGCGGGAGAAACGCCGGAAGCTCCCGAAGTTCCTGCTGCTCCCTAGTTCGGCAGCGCGGGAAGGGGGGGGCGTGTTGACGCCAAAGCGCAAAGGAAAAGGCAAAAAGCCTCTTCACTTTGCGACTCTCAACGCGCCTTTGAGGCGGTTTCTGGCAACCGTGGACTCCGCCTAATACACACCGTTGCCCATTCCATACGCGCCCCAAGGCCAGGGCCGTTCGAAATTTTGGCTTTCGATGTTATAATACCGCTCATCCGAAGGCCGCACGGAGACAAAAACCATCTTGGTTCGCGCAGGACAATTGCGCACCACCGTGATCTCTCCCACCGGCGGCAATGCAGCACAGGCGCTCTCTGTGCGGCGAATCTCCGTCACCATCTTCGTTGTTCTCGCACTGATCGGGCAGGAAACAACTTTAGCCGGAACACACATCTCCTTGGAGACGCTCGTCTCCACACATTCCCTCACCGGAGGGGTGCATTGGCACCCCGCAAGCAGCGTCCCTGCCGCAAAAGCAACAACGCCACCCCATCCCATTTGTATTTTTTCCATAGTTTCTCTCTCTTTGATTATGCTGTGAACCTAAAACCGGGAATAGACTCGCGCAAAGGTACGCAAAGGTACGCAAAGGGAAAGTCTTAGGGATTTTATGCTCCTCACCTCCACGGTGCCTCCTTTCTTGTGTTCTGCCCTTCCAAGATTCGGTCTTTGCGTCCTTTGCGTACCTTTGCGCGACATTTCTTTGTCGGATTTAGGGTTAATGCAACGTAGGGGCGGCGAGCTTCATGCCAAACGGCCATGTGCGCTGAAATGCCGCGCTGGCGGCGTTGTTGGAATCCCAAGCATCCGGAGCCGCATTGGATGGTGCAGCGTCCACCGTTTTTTCCCCCACCGGAGTCGTCCCGCTGTTTGTTGTTGAACACCCGGAGAGCAAAGCCGCCAAACCCAGCGATAATGCCGCCATTTTCCACAGTTCCGTATTTTTCATAAAACCGCTCACCCCTTCATTGGGCGTTCGGAACGATGAGAAAAAATGGCTGTGCCAAATGGGAAAGCTGTGCCAAGTGGGAAAGCTGTGCCAAGTGGGAAAGCTGTGCCAAGTGGGAAAGGTATGATACCAATTACACGGTTGGATTGGTCTTATTGTCCCAGCGGGACAACCCGAAAGTAGCCCGGCGTTTTAACGCCGGGTTCGCATAGAACAACGCTTCGTCCCGGAGGGACGGTTGATGAGGGAAAAGTTACGCCTGTTTTCAACCGTCCCTCCAGGACGCGAAAGCGAAACCTTCTGCAAGTTTTCCCAAATAAACCGTATGGGTGGTATGCCTACGCCCTGCCCGTGCCCCACCGCCGATGGAGGAAGTGCTCGATGGGAGAAAAGAGAATCTTATCCACCAGCAGTCCGATGAGAACAATGACGAACATCACAGCAATGACCTGATCCATGGCGTGAAGATTACGCCCGAAGTCGAGAAGCTGTCCCAATCCAAACCCGGTTAAAATCGTCACAAAAATCTCCGCCGCCATCAGCGAACGCCAGGCGAACGCCCACCCCTGCTTCATCCCGCTGACAACAAATGGAGCCGAAGCGGGAAGGATCACGCGCGTCCAAGTGTAAAACTGTTTAGCTCCCATCGTGCGAGCAGCTCGTGCGAAGATCGGTGGAACATTGCGGATACCGTTGTCCGTGGAAATAATGACTGACCAGAGCGAGCCCATCACGACCACGAAAAGCATTGCCCCCTCGGTTTGCCCAAACCAGACCAGCGCCAGCGGCACCCAGCAAACGCTCGGCAGTGTCTGAAGCCCCAGTGCAAGCACTCCCGCGGTGTCTTCCATAAAACGGAACCGGGCGGTCAGCATTCCCACGGGAATGCCTAACAGGAGAGCGATGCCGTAACCGCTCAAGAGCCGCCGGAGCGTCACCAGAGTGGCATCCAGAAGCGTGCCGTCGAGCGCAGCCGAGCGAAAATAATCCCAAACGGAGAGCGGATCGGGCAAAAGCACCGGCGACCAGATTTTGGCAAGCGCCAGGCAGTGCCACGCCAAAAGCAAGGCAGCAAAGAAAACAGCAGAGGAAAGCAGGCGTTTCATTCGGCTCCCAATTCGGTTTCCGGGGCATCAACATAGCCGCGCAGGGCGCGGGTGATGCGGCTTGCGTGTTTTGCCAGTTCCACGGAGTTAATATCCCGGGGGTGCGGCAGGTCGATGTGGAACTCTTCCCGCACCCGCCCGGGATGCGGCGAGAAAAGGATGACGCGGTTGCCCAGGCAGGCCGCTTCGCGCACATTGTGCGTCACAAAAACAATGGTCTTGGCGCGCTCGGCCCAGATCCGCTGAATGTCGCCGTAAAGTTGCTCGCGGGTGAGCGCATCCAGGGCCGCAAACGGCTCGTCCATCAGCAGCACCCGGGGGTTCGGCGCCAGCGAGCGCGCCAGCGCGGCCCGCTGCTTCATGCCGCCGGAAAGCTCGTGAATGTTGGAGTGGGCAAAATCTTCAAGCCCCACCAAACGCAGGTAAAACCGCGCCACCTCCCGGCGCTCCTTGTCATTGAGGTTCGGCTTGAGCCTCAAACCAAACAGAACATTCCCCAGCACATCCAGCCACGGGAACAGCGCCGGCTCCTGAAACATCACCATCCGGTCCCGGCCCGGCTGGGTCACCGGTTTGCCGTCCATCAACGTGCGCCCCTCATCAGGGATTTCCAGCCCGGCAATGATGTTCAAGAGCGTCGATTTTCCGCACCCGCTCGGCCCCACAAGGCAGACAAAATCCCCCTCGTTGATCTGCAAGGAAATGTGATCCAAAGCGCACACCGTCCCACTGCGCGTGACAAAGCTCTTGCTCACGCCTTCAATGAGGAGCTTGGCCGGTGGAACCGTCTTGAGTTCGTCTTGGACAGACATGGGGCAGGGGAGCGTTACGGGATCTGGATCAACTGGCGCAAATCCGGCACCTTGCGCAGGAAACCCGCCTTCTGCGCATTGGACACATAAGTGCTCAGGCTTTCAAGAGAAACAGCATCCGTCAATTCGATCCGCTTCCACGCCGCGGCAATCAAATCCGGCGCAATCTTCGACTGCGTCTCCGCGGCCAACTCCTCCACCACCATCGCCTGCGCTTCGGCCGGGTGCGCTTGGATCCACCCGGTCAACTCCTTGTGCGCCAGCACCAGTTTGCGGAGTTGCTCCCCGTGTTCCTTTTGAAATTGCACGCTGGAAACCAGCACCGTGGTCACCGCATCCTTCTCCTCCAGGAAAACCCTTGCCCCCGCGTCCCGTTCCAAGCGCGAAACCCACGGTTCCACCGTCCAGACCGCATCGATCTTTTTCTGCGTGAAAAGCGCGAGCTGATCCGGGTTCGGCGTCGGCAACACCTGGGCGTCGCCGCCCAGTTGCGTAATCCTGAGCCCCTGCGCCCCCAGCCACGCGCGGCAGGCCACGTCTTGCGTATTGCCCAGTTGCGGAGTGGCAATGCGCTTGCCGCGAAAATCCGCGCCCGTCTTGATTGCCGAGTCCGGCTGGATCACCAGGGCCGCGCCGCCATTGGCCGCGCCCGCCACGATGCGCACCTCTTCCCCGTTGGATTTCGCGAACGCATTGATCGCCGGGCTTGGCCCCACATAAGTGACATCAATACTGTGGGCAAACACCGCCTCCATCGCGCTGGGGCCGGCGTTGTAAACATACCACTCAATCTTCACCCCAGGGCCCAACCGTTCCTCAAACCACCCCTGGCCCTTTCGCGAAAGATGGTGCGCCACCAACGCCTGCACGTGGGTCACATTGGGGAAATGCCCAAAACGGATCACCCCCTGAGCCTGGGCGGAAACCCCGGAACCCAATAAAAAGGCAACCGCCACACGACAAAGAAAAAGGGCTTTCATAGGTTCGCTTGTTTAACGGATTTGCCTGCGGTTCGAGCCGCTTTTTGCACGAGTTTTCCCGCGCTGAATTTTCTTGCCGCGCGCGACGGCGGGTTTCTTTTTCGCCGCCGGTTTGCGTGGTGAACGGCGCATGACCATCTTCACAAAGGGAACCGCCGCCTTATTGCGCCGGATCTTGCGCAGAGTCGTCTTCACCGTGTCCGCCAGGGTCACACGGTCAAGCACCCCGGTGATCGCGCGATGCACTTCAGCCATCAAGGCATGAACCCCGCAGTGGGCCTCGTCCGGGCAGGAACACGGCGCATATGCCGTGCGGCTCACACACGGGATGGGCGCCAGAGGGCCGTCCAGCAGCCGGATCACATCCCCAAAAAGAATATCCACAGCGGGAACCGCCAAAAAATACCCACCCTGCTTGCCGCGCTTGCTTTCGATCCACCCCGCCTGCTTGAGCTGCTGGAAGATCTGCTCCAGGAATTTCACCGGGAGATCCTCCTTTTGGGCGAGGTCGTTGATTTGAACCAACGGGTGACCCAAAGCTGCCGCCAAGCCCAAGTCAACAAGGGCGCGCAGCGCGTAATGGCATCGTTTGGAAACCTTCATCATCCTTGCAAAGAAGGCTATTTCAGAGCACGCCCCGAAGCAACTTCAGTTTTCGGGGTTAACCACGGATTTGCACTTTGACCCCATAGAGCTTCCAGTAAGGGAATTCAAAAATAAAGTGCAGGGAGAAGGTGAGCTTGTTCCGCCTTGTTTCGTAATGCCCATCCAAAGAAAGAATTCCCTCGCTGGTGATCTCCGGAGGGGTGTCAAAAACCGGCTCGCATTGCTGAATGTCGCTGATGTCCACATGGGCATCGATGAACGGCTGAAACTCCCGCTTGAGTTGGTTCACCGTAAGCTGGTTTTGCCATGTCAGGGACACCGTGTTGTAAAATTCATTGAAATCTCCCTGTTGGACGGCGCGGTTCAGCAAAAGAAGGCTGCTCTCAGTCAGCTTTTGGAGACTTTTGAGCGAGGGCAATTCCCGGTTGGCGGAACTTTTAAAGCCTCCCCCTTTGCCCAGAAGAGAAAAACGGTCTTCCTTTTTGTTTCCACTTTGGGAAGGGGTGCGCAGGGTGAAAACCCTCCAGGCCCTGCGCTCTTGAATCAACGTAAGATGCACAGGAATCCTGGCTCCATTGCCTGAAAGCAACTCGCCCGTCAATTTGACGTCCTCCTCCTCCGTGCGTTCCTCACTGAGCCAATTGCAGGAGACCGTTCCGGTGTTCAAACCGAGTTCCTTCGCGGTGGCCTGGAAGCTGGGAAAGTCAGTCTGCGCCCGAAACCCAAAGGCCGCGCTGTCGTAGGCCTCCTGAAAACGGGACTCGCTGATTTTTTGAAAAAAATCGGTGGCGGCACTCTCGGGACTGGGGATTTTCCCGGATTGCTTGCAGGCCGTTACCGAAAGCGCCACGGCAAGCAACAACAGAAGAGGCAGAATTTTTTTCATGGCAAACGAGAAGGGCTATTTGCTCCATTCCAACATCCGCCGGATGGGGACTTCCGCGCGGACGCGCAGCGGCTCGGGCAGGATAATTTGCGGTTGCAAGGTCTGCAAGCAGCGGTGGAGTTTTTCCAAGGTATTGCGTTTCATGAAGTGGCACTCCGCGCAGGAACACTCCGGGGTGGGGCCCGCAAGAAAAGTCTTGCCGGGCACTTCGCGGCGCAAACGGTGGAGCATCCCTTCTTCGGTCACAATGATGAACGCGCTTGCCGGGTGGCTGCGGCAGTAGCCGATCATGCGTTCCGTCGAGCAGACTTCATCCGCCAGCAACCGCACCGCCGGACGGCATTCCGGGTGCGCAATGACCGGCGCATCCGGGTATTGCTCGCGGATCTTTTCAATGCTCTGCGCCGTAAACTCAACATGCACATGGCAGTGCCCCTTCCAGAGTTCCATCGGGCGTCCCGTCTGTTCCATGACCCAGGAACCGAGGTTTTCATCGGGGACAAAAAGCAGGTTGCGATCCTTCGGCGCGGCATTGACGATCTTCACCGCATTGCCGCTGGTGCAGATCACATCGGAGAGGGCTTTGACCGCGGCGCTGCAATTGATGTAGGCGATCACGTAATAATCCTTGTCCGCGTGCGCCTTGAGAAAGGCTTCCAACTCCGGGGCAGGGCAGGAATCCGAAAGCGAACAACCGGCTTCCAAGTCCGGCAGAATCACCGTTTTGGACGGATTCACAATCTTCGCCGTCTCCGCCATGAAGTGGACGCCGCAAAAGGCGATCACCTGCGCGTCGGTCTCGGCAGCCTTGTAGCTCAACCCCAGCGAGTCGCCCACAAAATCGGCCACCTCCTGGATCTCCTTGATCTGGTAATTGTGCGCAAGAATAACCGCGTTGCGCTCGCGTTTGAGCGCACGAATGTCAGCGATGAGATCGAGTCCGGATGCGGGCATAATGCGTAATTTAGCTCCCCCTCAGTCCAATCTCAACCATTTCCCCCAAGGCAACCCCATCTAAAATTTATCTGGAACTCAGGAACTCAGGAAAAAACAGAGGAAGCATCCGTATTTTTTGCCGAGGAACGCAGATTTTTTTAATGGTGACAACTTTTGGAAAATGCCTCTTCTCCTGAGTTCCTGAGTTCCAGATTTTCTGCTGTTTTTATTGAAATGCGTTTGCCCTGCCATTTCCCCTCTCCGCGGCCTTCCCGTGCTCGCGCCATTCCCTGCTGGTGAGGCCGCGCACAAGCAGCGTGATCTCCCCCTTCGGCGGGTGCGCGGTGTAATGGGCAAGAAGCTCCGCCGCCGGGCCCATCCGGTATTCCTCGAAGGTCTTGGTCAACTCGCGGGCCACGCAAAGAGGACGTTCGCCCAACAGGCGCACCGCGGCCTCCAAGGTTTTGGTGAGGCGGTGGGGGCTCTCGTAAAAAATACTCGTTTCCTGACGGCTTGCAGCGGCCTCCAGTTCCCGCTCGCGGCCTCCGCTTTTGGGCGGCAGAAATCCCCCGTAATAAAACGCCTCCGCCGGGAACCCCGAACCGATGAGCCCCGTAATAACCGCGCTCGCCCCCGGCAGAACAGTGTAGGGGAGACTCTCCGCAATGCACGCCGCCAGCAAACGCGCGCCGGGGTCAGAGATGCCGGGCATCCCGGCGTCGGAGATGATGGCCACCGTTTCCCCGCGCCGGAGCCGCTCCATCAGTTCCTGGGTGCGCCGCGCCTCGTTATGCTCGTGGTAGGAGACCAGCGGCCTCTCAATGCCGAAGTGGTGCAAAAGATGGCCGGAGTGGCGCGTGTCCTCGGCCCCAATCACATCCGCACTCTTGAGCACCTCCAGTGCGCGCAGGGTGATGTCGCCAAGATTGCCAATGGGAGTGGGGACGAGAAACAGCATGGCAATGAGTAAAAAGGATATGAAGTGAACTAGGAAGCTTGGATTTGACAGGAATACGAACAAAAACATCGTGTTGAGGATCGAGCCATTCGCCGAAAAGCGTGCTGTGCCAACACAAAAATCATCGGATGGCTCCCTGCGCATTCAATTCGGGCGAAATGTCGCCCGTTTGCGTTTCACAAAGAGGTTGACCCAAGAGAAATTAGCCGAAGCTCTGGACATCTCCACCCGACATACCCAGAGCATCGAGGCCGGGAAACATTCCCCAACCCTACCCACACTCTTCAAGCTCCGAAAAGTGTTGGATGTATCATGGGATGAGTTGTTTGCCGACTGTGAGTAATCGCTGGAATTGCTTCCATGCAGCTCCTGATTCCAACACCGATTCGCCGTGCAGTTGGGGCGTTGCTTGACCTCCTCTACCCGCCGCATTGCGCAATCTGCCTGTGCAAAACCCACACAGGCGAACACCTTTGCCCGGCGTGCCGCAAAGACGCACCGGCCATTCGCGCCCCGTTCTGCGCCACCTGCTCGGAGCCCTTCTTTGGGCGCATCGACGGCGCATTCCTCTGCCCGAACTGCCGCGAACGCCGCCTCCGCTTCACCTGCGCCGTCTCGCGCCACCCAAGCCGCGGCGCGGTTCGGACATTGATCCACCGCTTCAAATACAGCGGCAAAGTGTACCTGCGCAACGTCCTGACGGATTGGCTCGCGGAAACCCTGGAGGATTCCCGCCTTCAATTCCCGCCGTGCGACCGCCTGGTACCCGTGCCGCTCCACCCCACGCGCGAGCGGGAGCGCGGCTTCAACCAGGCGCTCCTCCTCGCCGAAGGGCTTGCGCGCCGCAGCGCCATCCCGCTTGCCGACTGCCTCAAGCGCACCCGCTACACCACCACCCAAACCATCTTTGACCGCGAGGCGCGCATGGAAAACTTGCGCGGAGCCTTCCAAATGCGGCAAAATGCCGATGTGCGCAATCTCCACCTCCTTCTCATAGACGATGTTTTCACCACCGGCTCCACCGTGGACGAATGCGCCCGCGTGCTGCGGGACGCCGGTGCCGCGTCCGTCCGAGTCGCCACGGTTGCGCGGGCATGCTGATGACCTACCAGGAATCCATCGCGTGGCTTTACTCGACGCAATCGGTCGGGATTAAACTGGGGCTGGAAAACATCACCCGCCTGCTCGGCTGCCTGGGGGTGGAAAGCGCGCCGCGCCCCGGTTCCGGCCCCGTCATTTTCCACGTCGCCGGAACCAACGGCAAGGGCTCGGTTTGCGCCATGCTCGACTCCGTCTGCCGCGCCGCCGGGCTGCGCACGGCGCTCTTCACCTCTCCCCACCTTGTCAGCTTCCGCGAACGCATCCGGCTCAACGGCGTCATGATCTCCGAGGCGGATGTCGCCGTCGGCCTCACGCGCATCCGGCAACAGATCGCTGGCTGGCCCCAGCACCCCACCTTTTTTGAGATCGCCACCGCGCTCGCAATGGCGTGGTTTCAGGAAGAGCGCGCAGAAGTCATCGTGCTGGAAACCGGCTTGGGCGGAAGGCTCGACGCCACCAACGCCCTCACGCCAGCCGTGGCGGCCCTCACCGCGTTGAGCTTTGACCACAGCCAATACCTCGGCTCAACCCTGGAGGAGATCGCCGCCGAAAAAGCCGGGATCATCAAGCCCGGCGTGCCGGTCGTAAGCATCCCGCAGTTGCCCGCCGCCGCCGGAGTGATCCAGGCCGTCGCCGCGCGCCAGGGCTCATCGCTTGCCTGGGTCGCGCAACCCGCGCCGTTCGCCGTGGCGCTGCCGGGGAGTCACCAAAAACTCAACGCCGCGCTGGCCCTTGCCGCCTTGGATGCGGCCGGGCTCCCCCTTGCAAACACCGCCATCGAACAAGGCCTGGCCCGCGTGGTTTGGCCGGGGCGTTTCCAGCGCATCGACGGCCAGGCAGGCGTAGCGCTCATCCTCGACGGCGCGCACAACGAGGCTGCCGCCGCCCGGCTCGTTCAAACCTGGGAGGAGTGTTATGGAAAGGAGCAGCCAGTGATTTTGCTGGGCGTTTTGCGGGACAAAGACGTGGCCGCCGTCTGCCGCGCGCTCGCGCCGCTTGGCGCCAGCTACATCGCCGCGCCCGTTCACAGCATCCGCTCCTGCACCGCAGAGGAACTCGCCCGGGTCGTGCGCGAAGCCGCCCCCGGCGTCTCCTGCCGCATCGTCGGCTCCGTGGAAGAGGGGCTCGCCTGCGCCCAAACTGAAGCCCGCGCCACCAACCGCCGGGTGCTTGTCACCGGCTCGCTCTTCCTCATCGGGGAGACCCTCGCGCTGTTGGAAGGCGCAAAAGCGGAACCCAGCGCGCAGTAACCAAAAAAGAGCCGGAGATTGCGGCTTGCGCTCAACCCCCGGCTGCTTCTCTGGGAACCCTTTCGGGTTAATTGTTTGCTTTGATGCCTACGGCGAAACCGCCAGCCGCTGGGACTTGCTTTCGCGGTGCAGCAGCATGCCGCTTTCCTTGTAGGCCTTGAGCCGGAAATGCGTGGCAGTGGAAATAACGCCCTTGATGGTGCTCAACCGCTCGGCAATAAACCGGGCGACCGACTGCAAGTTCTTCCCCTGCACGATGATGAGGAGGTCATAGCCGCCGCTCATCAAGTAGCAGCTTTGCACTTCCTCAAACTTCGAGATGCGGCTGGCAAGCCGGTCAAAACCGCCGCCCCGTTCCGGGGTGATCTTGACTTCGATGACAGCCTCCACCGCACCATTGCTGGCTTTTTCAGGATCCAAGAGGGCTTGATACCCCACAATGGTGCCGTCGCGCTCCAACGCTTTCAGGCGTTTGGCCGCATCGGCCTCGCTGATGTTCAAGGCCTTGGCCAGGTCGGCTGTCGAAGCGCGACCATTGGATTTGAGAAGTTCAAGCAGCGGATCCATATTCTATTTAGTCTCCGAAGGTGATGCCCACGGCGCGTGCCATTTGCACCATCTGGCTGTCGGGTTTCACCAACCGCAACCGGTGAACGGCTTCGGCGATGGAAACCTCCGTAACCTGGAAGTTCTGGTAGCTGACCATGTGGCCAAACTTGCCTTCCTGGATGAGCTGGACGGCCTTGACGCCAAACTGGGTGCCGAGGATGCGATCCTTGGTGGTGGGCGCCCCGCCCCGCTGGACATGGCCCAGAACGCAGGTGCGGGTTTCCTTGCCGGTGCGCTTGGCGATCTCGCGCGCCACTTGCTCGCCTATCCCGCCCAGCTTGTATTCGCCGGAGCCGGTGACGTGCATCATCTGGCGTCCGTCCTTGGGACGGGCTCCCTCGGCCACGACGACCTGGGTGCTGTGGAGACCGGCCTCCTCGCGCTTCATGATGGCTTCGGCCACGCGGTCGAGGTCAAAAGGAATCTCGGGAATCAGGATGATGCTTGCGCCCCCGGCAAAGCCGCCGTGCAGGGCGATCCACCCGGCATGGCGTCCCATGACTTCCGTTACCATGATGCGCTTGTGGCTCATCGAGGTGGTGTGCAGGCGGTCGAGCGCGTCGGAAACGCAGGCAACCGCGGAGTCAAACCCGAAGGTTGTGGCCGTGGCATCCAGGTCATTATCGATGGACTTGGGAACGCCAACGGTTTTGAAGCCTTCCTCAAAAAGCTGCAACGAAGTGGTGAGTGAACCGTCCCCGCCAATGCAGATCAGCGCCTCCACGCCGAGCTTGGCGAGCGTGGCGCGGGATTCCTCAATCACGGCTGCGGGAACGGCCATTTTATCGCCCGTGCCCACTTTGGCGACAAAGTGCCCCTTGTTGGTGGTGCCCAGGATGGTGCCACCAAGCGCCATGATGCCCGTGGTGTTTTTACGGTTCAGGAGCATGTAGTCGCCTCCATTCAGGAGGCCTTCATAGCCGTCCTTAAACCCAAGGACTTCCCAGCCCAGGGAGGATGCTGCGCGCACTGCGCCACGTAATACCGCGTTGAGTCCGGGGCAGTCGCCGCCGCTTGTGAGGATGCCGATTCTTTGCATGTGTTATTTGTCCAGGGGCCGCCCTATTGCGGCCCATTGATCGTAAAGGTTCCAGCCGTTGTCAAGCAACCGCTTCGCGTCAGCGAAACGATTTGTCGACCCGAGGATCACCACAATGATCCTGCGCGGCGTGACAGTAAAGGAGCTGTCCGGGTTTTGAACGGATTCCGGAGCCCGCGCCGCCGAGATGATCAGACACTCTCCAGCCCGGGAGCTTTTGCCGGTTTTTACGCCATCAATGGCGTTGATGCCAAGCAACTCATTCGTGTTGATCAGGTTGTATTCCGTCGGTTTGCCTCCCGGCGGACGACGCACAATGCGGCGCTCTTTTTGCGAGACGTAAAAGCGGAACGCAGAGCGCTGCATCGCCGCGCTGGTCAGCGCAACCAGGTCGCGCGCCGTGGAGTAGGGCGCCTCGCGGAGGCTCTCAAGCCCGTGGGGATTCAGGAACAGCGTGCGCTTCATGCCAAGGCTGCGAGCCAGCGCATTCATCTGGGCCACGAACAGATCGACCGGTTGCACCCCGCTCTGGGCGCTGCGCTGGAGGTCGCGCCCGACATGCTCGGCCAGGGTGTACGCCGCGATATTATCGCTCTGGACAAGCATGGCGTAGAGAAGATCGCGCAGAGACACCTGGTCTCCCGGTTGGAAACCAACAGGATTGGAGGGATCAATGGATGCCGCACCAATGGGAATAGTGGCAAGGCTTCCCGCGTTTTGTCCGCTCACATCCATCCAATCCAGCACCACCATCGCGGTGGCGATTTTTGTGAGACTGGCGATCGGAAGCTTTTTGTTTGGACGGTAGGAATCCAGCAGGTGGCCCGTGCTGGCGTCCGCAATGGCATAGGCCGCTGTTTCCTCTCCAGAGGAGGGGTGAAGGAATGTCAGAAAGCAGGTAAACAGGAGAAATGCCGCAAATCGGTGGTGCATGACGGATGGAAGTCCAGCAGATTGCACGCCCCGCGCGGAGTTGGCAATGCTTGAGTTGCTGATTTTAGACCCAATTTTTGCTACTCGTTTATCGAAAGCGCAACGGATGCCGGTCGCTTCTTAATCATTCCCGGCATCAGTAGGCCGGGAAAGCCAGCGGATGTCGATGGAGGTAAGCAGAAAGACGGCAATCAACCCGTTGGTGACGGCAAGCAGGCCGATCACCGCAAGGCCGGCCCCCTCCAGGGCAGGGTGGCGAACCAAAAGCTCCGGAACAAAAACCAGCAGCACCGCGTCGAACCCAAAAAGAAAAATAGCCAGGGCAAAGCGTGCCCAGATATGCCGCATCCAGATGGAACAAAGCAGCATGGCATCCCAGAAAAATGCGATGAACAGGGCAGCTCGGCAGAGCGGGGCTCGGGAGCCAAAGAAAGGCGCAATCAGGCTTGCCGCGCCATTCATCGCCGCCAGGGTGAAAAAGATGACCACAAGCCACATTTTTCCAGCAAAACGGCTGCCTCGCTGGCGTTGCCATGATTTTTGTGAAGTGGTAAGCGGAGTCGCCATGCCTGGGAAAAGGGTATTTGGCTTAATAGGCCGTTCTTGCGCTGAAATGCAAGACCAAGTTGCGCCTTATTCGGCCAAACTCATAAAAAGATTCCGTCCCTTGAATTTAATCCCGTTGAGCTTCTCCAGCACGTGGGGAGCGTGCTCACTGGCGACATCCACATAGGTGGTTTTGGCAAGGAGACGAATCGCCCCGATTGCCCCCTTGGGAATTTTCGCCAGCCCGGCGATCACCCCCACAACGTCGCCGGGAGCAATTTCGTGATCCCGCCCGGTGTTCATGGAAAGCCGAACCATGCCGGGTTCGTGGGAAACCTTGCTGGGCTCAAAGTCCTCCTCCTGCTTGCGTTTGGGGCGCGCTTTGCCAATGCGTTCGCGCAGATCGCCTGAATCCTGCGGCGCGGCCTCGGTTGAGCGCTTGCTCTTTTTCTTGAACGCGTCAAAGCGCGGTTCGGGGGCGGAGTCCTGCCTCCGCTCGGGCCGCTCTTCGCGGCGCGGAATGCTGATGGCGACAGGCTCGGGCGACCCCGTGCGCGGCTTGTTGTCGCCCCCCGCAAGGTGGATGAGCGCCGAGGCGATATCCGTCGGGGTGTGGCCCTGATCCAGAAGCTGGTCAATCAACTCGTCGTGGCGCTTGTATTCCCCGCCTTCCAGCGTATCGCGAATCAAATCGTAGAACGCGCTGGTGCGCTTTTCCTCCACTTCGCTGGCGGAGGGGACGCGCGCCCGGTGGATTTTCCCCTTGGTGGCGCGCATGATATTCTGGAGCTTCCAGATTTCACGCCCTGCAACAAACGTAATCGCCTTGCCGCTGCGCCCCGCCCGCCCCGTGCGTCCAATGCGGTGCACATAGTCCTCACTGTCCTGCGGGAGATCGTAATTGAAGACCACCTCAATGTCGTCCACATCCACACCGCGCGCCGCCACGTCCGTGGCAACCAGAAACTCCAGCCCGCGCTTGCGGAACTTGGTCATCACCCGCTCGCGCATGGCCTGGGACATATCCCCGTGCAGCTTGTCCGCGGCGTACCCGCGCGCGGTAAGGTGTTCGGTCAACTCGTCCACCATCATCTTGGTGGCGCAAAAAATCAGGCCGAACTTGATGTCCTCGATGTCGATCAAACGGCAAAGCACCTCCACTTTCGCGCGCCGGTCGAGCTCATAATAAACCTGCTCAATATTGGGAACCGTGAGCGCCTGATCCTGGATGCGGATGTTGACCGGGTTGCGCGTAAAACTCTTCACCAACTGCTGAATGGGGGCGGGCAGCGTGGCGGAGAACATGACCGTCTGGCGCTGCGGGGGCATCTTGCTGAGGACATTCTTGATGTCGTCAACAAACCCCATGTCGAGCATCCGGTCCGCTTCGTCCAAAATCACCATCTTGATGTGATCGAGCTTCAGCGTGCCGCGATCCATGTGATCCATCACGCGGCCCGGCGTGCCAATGACGATGTGCGCTCCGCGTTGGAGCCCCTGGAACTGGCGCTCATAGGATTGCCCGCCGTAGATGGGCAACTCACGCACGCCGCGTTTGAAGAAAGCGAGCTTGGAAACCTCCTCCGCCACCTGCACGGCCAGTTCACGCGTGGGGCAGAGAATGAGCACCTGCGTGGCGCGGAGGGTGGGATCGACCAACTCAATGGCAGGAATCGCAAACGCAGCCGTTTTGCCGGAACCGGTTTGCGATTGGCCGAAGACATCCGCGCCGCCGAGCAGGACGGGAATCGCCTCGGATTGAATGGGCGAAGCCTCCTCGTAACCAACCTTGGCAACCGCCTTTAAGAGTTCCGGCGAGAGGCCCAGTTCGGTAAAAAGTTTTTTCTGCATCCGGGCTTATACGCCGGGCAGGGCAGGGAAGCGAGCAATATCATCAGGGCAAACGCATCTCCATTGAAAGGCAAAAGAGGATCAGGAACTCAGGAAAAGAATGAGCAAAGTAAATCACCCATTTTGGAAAAAATGGAACCTACCAGCCTCAAATGCCCGCTCTGAAGAGGTTGCTTCTCTCTTTTTCCTGATTTCCTGAGTTCCTGATAGATTTTTGATGCCTTCGCCCTGGCAATATCGTCCCTCACACCTCCGCCAGTTCCCTCTCATCCTCCAAGGCTTCTTCCTCCCCGGCATCCAGCGGCCTGCCTTTGCGGTCCTTGGCGAGAAGCGTGTAAATGGCCGGAACCACAAAGAGCGTGAACGCCGTGCCGATGATCATGCCGGTGATCAGCACGATGCCGATGCTGTTGCGGCAACCTGCGCCCGGCCCCTTGGCGAAAACCAGCGGCAAGTGGCCCACAACCGTCGCCGTGGTGGTCATCAAAATGGGGCGCAGCCGCGTCCCCGCCGCCTCGATCACCGCCTGGAGCCTGTCCCGCCCCTGTTCCTGCAAATGGTTGGCGAACTCGACAATCAGGATGCCGTTCTTGGCGATGATCCCGACCAGGGTGATCAAGCCAATCTGACTGTAAATATTCAGCGAGGTGAACCCGATGAACGTGAAGAGCAGCGAGCCGGAGAGGGCGAGCGGCACAGAGCCGAGAAGGATGATAAACGGGTCGCGGAAGCTCTCAAACTGAGCGGCGAGCACAAGGAAGATGAGGACAAAGGAGAGAAACATCGTGAAGGTCAGCTTGTCGCCTTCCAACCGGAGTTGGCGGGCTTGTCCGGCGTAGTCGATGGTGAATCCCTTGGGCAGAATCTTTGCCCCTTCCGCCTCCAGAATTTTGAGCGCTTGATCCAGCGGAACGCCCGGCTTGATGACCCCCTGGATGCGGGCGGAATTGAGCTGCTGGAAGCGGTTGAGCGTGCGCGGCTCCGTGGTTTGCTTGATGCTGGCAAACGTGGAGAGCTGCACCAGTTTTCCGCCGGGCCCGCTCACGTAGAACTCCTTGAGCTGATCGGTCGTAAGCCGCTCGGTGCGCTTGATTTGTGGAATCACTTTATAGCTGCGGCCCTGAATGCTGAAGCGGTTGATGTAGTTGCCGCCCAGCAGCGTGCCCAAGTCCGCGCCCACTTGTTGCAAGTTGAGCCCCAGGGAAGCGACTTTCTCCCGGTCAAACACCACCTCCGCCTGCGGAAGATCATATTTCAGATCCGTGTCCGCAAAGAAAAACAGCCCGCTCTCCACCGCCTTGGCGACCAGCTTGTTGGAAAATTCCAGCAATTGATTTGCCTCCGCCGTGGACGCGATGACAATTTCCACCGGGAAACCGCTGGCCCCGGGAAGCGGCTCGGGCGTGACCGCCAGAAGCCGAATGCCGGGCACGCCGGCCGTCTTTGCGCTCACTTCCTTTTCCATCTCCTGCGTGGTGCGCTTGCGCTGGCTCCACGGCTTGGTGACCATCCCCGCAAAGCCGGAGGTGGGCATGGTGAGTTGGAAAACGTGAGCCGCCTCCGGCAGGGAGGCAAACACCTCCTTGGCCTTGCTGGTGAAAAGGCTGGTCTGGTCGAGAGTCGCATTCGGCGAAGCCTGGACAATGCCGAAGATGATCCCCTGGTCTTCCTTGGGCGCCAGCTCGCGGGCCGAGGAAAGGTAGAACCAGGGGATGGCGCAAAGGATGAGGAGATAGAGAACGACGGTTACAGGCCGGTTCTTCAACGTGGCCCCGAGCCTGCGCATATAACGGTCGCGCAAGCCGTCAAAGCGGTGGTTGATCCACCCCGCGTAGCCATGCTCCGACTCTCCCGCGCGCAGCAGCTTGGAGCACATCATCGGCGAGAGGGTGATCGCGACAAAACCGGAAACAGTGACCGCTCCGGCGAGCGTGAAAGCAAACTCGCGAAACAGCGCGCCCGTAAGCCCGCCCTGGATGCCGATGGGGGCATAAACGGCAGCCAGAGAAATCGTCATGGCAATGAGCGGCCCGAGCAACTCGCGCGCTCCGTTGATGGCCGCTTGGAATGGCGAAAGCCCTTCCTGCAAATGGCGCTCCACGTTTTCCACCACCACAATGGCGTCATCCACCACCAGACCCACCGAGAGCACAATGGCCAGCAGGGTGAGCAGGTTGATCGTGAAGCCGAAGAGGAGCATCAGGAACGCCGCGCCGATGAGCGAAATGGGGATGGCGATGACCGGGATCAGGGCGGAGCGCAGCGTGCCCAGGAAAAGATAAATGATAAGGATCACCAGCAGCAGCGTTTCGCCCAAGGTCTTCCAGACTTCGTGAATGGCGTCCTGAATGTACTCGGTGTTATCATGGGGAATGCTGACCTCCATTCCCGCCGGGAGCTGCGCCCGGATGGCGGGCAACTCCGCGCGAACGGCCTTGATGACGTCGAGCGAGTTGGAAGTCGGCAGCACCCAGATGCCCATGAAGGTTGCTTGTTTGCCGTCGAAGCGAACGTCGGCATCGTAGCTTTCGGCGCCCAGTTCCACATCGGCGATGTCCTTGAGGTGGACGATGACGCCGTTCTGCTGCCGGATGACCAACTGGCTGAAGTCCTCGGTGGTCTTCAGGTCGGTATTGGCGACAAGATTCACGGAAATCATCGAGCCCTTGGTGGCTCCGAGCGCCGAGAGGTAGTTGTTGTTGGCCAGGGCCGCCCGCACCTCCGAAGGGGAGATATTCAGCGCCCCCATCCGGTCCGACTTGAGCCAGATGCGCATGGCGAAGGTGCGCGCCCCGAGAATATCCGCCCGCTGCACGCCGCTCACGGCGCTCAGTTTCGGCTGGACGACGCGCGTGAGGTAGTCGGTGATCTGGTTGGAGTCGAGATCCTTGGAGGAAAACGCCAGGTACATGGAGGCAAACCGGTCATCGCTGGTTTGCAGGTCGATCACGGGCGCTTCGGCCTCCGGCGGAAGCTGGTTGCGCACCTGCGCCACCTTGGCCTGGATTTGCGTGAGCGCGGCATTGGTGTCGTAGTTCAGCTTGAGGTGAACCAGGATGGTGCTGAGGCTCTGGGCGCTGCTGGACTCGATGTAGTCGATGCCGTCCGCGCTCGCAATCACCCGCTCCAGCGGCGTGGTGATAAACCCGCGCACCAAGTCGGCATTGGCTCCCACATAGCTCGTCATGACGGAGACGACCGCGATGTCGCTCTTCGGATATTGCCGGACGTTGAGAACCCGCGCTGACTGCACGCCCGCCAGCAGAATGAGCAGGCTCAACACAGTCGCCACAACCGGGCGCTTGATAAAAAGGTCGGTGAGTTTCATTAAAAAAGGGGAGCCCCGCTGCGCTTAGGTATCCGCAGGGTTGGGTTTCTGCTCGTTGCCGGGCTGGACTTCGTTGTTGATGTTCACCGGCTGCCGCGTCGGCGCGGCGCCCTTGGTTTCCACCGGCTCGTTGCTGCGCAACTTGAAGACCCCGGAGGTGATCACTTCATCCCCCTCCTTCAGCCCGCTGAGGATGGTAATCTGGTCGCCCCGGCTGGCTCCCAGCTTCACAAATTGCTGCACCGCCTGTTTCTGCGGCTTCCCGTCCTTCGACTTGCCTTCTTTGACGATAAAAATGGAATCGCCGTACGGGGCGTAGCTAATGGCGGAGGCGGGAAGGGCCAACACATCCGGCTTCTCGGGCAGCAGCAGCTCCACGTTGGTGAACATGCCCGCGCGCAGTTTCCCCTCGGGGTTCGGCACGGTCGCTTCAACCTGGATGTTGCGCGTCGCCTCGTCCACCCGCGAATCAATGGCCGTGATCTCTCCCTCAAATTCCTTGTCGGAAACGCCGGGCACACCGAGGCGCATTTTTTTGTGAAGAGCAAGTTGATGAAGGTGCTGCTGCGGCAAGTTGAATTCCACATAGATCGGGTCGCAGGATTCCAGCGCCACGATGGGCACGCCCGCATTGAGATACTGGCCGACATTCACCTGTCGAATGCCCAAAAGGCCGTCGAAGGGAGCGCGGATGGTCTTGCGCTCGATCACCGCCTGCACTTCCTCCATCGCCGCTTTCGCCTGGCGAGCCTCGGCTGCCGCGGCATCATAATCCGCTTGCGACGCCGCTTTTTTGTCCAGCAGATCCTGCTTGCGGGCAAGGCTCACTTTGGCCAGATCAAACCGGGCTTCGGCAGCCCGCAGTTGCGCCTCTTCCTGCTTGGTGTCCAGCTTGAGGAGCAGATCGCCCTTCTTGACCTGCTTGCCGCTTTCAAAAGCGATCTCGGCAATAATGCCCGCCAGGTCGGTGCTGACCTGCACGCCGTTGATCGCCTTGAGCGACCCCACGGCGTTCAAGACCGGTTGCCACGTCTGCCCTTTGGCGACAAGGGTGGTCACGGCAGGCGGCGGCGGGGCCATTTTGGCGAACGCCGCCGTCATCATTTTGTGTTTGAAAGCGTCCCAACCCATGAGAGCTGCGGCGAACACCCCGACGATCACCAACATGACAAGCATTCTTTTCCACATAATTTTTAGACTTCGGCAGGTTGCGTTGAGGAGTTCAAAGGGGAGGGGGTCAATCCCTCCTGGAGTTTTTGGAGCAGGCGGACAAGCTCCTTGCGCTCCCGCTCGTTCAACGGGCTCATGATGCGCGAAACACATTGAAAATAATCCGGAAGCATCGTCTCCAGGCTGGCGTGGCCTTGCTTGGTCAGCCGGACATGCACCGTGCGGCGGTCGTTCGCATCCGCTTCCCGCACCACCATCCCGTCTTTTTCCAGCGTGTCGATCAGCCCCGTCATCGTCGCCCGCGTCACGCCTGATTCCTCGGCAAGCGAGGCCGGAGTGCTGGATTCAACCCAGGGGCGGTGCAGGAGCATCATCACCGTGAAACGCCCCTGGCTGATGTTATGGCGGTTCAGAAAATGAAGGATGTCCTCAAAGACCATGTCGCCCGTGCGCAAAAGGTGCAGGAAACCCTCGCAGGCGGTCGGGTCGAGGGCAGGGTGACGCTCCGCCGCTTTAATCAAGCACTCGTATTGGGGGAGGTCTTTGAGCATCAGCAGCGGCATAGGCAAAAGGGAATACTTCGAAGATTGAAAGGTTAGGAGGCTAATAATTGCAAGTGTTAATTATCAGGATACATACATCCGTCAAGCGTTCTGTGCCCTTTTGCTTTTCCAAATCCCGTTCCCCCGCGCATCGCGGCACGGCGAATGAAGCCGGTTTTGACTCTGAAAAACGCCTTCCATCCCAGGGGCGCAAAAAAGAGGGTTCCGGGTGATTTTTTTCTTGCATTGGTGCGCATAAATACTTAATCTTTGCCTCAAGCAGAGGTTCGTGATGAAAAATACGCAAAACAACGCATTTCAAAAAAAGAGTTACAGGGTGGGTTCCCTGGTGGCTTTTTTTGCGTTCGTTTTCCTCGCGCTTTTGAGCGCGCGGGCAGGTGCCACGGTGATTTTAAACGACACTTTTTCGGATGGAAGCTACTCGAATCAAGCCCTGCCCGGTTCGGCTGACTGGCATGTTGGTGGGCCAGATACGAACATGAGCATCAGCCCGACCAAGGGGCTCACCTTTGCGGACGGCAATAACGACAAATCTACGGCGATGGCTTATTTCACGCCGACGGATCTGGCCGTGGGCGCTTCACTCAAGCTTTCCTTCAACTACAGCTTCACCCAAACCGCAGTTGATGCCAACGCCTTCATGTTCGGCCTCTACAACTCCGGTGGAGCGCGCCTAACCAAGGACAGCAGCAACAACTTCGCAAATGACAGCCTTTTTAACAGCTACACCGGCTATGCTGTCTCTGGCGTGTTTGGCGCCGACCTTACGGACAAGGGAAGCGACCATATTGAAGCCCGCAATTTAACGGGGAGCAGTTTGCTTTCCCTCGACAGCTACACCCAAGGGACGTCCTACAAGCAAAGCGGGGCGGCCACTCCCGGGCAAATGTACACCGCCAGCATGAGCATTGCGCGCACTGCGGCCGGGGTCACCGTGACAAGCCAGATCGGCAACACCATGATGACCCAGACCTACACGGGCTCGATGTTCACCAAGTTCGACGCCGTGGGCGTCTTCTCCAACGGCAACTCGGGCTCGTTCACCATGGATAACATCCAGTTGGATTACGTGGGCGCTCCGGAGCCCTCCACTTTCTACGCCCTCGGGCTCTTTGGTGCGGCGGTTTTCGGCAGAACCTCCCTGCGCGCAGGGCGCAAGCTGCTTGAGAAGTTCCTGCCCCGGTTGGCGGCTTCCTAGGCCCGCCCCGTCACCACAAACACCCGGTCGCGCGGGCGCACTTGCTCCGGCACACCCAGCGCCACCCGCTCTCCGCGTTCGGCGGTCTCCCGCGCGGCGTGCTCAATCTGAATGGACTCCACCGTGAGCCGCACCAGCCCGGTGGTGGGGCCCTGGATAAGCAACTCGTCGCCCAGCGCAAACCCGGCGTTGCGCACCTGGATCTCCGCCGCGCCCGCCTTGCGGTAGTAGTTCACCACTTCGCCCACCAGCTTCTTGCTCTGCGTCGCGCGACTGCCCCGCGCAGTCGTCCATTGCGCCACGGGCTGGCCCATGAAAAATCCGCTGGAAAGCCCGCGATGATAGGCGGTGTCGAGCGTCGCCATCAGCTCGGTTTTCAGCGCCCCAAAGTCCTCTTTGAACCCGCGCCGCCCCTTGTGCTCGAAATAAAAGTCGATGGCCCGGCGATAGGCGGCAGTCACGGTGCTCACATACTCCGGCGTGCGCGCGCGCCCTTCAATCTTGAGGCTGGCGACGCCAGCGGCCAGCAACTGATCCAGGAACGGCATCGTGCAGAGATCCTCCGGGCTCAGAATGTAATTGCTGCCGAGCCGGAACGAGATTTCGTCCTCCGCATCCGTGATCTTGTATTCGCGGCGGCACGGCTGGATGCACTCGCCCCGGTTGCCGGATTTTCCAAACCGATCCTGCGACATGAAACAGCGCCCGCTCACGGAGACGCACATCGCGCCGTGGGCAAAGACTTCCAGCTCGATGCAGTCCGCCTCCGCGCCCAGCAGCTTCTTGAGCCGCCGCCGCATGGAGGCGATGTGCGCCAGCGAACACTCGCGGGCCAGCACGAAGCGCCGGATGCCAAACGTGCGGTAAAAGAGCGCGAGGCTCTCCGAGTTTGCAACCGACATCTGCGTGGAAAGAAACACCGGCAGTTTCATCTCGGCGGCTTTGTGCACCACCGCCATGTCCCAGCAGATCACGGCGTCGATTCCGGCGGCCTTGGCCGTTTTCAAAAGGCGCTCCACCTTGGCGAGTTCGGTTTCGTAGATGATCGTGTTCAGCGCGAGATACGCCTTTGCCCCGGCGCGGTGGCATTCGGCGGCGATGCGCTGCATCTCGCCGGGCGTAAAATTCCGGTAATTCCCGCGCATGTTGAGCCCGCGCACCCCAAAGTAAATGGCATCCGCCCCGGCCTTGAGCGCCGCGCGGAGGCAAGCCCAATCGCCCGCAGGGGACATCAGTTCGGGTTTGCGCTGGGGCGGACGGGATTTGCTGGGCATAAAAAAAGAGTCTCACGCAAAGCCGCAAAGCCGCAAAGGAAAAAGAAATCCTTCTGCATCCCTTCCTGATTTCCTGAGTTCCTGATTTGTCTTTTCCAATGGCCGCGCGTGGTTTATGTTCAGGTTCCTGATGCGGGGGAGCCGATTGGCTGAGAGTGTCCGGGTTCTTTGAAATGAACTGGGGCAGACCCTTTGAACCTGCTGCGGTGAATGCCGCCGAAGGGAGCAAAGCTTTTCAGCCATGTCGTTTACCCGGCATGGCTTTTTATTTTTTTACCATGATGACCGAACCTGGAACTTCTCCCGAGCCGCACAGCAGCGACGAATTGCCCCACAGCCAGCGCGTCTATATTCAAGGCACGCTCTTTCCCGAAGTGCGCGTCCCGATGCGGGAGATCACGCTTGCGCCCACCAAGGCCTTCAATGGCGCCACCGAAGTGAATGAACCGGTGCGCGTGTATGATTGCTCCGGGCCGTGGGGCGATCCCGCGTTTTGCGGCGACGTGACGCAAGGACTGCCGCGCGTGCGCGAGGGCTGGATTCGCGCCCGCGCCGACGTGGAGGAATACGAAGGCCGCGCCGTGGCTCCGATGGACAACGGCTATCTTTCCGAGCAGCACGCCGAGTATGCCAGCCGCGCGGAGAAAAACCGCCTCGTCGAGTTTCCCGGCCTGCGGAGGAAACCGCTGCGCGCCTCCGCCGGGCATCCGGTGACGCAGATGTGGTATGCCAGGCAGGGGATCATCACCCCGGAGATGGAATACATCGCCATCCGTGAGAACCAGGGCTTGGAGCGGTTGCGCGACCAGCTTTCCGCCAAGGCCCCGCGCCATTCCATGCGCCAGCAACATGCGGGAACGCAGGGGCGCGCGGATGCCCCCGGCGTCTTCGCCCAGTTTCCGCAGGCGATGCCGCAGTTCATCACCCCGGAGTTTGTCCGCGACGAAGTGGCGCGCGGACGGGCCATCATCCCAGCCAACA
>SESB01000146.1_pt1 | contig 50540 bp, 50 predicted proteins | sample 3171441 | NCBI WGS metagenome assembly SESB01 (sample SAMN06051867, study PRJNA518727) | freshwater metagenome | biome: subpolar coniferous forest; feature: holomictic lake; material: water; isolation source: holomictic Lake 227, 6 m depth | place: Canada: near Kenora, Ontario | collected...
TGGCAAATGCTGCCTCTATCGCAGCAATGTTTATCACCACTGAGGCTATGGTCTTTGAAACTCCAGAAGATGAGAAGCCACAGAACCAAGAAGGTCATGGCCACAGCCATGGACCTGGCGGGCACAACCACTAGTTGTGAATCTACTTAATAAGCCCTGCCATTTATGGTGGGGCTTATTTTTATGCATTATGGTGAATGTATGAGTATGGGTTCGGGGTCGTTGGGATCAGGAAGTTGGCAGTGCCCTAATTGCGGAAATACCCTGCGCTCGGATCAATTGAAGTGCCCGCTCTGCGGCAAGAAATATAAATTAGACCCAGTCTTCTCTCACACGGAATATGAAGCGCCGCCGGTTGATCAGTGGAAAGAAGAGTTAGAAAAGCCAATCACCTATAGCTCTGAAAGCATGCAAGAGGTATTGGCGGAAAGCGAAAAGCGCGCCAAGAAGGCAAAGCGCACGGCGAAGAAGAAGCGCTTTGGTATTTTTTAAGGCTTAGGATGCAGTAGAGAAAGTGTCGCTTTCATCGTGACCCAAAATTGCTAGACGATCATCCTCAGAGAGACCGCCCCAAATGCCATAAGGCTCTTGCACCGAGAGGGCGTGAGCGCGGCAGGCTGCGATAACAGGGCAAGAGGCACAGACCGCCTTGGCTGCATTTTCGCGATTCCTTCGTCTAGGGCCGCGCTCGCCATCTGGGTGAAAGAACATTTCGGTGGGCAGTTCGCGGCAGGCGCCGCTTTGTTGCCATTCCCAAACGGAGGCAACTGGCTTAGGCAAGCGGGATAACTCGGTCATGGGAGCACTGTACAACCGCTTCATAGGTTGTTCAAGCCATTAGTGCTAACTCTCAGGGATTTAGCAGGAAAACCTACTTTTCGGGTGGTGGAAATGGTGCATCTCCTAGACGATTAGCGCGTGAAGACCAGTGACGGTACCGCTCTCGACAACAGTGAGTTGACCGTCGCCGCAGTAGCTCGGATGCTCGGGGTAGCCCCCGCCACCCTTCGGACCTGGGATCGCCGTTACGGATTAGGTCCGACTATTCACAGCGCCGGCGATCATCGCCGATACAGCCCCGAGGATGTAGCCGTGCTCGGTGCCATGCGCAGATTAGTCATCATGGGTGTAGCGCCAGCCGAAGCGGCCGAGCGCGCCAAATCGGGCGAGGTTTCTCTGCCCGAATCAAAACCACTTTTTTCCGGCACTTGCCCACACGTGGATTATTCGCAGACCGACATTCTTTTCCGCGCCGCTCACGCCTTCAATCGTGAAATTTTAGAGAGCGTTCTTCGCAAGGAGATCGCCGACAATGGGGTCGTCGAAGCCTGGAACTGTGTGCTGATGCCGTTGCTGGTTCGGATCGGCGAAGATTGGGCCAATGATGGATCGGGCATCGAGATCGAACACTTTGTCACCGAAATCGTGAAACGGGTCTTGGCCGAACCCCTGAGCCAATTAAAAAATCCAATAAATGCCCGTCCTGCGCTCCTGGCCTGCGTCGGCGAAGAGATTCACTCCCTTGCGTTGCGTGCCCTTGCTGCCGCCTTGGCCGAGATCAATATTGATTCGCAATTCTTGGGCGCTCGGACTCCACAGAGCGCCCTTAACGAAGTTATTCGCCGCTCTGCTCCGCCCGCAATTTTCCTTTGGGCTCAGCTCAAAGAGAATGCCAGCCTTGATTTTGTTCATGATATTCCGGCGATCAGACCTGCGCCTCGAATAATTGTGGGTGGGCCAGGTTGGCTAGGTACGGATTGCAATAATGCGGTGTATGCCAGCGATTTGGTCAGCGCTCGTCAGGAAATTGCCCGGGCGATTGGCGCTTAAGGCTCCCACTAGACTTCCCCAATGATTGAAGGCGTCCGCGACAAGGTTGCGATGTTGGGGCTGACTTACGACGATGTCCTACTTCTTCCTGATGCATCCGATGTTGTTCCCAGCGAGGTTAACACCGAGACTCGCCTGACTCGCAATATTTCGCTCAAGATTCCCTTGGTCTCATCCGCCATGGATACCGTGACCGAATCCGCTATGGCTATCGCAATGGCTAAAGCTGGCGGTATTGGCATCGTTCATCGCAACCTTCCTATTGAAGAGCAAGTCCAGCACGTCCAAGCGGTCAAGAAGAGTGGCATTGTTGGTGCCGCTGTTGGAGTTGGCGATGATGGATTTGCCCGCGCGCTCGCGTTGATTGAAGCCGGAGTCGATGTGATCGTTGTAGACACCGCACATGGCCACCACCGCGCAGTGCTTGACGCTATTTCTCGCATCAAGAAGGAATACCCACACATTGAAATTATTGGCGGCAATGTTGCAACTCGATCTGGGGCGCAAGCGCTAATTAACGCCGGTGCGGATGCGGTAAAAGTGGGAGTAGGTCCAGGGTCCATCTGTACAACTCGCGTTGTTGCTGGTGTTGGCGTTCCGCAAATCACTGCCATTATGGAAGCCCACAAAGCGTGCGTTAAGGCTGATGTTCCATTAATTGCTGATGGTGGCTTGCAATACTCAGGCGACATTGCAAAGGCAATTGTTGCTGGTGCAGATACCGTCATGTTGGGTTCACTGCTTGCTGGTTGCGATGAATCTCCAGGAGAACTTGTTGAATTAAATGGCCGCAAATTCAAGGCTTATCGCGGAATGGGCTCGCTGGGTGCGATGCAATCTCGAGGCGAACAAAAGTCTTATTCCAAAGATCGATATATGCAAGATGACGTTTTATCTGAAGATAAATTGGTGCCAGAAGGCATTGAAGGCAAAGTTGCCTATCGAGGATCGCTGGCCACGGTTGTTCATCAACTTGTGGGCGGACTACGTTCGGGAATGGGTTACGCCGGCGCTGCCACTATTTTAGATTTACAACGCAATGGTCAATTAATTCAGATTACTTCAGCAGGTTTGCAAGAAAGTCATCCGCACGATGTTCTCGATATTGCCGAAGCTCCCAATTACAGCCGTAAAGGAAAGTAACTGCCATGAACGAGATTGAGATCGGTCCAGGAAAGCGCGCACGCGTTGCCTATTCATTCGATGACATTGCCATAGTTCCAAGTCGCCGTACTCGGGATCCCGAGGAAGTCTCCATCAACTGGCAGATCGATGCTTATAAATTTGGACTTCCCATGATGGCCGCTCCTATGGACTCGGTTGTTTCGCCAGAGACCGCAATTGCGATCGGAAAACTTGGCGGCCTCGGAGTTCTTAACCTTGAAGGTCTATGGACTCGTCACGAGAATCCACGAATTCCACTGGGCGAAATTGCATCGATGCCCCAAGAACAAGCCATCCGCCGTATGCAGGAACTTTATTCAGCGCCGATAATTCCCGAACTCGTCAAAGCCCGCATTGCTGAAATCCGTGCCTCTGGTGTCACCGTAGCTGCTGCGCTTTCGCCACAGCGCACCGCTGAACTTCACAAAGTAGTAATCGACGCTGGCGTAGATATCTTTGTTATTCGCGGTACCACGGTTAGCGCCGAGCATGTTGCTACCAAGAATGCTCCGCTTAATCTCAAGAAATTTATTTACGAACTTGATGTCCCTGTCATCGTTGGTGGTTGTGCAACCGGAACAGGTGCCCTGCACCTAATGCGCGCTGGCGCCGCTGGAGTCTTAGTTGGTTTTGGTGGGGGAGCCGCACACACCACGCGTACTGTTTTAGGAATTGCTGTTCCCATGGCTTCAGCTGTTGCTGAAGTAGCTTCCGCCCGTCGAGATTACATGGATGAATCTGGCGGTCGGTATGTCCACGTCATCGCCGATGGATCTGTAGGTCGCAGCGGCGATATTGCGAAGGCGATTGCTTGCGGCGCCGATGCAGTCATGATGGGTTCACCGCTTGCCCGCGCCAGCGAGGCTCCAGGCAAAGGCTGGCATTGGGGTTCAGAAGCTCACCACTCCGAACTACCTCGTGGGGACAGAGTTCACGTTGGCACGGTCGGCACACTCGATGAAATCTTGCTCGGACCTTCGCATACATCCGATGGCTCGATGAATTTATTTGGCGCGTTGCGTCGCGCTATGGCAACTTCTGGTTATTCCGACCTCAAAGAATTCCAACGAGTAGAGGTTGTTATCGATCGTGCGTGACAATGACTTGGTTCTCGTAGTTGATTTCGGGGCCCAATACGCCCAACTCATCGCGCGCCGAGTCCGGCAAGCACAGGTCTATTCCGAAATAGTTCCCTCGTCCATTTCTGCCGCAGAGGTTCAAGCAAAATCGCCAACAGCGATCATTCTCTCGGGTGGCCCTTCCAGTGTTTATGCCGAGGGTGCCCCAACATTTGATAGCGCAATTTTTTCTTTAGGTATTCCAGTTTTCGGAATTTGTTATGGCTTTCAAGTCATGGCAGCAGCACTTGGCGGGACGGTTTCGCAAACCGGAAAATCTGAATTCGGTCGCACTTCACTGAAGTTGACCCACCCTTCCAAGCTGCTTTCTTCTCTTCCTACTGAATTCAACGTTTGGATGAGCCACGGCGACAGCGTCACCCAAGCCCCAACAGGTTTCTCTTCTACAGCAGAAACTTCTCTCACTCCGATTATCGCATTCGAAAATAGTGATGCCACTTTTGCCGGCGTGCAATTTCATCCCGAAGTCCTTCACTCTGAAAATGGACAAGAGATTCTTCGTACTTGGTTGATCGATGTAGTTGGCTGTAAACCCACCTGGAATTCGGAGAATATTGTTGCTACTGAAGTAGAGAAGATTCGCAAGATTGTGGGCGATCGCCACGTTCTCTGTGGTCTATCAGGTGGAGTTGATTCCGCAGTTGCTGCCGCGATCGTGCAAAAAGCTATCGGATCCCAACTTACATGTGTATTCGTTGATCATGGTTTGTTGCGCGAAGGCGAAGCCGAGCAAGTCGAACGTGATTTTGTTGAAGCAACTGGTGTTGCTTTGAAAGTTGTCGATGCCCGCGAACGTTTTCTAGAGAAACTGGCTGGCGTCACAGATCCTGAAACCAAACGCAAAGTTATCGGTGCTGAATTTATCCGAGCCTTCGAAGCCGCTGCTCGCGAAATTTCAGAACACGAAGGTATTGATTTTCTTGTTCAAGGGACCTTGTACCCAGATGTGGTGGAATCCGGTGGCGGCACAGGCACCGCAAACATTAAGTCGCACCATAACGTGGGCGGGCTGCCTGATGATTTGCAATTCACGTTGATTGAGCCCCTACGTACTCTCTTCAAAGATGAAGTCCGCGAAGCTGGCTTGGAATTAGGGTTGCCAGCAGAGATTGTGTGGCGTCAACCATTCCCAGGTCCAGGCTTGGCGATTCGAATAGTCGGTGAAGTTACTGAGAATCGACTTACAATCTTGAGAAAAGCCGATTCCATCGCTCGCGAGGAATTAAAATTGGCAGGGTTAGATAGAGAGATCTGGCAGTGCCCGGTCGTTCTTCTAGCTGATGTTCGTAGCGTCGGAGTTCAGGGCGATGGCCGAACCTATGGTCACCCCATAGTTCTCAGGCCCGTCTCATCTGAGGATGCTATGACTGCTGATTGGAGCCGAGTTCCATACGAGGTGTTAGAGAAAATCTCTACCCGAATTACGAATGAGGTCCGAGAGGTCAACAGAGTTGTATTGGATGTCACTAGCAAACCGCCGGGGACAATTGAGTGGGAGTAATTCCACTCTTAAAAAAACGAGTGTGGGAGTAATTCCACTCTTAAACAAATCGAGTGTGGGAGTAGGGGGAACGAGATGAAGAAGCAAGTTGCTATCACTGCAACCGCTCTCATTGTCATTTCACTTTTCGCTTCTCCTTCATTTGCAGCCGATCGCAAGCCAACGGCCTCACCTACGGCGACATCAAGTTCTGAGAAGAAACCAATGATGTCCTCGACCTCAAAGATGCGAGCTATGAAGGCGATGTGTAGCCCCAGCACAGCTGTCGGACATACCCCTCTTCAAACCGGTCTTCCCAAGATAAAGAAGCCAGTTCGAGTTCGCACGATCACTTTGAATACCAACTGTGGCGAAATCATTTTTACCGCCGATGGCGCTAAAGCTCCATTGACTGTTACTGCAATGACATTCTTAGCCACCAGCGGATATTTCGACCAAAGCATCTGTCATCGCCTGACTACTTCTGGGATCTTTGTTTTGCAGTGTGGCGACCCCAAAGGCACCGGTCAAGGCGGTCCTGCTTTTATGTATCCTGATGAAAACTTGCCTACTGCTACCCAAAATAATTACCCAGCCGGCACTATTGCCATGGCCAACTCTGGCCCCAACACCAACGGCAGCCAGTTCTTTATTGTTTATGCGGACACAACCCTTAGCCCCAATTACACAATCTGGGGCAAAGTAACAAAGGGCTTGGATATCGTTAAAGCTATTGCAGCACTGGGCGTAGCCGATGGAACAAGCGACGGCGCTCCCAAGCAAGCTATTTCGATTGAAAGCGTTGACGTTAAATAATTATTATTTAGTTACAACTACTCTAAATATTTCAGCGAGTCTGCCCTCAGGTAAACCAACGGATGCCGCGTTGCGCGCGCCCCATTCGCGCACCATATTTTCTAAATTTGGATTGTGCGCAGTTTGGCTGACATGCGAATGCAGGGCGGCCATTTTTTGATCGAAGGTCTCTGTAATATCCACGTGATGATTTGGGTTGGCAGCAGACATCACCCACACCTCATCTACGGTCCACGGTTGCAAACCCTCTTCTTTCAGCAAGTCTTCAAAGGCAAAGGCATTTCGAGCATCAGGATAAACGGCTTGAATCGCGGCTTCACCGGCGGCCATGTGATCGGGGTGACTTGAAAAAAGGCGGTCCCAGTTGCGCTCCGGACTTTGGATGACCATTCGCTGCGGGCGCACTTTTCGGATCTCACGGACGATCTTCTTGCGCAATTCGATTGTGGGTTCTAGCCAGCCATCGCGATAGTTAAGAAATTCAATATTGGTGACGCCAACTGCTGCACCTGCATCGCGTTGCTCGCGTTGACGAATCTTTGGCATTTCTTCTCGAGGCACATCTGGGTCTTCGCCACCTTGATCGCCATTAGTGGCAATGCAATACGAAACTTCAATTCCGGCCTTGACCCATTGCGCGATCGTTCCCGAAGCCCCAAAATCCAAATCATCAGGATGGGCGGTTACTACGAGAATGCGCTCAACTTCGCTATCGGCAATCGGCATGGTTTTCTCCTATAGGTAAAAACGGCTTGGGCTAAAGCCAAGCCCCGATTTTGTCAGAACTTTGCCCAGTTAGACTCCACCACGTGCCAACTTCTGCCGAGCTTCTTGCGGGACTCAATCCGCAGCAGCAGGCTGCCGTAGCTCACCAGGATGCGCCATTGCTGGTTGTGGCTGGCGCTGGTTCCGGAAAGACTCGAGTTTTGACCCGTCGAATTGCCTATTTGCTGGCAGAACGTGGCGTGGCTCCCTATGAAGTCTTAGCGATCACTTTTACCAATAAAGCCGCTGGCGAGATGAAGGAACGCGTGGCCGAACTAGTTGGCGACCGTGCTCGGGCTATGTGGGTATCAACTTTTCACTCCGCCTGTGTTCGGATTCTTCGTCAAGAGGCAGCTCGAATCGGTTACACCAACTCTTTCACAATTTATGACTCCAGCGACTCTCTCCGTCTCATCACAACGGTGATGAAGGAGCTAAAGATCGACCCCAAGCGATACGCCCCGCGCGCAGTCCAAGGGATCATCTCCCAAGCAAAGAACGAATTACTCGGCCCTGCTGACTACCTCAATGCAACCGACAATTTGTTCGAACAAATAGTCGCTGATGTCTACGCGATTTACCAAAAACGATTGGCCAAATCAAACGCCATGGATTTCGATGACCTGATCGCCAAGACCGTCGAAATTCTCCAGCGCTTTCCGGAAGCAAAAGCACGTTATAGATCGCGCTTTCGCCATGTATTAGTGGATGAGTATCAAGATACCAATCATGCTCAGTACATTCTGATTCGTGAACTCGTGGGTAACTCAATCGACGGTTTTCCTATTGCCGAATTATGTGTGGTGGGAGATGCGGATCAATCTATCTACGCGTTCCGTGGCGCCAATATCCGAAATATTTTGCAATTCGAAGAGGATTACCAGGACGCCAGAACAATTTTGCTAGAGCAGAACTATCGATCTACGCAAAATATTCTTTCTGCGGCAAACGCTGTGATCTCCAATAACGAAGGACGTAAAGAGAAGAACCTCTGGTCCGAGGCAGGCAAGGGTGCGCTCATCACTGGTTATGTAGCTGAGAGCGAACACGATGAGGCAGATTTTGTATGCCAGGAGATTTCAAAACTTCGTAAAGAAGGCATTTCCCAACCAGGCGAAACCGCTATTTTTTATCGAACCAATGCCCAATCTCGAGTATTCGAAGAAACATTTCTACGCATTGCCATTCCCTATAAAGTCGTAGGCGGAGTGCGTTTTTATGAGCGTAAAGAAGTTAAAGATTTCTTGGCCTATCTGCGAGTCTTAGTCAACTCCGAGGATGAAGTTTCACTTCGTCGAATTATTAATACCCCGAAACGAGGCATCGGCGATCGAGCCTTGGACTGCGTAGATCTTTATGCGCAAAGTTCGGGGAGCTCCTTCTGGGGAGCTCTTTCAGATGCGAAGCATGCGCCAAATATCCCAACGAGAGCGCTGGCTTCTATAAATGACTTCATCCACTTAATTCAAACACTACAAACGTTAGTTGAGGCCAAGACTGCGCCGAGCGTTATCGCTCAAGCAGTTCTCGAGCAGACCGGTCTACTCGCCGAGCTTGCAAATAGCGATGACCCTCAGGATGAAAGTCGAGTTGAGAATTTACAAGAGTTGGTATCTGTTGCGGGCGAATACGAAGAAAGCGAAGTCGATGAGGGCGAAGAGATTTCACTCTCTGGTTTTCTCGAAAATGTTTCGCTCGTTGCCGATTCGGATCAGATTCCAGATGGCGAAGATCATGGCGGAGTAGTCACGCTGATGACTTTGCACACGGCCAAAGGTTTGGAATTTCCAACGGTCTTTCTCACGGGCATGGAGGAAGGCATCTTTCCCCACACCAGAACTTTGGGGGACAAGAATGAAATTGAAGAGGAGCGGCGTTTGGCTTATGTGGGTCTTACGCGGGCACGTGAACGCCTCTATCTCTCTCGCGCCGAATATCGATCTTCGTGGGGGGCTCCAAATTACAACCCACCTTCGCGATTCTTGAGCGAAATCCCCGATGGTCTAGTGGAATGGAATCAAACCTCCACTCCGACCTTCTCCAGTAGTCGCACTTCTACTCTTCGCAAGAGTGGGCCGATTCCCAAGGCCACGGGTGTTCGCAGTTCCACGACTCTTGTTCTGGCGGTAGGAGATCGTGTGTCACATGACACATTCGGATTAGGAACGGTATTGGCGGTAGATGGCGAGGGCGATAGAGCCCAGGCCACCATCAACTTCGGATCGGCTGGTGAGAAGCGGCTTTTGCTGCGATATGCGCCGGTAGAGCGACTTTAATTAACCACTAGAATTCCACACGGCTTTAGAAAATCTACGAATCGGGGTAATTAGTGGATCTCTTCGAGTATCAAGCTCGAGATCTTTTTGAATCTCATCAAGTTCCTGTACTTGCCGGCGCAGTTGCAACAACACCTGAAGAAGCTTTCGCTGCTGCAAGCACCATGGGTGGCAAGGTTGTCGTGAAGGCTCAAGTCAAAATAGGTGGCCGCGGAAAAGCTGGCGGCGTGAAGCTAGCCGTTGATGCTGAAGATGCACGTGAAAAAGCCGCAGCCATTCTTGGAATGGATATCAAAGGCCACACTGTTCATAAAGTGATGATTGCCCAAGCCGCGCCAATTGCCAGTGAGTACTACTTAGCTATCCTGCTTGATCGCGCGAACCGCAATTTCTTGGTGATGGCCTCCGTCGCCGGCGGCATGGAGATCGAAGAAGTTGCGCATACCTCTCCCGAGAAATTAGCTCGCGTCGGAATTGATCCCAATATTGGTATTTCCCTCGAAAAAGCTCAAGAGATTGCACGCGCTGGCCAATTCCCAGATGATGTGGTCGATCAAGTAGCCGATGTGCTCTTGAAGTTATGGGCTGCTTTTATTGCTGAAGATGCAACTTTGATGGAGATTAATCCACTCGTAAAAACCGAAGACGGTCGCATTATTGCCCTCGACGGCAAAGTCACTCTTGATGACAACGCTGGGTTCCGACATCCAGGCCATGAAGCGCTCATTGACCACGCTGCAACTAACCCGTTGGAAGCGTTGGCAAAAGAGAAAGATCTCAACTACGTGAAACTTGATGGCGAAGTTGGAATTATTGGAAATGGTGCTGGACTCGTAATGTCCACTTTGGATGTCGTTGCATACGCGGGCGAGAAATATGGCGTCAAACCTGCGAACTTCCTCGATATTGGTGGCGGCGCCTCTGCAGAGGTCATGGCAAACGGACTCGCCATTATTTTGGGAGATGCCGACGTCAAAAGCGTTTTTGTAAATGTTTTTGGAGGAATCACAGCATGCGATGCAGTTGCTAACGGCATCGTGCAGGCACTTCAGATTCTTGGCTCCACAGCAACTAAACCGATTGTTGTTCGCCTAGATGGCAATAACGTCATTGAAGGCCGACGGATTTTGAATGAAGCGGCGCATCCGCTGATCGAACAGTTAGACACAATGGATGGCGCAGCTGCACGTGCAGCAGAATTGGCGGCAAAATAATGGCGATCTTTATCAATGAGAACTCGAAAGTTCTCGTTCAAGGCATGACAGGTTCTGAAGGAACCAAACACACTAAGCGCATGCTGGCATCAGGCACCAAGATTGTCGGCGGAGTTACACCAGGCAAAGGTGGCCAAGTTGTCGATATGGACGGCCAACAAATTCCAGTATTCAACTCGGTGAGCGAAGCAGTGGCAGCAACAGGCGCCAACGCTTCGGTAATTTTCGTGCCACCAAAGTTTGCAAAGGCGGCGGTCATTGACGCCATTGATGCTGCTTTGCCAATCGTCGTCGTTATTACCGAGGGAATTCCAGTTCATGATTCGGCGGCTTTTTACGCATACGCAGAAAGTAAGGGCACAACACGTCTCATCGGACCTAACTGCCCAGGACTGATCAGCCCCGGTAAATCCAACATCGGAATTATTCCAGCCGACATCACCGGCCCTGGAAGAATTGGTCTAGTTTCTAAATCTGGAACTTTGACCTATCAAATGATGTACGAGCTCCGCGATTTCGGATTCAGCACAGCTGTCGGAATTGGTGGAGATCCCATCATCGGTACAACACACATTGATTGCCTCCGCGCATTTCAGGATGATCCTGATACCGATGCCATCGTCATGATTGGCGAGATCGGTGGCGATGCTGAAGAACGTGCCGCCGCATTTATCGGCGAATATGTCACTAAGCCAGTTGTCGGTTACGTTGCTGGATTTACTGCACCCGAGGGTAAGACCATGGGTCATGCTGGAGCGATCGTTTCCGGATCTTCTGGAACGGCTGCGGCTAAGAAAGAGGCACTAGAAGCAGTCGGTGTTGCTGTCGGCAAAACGCCAAGCGAGACTGCCGCACTCATGCGAAAGATCCTCCAAGGTTAATTAGGGTAATTAATGCTGCGGCGCATCCTTCTGCTCTCGCTCCAACAGGCGCTCAGAAGTGTTGCTCTGGTTCTCTTCCCCACCGCATTTCTTTCGCTGACCGCCTGGGCTACCGCAGGTAGCAGCGCCGGAAATACGACTGACCCTATTCGGGCTGCGCTCTGGTTTTGGCTGGGTTCACATCAAGTTCCGTTTCATTTATTGCTGCCACCAACTGATATTCCGGGTCTACTTTCATACTTGCCTATCGGTGCCTTGATCTTTCCATTCCTAGCAGTACGCAGCAGTTTTAATCGGCTCAGCAATGAATTTGAAAATGTTCGTGGCGCTCGAATTTTCTTTTCACTTTTCTATGCAGGGTTGGCTACTGGGATTGCTTTTCTCTCCATGGCACATGGCGTCCGTCCTGTTTGGTATTTGGCAACCGCGTTTAGTCTGATTTTGGCTTTGCTGGCAACAATTGATTTTGATGCCGCACGACTGCACTTTGTTAAGTTTCCCGCATATGTGATCTCGGTGTTGTGGGGGATAGGGGCAATTGCTGTCGGGATTTCTCTAGCCGCCCATTTCTCGATCGTAAAAGATCTAACAACCGTAACTCATCCAGGCTTAGTCGGTGGAGTGCTTTTTCTTTTATTGCAAGTTCTCTATTTACCCAATTTGGCAATTAGCGCTATCTCCTATGCATCAGGCTTTGGGTTTTCTTTAGGGGCGGGTACTCACATATCTCCGGCACATTTCACTTTGCATGAGTTACCAGCGATACCATTACTCGGCGCGTTACCTACAGGTGTTCATAAATCAATAACGTATTTTTCAATACTTGGCTTACTGGCGGCATTGATCGTAGTTATCAACATTAATGTTATGAAATCAAGATTCCGCGATCGACAAGTTTCACTAGTGAAGTCCTTGCTTTTTATTGGACTCGTTGTAGGCGCAATTTCTTATCTTGCCTCCGGTGAATTAGTGACTTCAGCGATGTCGCCAGTGGGAGTTATTTGGTGGAAACTGCCAGCGGCAATTCTCTTTTCGATAATCGTATTTGCAGTGCTGACCCAGTACCTGCCGCTGGGTTTTAGGAAGGTAAGAGACCGTGCCTAAATTTCAATTGGTGATTCTTGCATCTGGTTCTGGATCTCTCGCCCAATCCATCATCGATGCGTGCGAATCAGGGCTGCTTGCTGCAGAGATTGCGACCATCATTTCAGATCAAGAAGCTCCGATTTTGGAGCGAGCTAAGACACATCACATTGATCACCACCTCTTGCCCATGAACAAGGACCGCTCGTTGTGGAATGGCGATTTGTTTAATTTGGTTTCTGATCATCAACCAGATCTGGTCGTGAGTGCTGGCTTCATGCGAATTCTGGCTCCGGAATTTGTTCGACATTTCAAGGTTATTAATACGCACCCTGCTCTCTTGCCATTATTTCCGGGCGCGCATGCGGTTCGGGATGCACTGGCGGCGGGCGTAGTTGAGACCGGGTCGAGCGTTCATTGGGTGGATGAAGGCGTTGATACTGGCGAAGTAATTGCCCAGGTTAAAGTGGCAATCCAACCAGGAGATGACGAAAGCGCATTGCACGAGCGCATTAAGATTGTCGAACGCAAGCTCATAGTCGAGACGCTACAAACCCTCATCGCAGCAGGAGAGAAATGACTGAAAAGAAGGCGATTCGCCGTGCACTTGTTAGCGTCTACAACAAAGTAGGTTTGGTGGAAATAGGTGCGGCTTTGCACCGATCTGGCGTAGAAATTTTATCCACTGGTTCCACCGCTAAGACTCTACAAGCAGCTGGCATCCCAGTCATTCCAGTTGAGGAGTACACCGGTTTTCCCGAAATGCTGGGCGGAAGAGTGAAGACTTTGCACCCCCGAATTCATGGTGGTTTGCTTGCTGATCAAACCGACCCATCCCATCTCGAGCAGTTGGCCGGTCAAGGAATTGCAACCTTCGATCTTGTGGTGATCAATCTTTACCCGTTCGCACAAACGCTTGCCTCTGGGGCCAGCTTTGAAGAATGTATTGAACAAATTGATATCGGTGGACCGAGCATGCTCCGTGGGTCGGCCAAGAACCACAAATCGCTAGCGGTTATTTCTGACCCATCCCAATACCCGTTGTTGATGACGGCGCTAGAAAATGGCGGTTTCACTCACGATCAGCGATTACGTCTGGCAATGGCAACGTATCGAACCACCGCACAATATGACGCGACCATCGCCACATGGCTCGGAGAACAAACAGAATCTTCTTCTGAATGGCGTGCAGAGGTTTGGAGCAAGAGCGCAGATTTACGATATGGCGAAAATCCACATCAGAGCGCCGCGCTTTACGCCAGCGCGGTGAATTCGTCGGTGGGCATCGCTAATGCACGTCAACTGCACGGCAAAGAGATGTCTTTCAATAATTACACGGATGGCGATGCCGCATTACGTGCTGCTTACGATCATGCCCAGCCATGCGTAGCCATCATCAAACATGCCAATCCCTGCGGAATTGCTATTGCCGATTCGATCGATCTTGCACATGCCAATGCACATGCTTGTGATCCCGTTTCTGCCTTTGGTGGTGTTGTGGCAGCAAATCGTATGGTCACTAAAAAGATGGCCGAGAAGCTCTCTGAGATATTTACTGAGGTGGTACTTGCTCCAGGATATGAGAGTGAAGCCTTAGAAATACTTTCTCGCAAACCTTCGATCAGAATTCTCGAGGTGACTGGCTTTCAAGTTCCTAGCATTGAAATGCGACCGGTCTCCGGCGGTATGTTGATTCAAGAAACCGATCTAGTAAACGTTCCAGGGGATCTGGCTTCAGGTTGGAAGCAAGTGTCCGGCTCTCCCGTCTCTGATCAAGTATTACTAGATTTGGAATTTGCCTGGCGCAGCGTTCGCGCTGTTAAGAGCAATGCGATTCTCCTAGCCAAATCTGGCTCTTCAGTTGGGGTCGGAATGGGCCAGGTCAATCGGGTGGATTCTGCTCGCCTAGCTGTCTCTCGTGCTGGTGACCGGGCGGCCGGAAGTGTCGCTGCTAGCGATGCCTTTTTCCCTTTTGCTGACGGCCTACAGATTTTGCTAGATGCCGGAGTTTCGGCCGTTGTTCAACCTGGCGGCAGTGTGCGCGATGAAGAAGTCATAGCAGCGGCAGTTGCCGCCAATGTCCCGATGTTCTTCACGGGAGTGCGCCACTTCTCGCACGCGTAGCCACTTTTGCCACAAATTTTGACCCGAAAAGAAGAGTTAGGATGAGCCACGTGAGCGCACAGATTCTTGATGGCAAAGCTACTGCCAGCCAAATTAAATCGGAATTAAAGGTGCTCGTCTCGCAGATGGATCGCAAGCCTGGACTCGGAACGGTACTTGTTGGCGATGATCCGGGATCTCATTCTTATGTTTCCGGCAAGCATCGTGATTGTGCCGAGGTAGGCATTACTTCTATCCGAGTCGACTTACCCGCCACAGCATCCGAGGCAGATGTTCTTGCTGCAATCGCAGATCTCAACAACAGTCCTGAATGCACTGGCTACATAGTTCAGCTGCCAGTACCTCAAGGTATTTCAGCCAATAAAGTTTTAGAAAGCATTGACCCGTCCAAGGATGCCGATGGATTGCATCCCTTGAATTTGGGCAAACTAGTCATCGGGGAGAAAGCACCGCTTCCTTGTACTCCACGTGGAATCGTCGAGCTTTTGCATCGTTACGGAATTTCCACTCGCGGCGCGGAAGTCGTTGTTATGGGGCGAGGACTGACCGTGGGTCGGCCATTAGGACTTCTGCTTTCTCGTAAAGGCGACGATGCCACAGTGACCATGACTCACACCGGTACGCGTGATGTGCTTCAACATACAAAGCGAGCAGACATCATTGTTGCGGCCATCGGGAAGGCACATTTCCTCACGGCCGAGATGATCAAAGCTGGCGCCGTAGTTCTCGATGTCGGAATTACCCGAACTGAAGTCGGCTTGCTTGGCGACGTTCATCCAGGTGTTGCAGAAATTGCCTCTTTTATAGCGCCAATGCCTGGCGGAGTCGGTCCGATGACGCGGGCCATGTTGCTCACAAATGTGGTGGAGATGGCACAAGCGAACCGATGAAATTTGCAGCCCTTTTCCTTATAGTTACTGGAACCGCACTAGGTATTTACGGTTCAGTACGAACAGGGGCGATTTCATTGGTTCTAGGTACTGCAACGTACGTGACCCTCAACTTCTTGGGCGCCAAACCGAGGCGTCGCATTGAACTCATCATTCCATTGGGGATGTGTCTGGTGCTCTTTGCCGTGGCACTGACTCTGCCGCACGCCAAGTAATATTCAACAGTGATCGAAAGGGAAAAATGAAAAGATCAGGAAAAGTAACCGTAATCGGTTCAGGATTCTACGGTTCAACCACAGCGCTTCGTTTAGCCGAATATGACATTTTGGAGACCGTTGTTCTTACTGACATTGTTGAAGGCAAACCCGAAGGTTTAGCGCTGGATATGAACCAATCGCGTTCGATCGAAGGCTTTGAAACAAAAGTTATTGGTGCAACCACCACTGCTGAGGGCGGTGGCTATGAAGCCACAGCCAACTCCGACGTTGTAGTTATTACTGCTGGTTTGCCCCGCAAGCCAGGCATGAGCCGAATGGATCTCATCGGCGTCAACGCCGGAATCGTTCGCGGCGTTGCCGAAAATATCGCAAAGCATTCACCTAATGCGGTCATCATCGTCGTCTCCAATCCGTTGGACGAAATGACTGCGCTTACTCAAATTGCTACTGCTTTTCCATACAACCGCGTTATGGGACAAGCTGGAATGTTAGATACCGCGCGCTTCACACATTTTGTCGCTGAAAAATTGGCAGTTGAAGTTGGATCAGTTAAAACCCTAACTCTTGGCTCTCACGGCGACACGATGGTTCCAGTTCCAAGCCGTTGCACCGTCAATGGCCAACCGCTGACCAACTTCCTCAGCGAGGCCGATATTTCCGAATTAGTAGATCGCACCCGAAATGGTGGCGCCGAAGTAGTAGCCCTTCTCAAAACCGGTTCTGCTTATTACGCACCATCTGCCGCCGCTGCTCGTATGGCGAAAGCAGTTATCGAAGATTCAGGCGCAGTAATGCCGGTCTGTGCATGGGTCGACGGCGAATACGGAATTTCTGGCGTTTATCTCGGCGTCGAAGCTGAAATCGGCCGTACCGGAATCCGCAAGGTTGTCGAAGGAAATCTCACAGCATCTGAACTCGAAGCACTCAAAGTTGCTGCTGAAGCAGTTCGTGCAAAACAATCCGATGTTAAAGATCTGTAAGAGAAAAGGAAAATAGATGTCAAAGATTAAGGTTGAAGGCACAGTCGTCGAACTCGACGGCGATGAGATGACTCGCATCATCTGGCAATTCATTAAAGATAAATTGATTCTGCCCTACTTAGATGTAAATCTTGACTACTACGACCTCAGTATCGAAAATCGGGATGCCACTGATGATCAGGTCACGATTGACTCTGCTCACGCCATCTTGAAGCATGGCGTAGGAGTTAAGTGTGCGACCATCACTCCAGATGAAGCTCGAGTTGAAGAATTTGGCCTCAAGAAGATGTGGAAGTCGCCTAATGGCACCGTCCGAAATATCTTAGGCGGCGTTATTTTCCGTGAGCCGATCATTATCAGTAACGTTCCTCGATTGGTCCCTCACTGGACCAAGCCAATCGTTATTGGTCGTCACGCTTTCGGTGATCAATACCGCGCTACCGACTTTCGAATTCCTGGCAAGGGCAAACTCACCATCACATTCGTCCCTGAAGATGGCGGCGAAAAGATTGAGCACGAAGTATTCAACTTCCCGGGCTCAGGCGTAACTATGGCGATGTACAACCTTGATGACTCGATTCGTGATTTTGCTCGCGCGTCACTGAACTATGGCATCGTCCGTAAGTTTCCGGTTTACCTCTCTACCAAGAACACCATCTTGAAGGCTTACGACGGACGCTTCAAGGATATCTTTGAGGAGATCTACCAAGCCGAATTCAAGGATCAATTTGAAGCACTTGGCATTTGGTACGAGCACCGATTGATTGATGACATGGTGGCCATGTCGCTGCGCATGCCTGGTGGATATGTATGGGCATGTAAGAACTACGACGGCGATGTTCAATCAGATACCGTCGCACAAGGTTACGGCTCACTGGGTTTGATGACCTCAGTCTTAATGACTCCAGATGGAAAGACCGTCGAATCCGAGGCCGCTCACGGCACAGTGACGCGTCACTACCGTGATCACCAAAAAGGTAAGCCAACTTCGACTAACCCAATCGCTTCCATTTTCGCATGGACTCAAGGTCTTTCCCACCGTGCAAAGTTGGATAACAATCCAGAGCTTGCCGCCTTTGCAAAGAACCTAGAAGCCGTCTGCATCGAAACCGTTGAGTCCGGCAAGATGACTAAGGATTTGGCACTGCTCATCTCTAAGGATGCCCCTTGGCTTAATACCCAAGATTTCTTGGCAGCGATCGATGAGAATCTGCAGGCAAAGTTAAAGTAATAGCGCAACGAAAAACCCCCGACCAACTGGCCGGGGGTTTTTCTTTGAAGATATTTACTTTCCGATGCGAAGACCAGTTTCAGCATCGAAGAGGTGAATTGCGGTAGGAATGGCACCAACAGTGATGGTTGAGCCTGGCTTTGGTGGATTCTTTGGATCCCAACGAACAATTACTTGTGCGCCTTCATCGCCAGCATTTGCAAACTTCACATTGGTGTCGACTGGCTTGCCGTAGACGAATGCATCTGCGCCAAGTTCTTCAACAACTTCAACCAATACATGGAAGCCAGATGATGCAGGTGTGAATCCTTCTGGGCGAATACCAACGGTGACGCTTGAACCGACTCCGGCAGGAACATCGACAGGGAAATCACCGAGCATGGCCTTGCCGCCGACGACAGGTGCGTTCAGCAAGTTCATGGCTGGTGAGCCAATGAAGCCAGCTACGAAAGCATTTACTGGGTGGTCGTACAAGTTGCGAGGAGTATCGACTTGCTGAAGCAAGCCATCCTTCAAAACCGCAACGCGATCGCCCATGGTCATAGCTTCGACCTGATCGTGGGTTACATAAACCGTTGTGATTCCGAGACGACGTTGGAGAGCTGCGATTTGGGTACGAGTCGCGACGCGAAGCTTGGCATCCAAGTTAGAGAGAGGTTCATCCATAAGGAAGACCTGAGGTTCGCGAACAATGGCGCGACCCATGGCAACGCGCTGACGTTGTCCACCAGAAAGTGCCTTTGGCTTGCGATCAAGGTATGGCTCGAGATCGAGTAGCTTGGCGGCTTCGAGAACGCGACGATCGCGTTCTTCTTTAGCGACGCCAGCAATTTTTAGGGCAAAGCCCATGTTCTCTGCAACCGACATATGTGGGTAGAGAGCATAAGACTGGAAAACCATCGCAATGTCGCGATCTTTTGGTGCAACGTTGGTGACGTCACGATCGCCAATGCGGATGGATCCGGTGTCGATCTCTTCAAGACCTGCCAGCATGCGAAGTGATGTTGACTTTCCGCAACCTGATGGTCCGACGAGGACGAGGAATTCGCCATCGTTAACGGTGAGATCTAATTTATCTACAGCCGGCTTAGTTGTGCCGGGATAGATTCGAGATGCTTTGTCGAATACGACTGAGGCCATGTTGAAATGACTCCTTCTCCGGGCAGGTACGTGCCCGACGGTCCGTAGGATGAAGGTAAAACTGCTCGTGTGAGCGTGGGCCTAGATTAGAGGAGAAAGCCTGCTGGCGATAGCCCAACGCTTATTTCGTTACCCTTTATCCCATGGGATTGGTCCGCGATATCGCTCTTGTCTTGGCTTTCATCGCCTTGGCTGGACTCTTTGTTGCCGCCGAAATTGCCCTGATCTCCCTGCGGGACTCTCAGGTTCGGCAAATGGAGGGCAAAGGCGCCAGAGGCGCTCGCGTAGCCCTTCTCGCCCAAAATCCCAATCGCTTTTTGGCTGCCGCCCAGGTCGGCGTGACTTTCTGCGGTTTTCTTTCAGCCGCCCTTGGCTCCGAGCGGTTAGGCCATTACGTCATTCCCAGGTTGGTGGATCTAGGACTCTCTGAAAACTTAAGCAGCACGCTCTCGTTGGTCGGCCTCACTATCGTCATTGCATACATCTCGCTTATTTTCGGCGAACTCGTACCAAAGCGATTGGCGTTAGCGCGCACCGAAGAGATCGCCCTCGCTGCGGCACCTACCATTGATCGGCTAGCTGTGATTTTTCGGCCAGTCATCTGGCTTCTATCTAAATCTACTGACGCGGTTGTAAAGATATTCGGATTGGATAGCAAACAATCTCGCAGCGAAATCTCTGAAGCCGAGCTTGTTGATCTCGTCACGGGGCATGCTGCGCTTTCGGAAGAAGAGCGCGACATTGTCGAAGAAGTTTTCAATGCCAGCGAACTTGCCCTGCACGAAATCATGGTGCCTCGTACCGAGGTTGACTTCTTGGATGCCAGTTTGACGATCTCGGACGCGATTCGAGTTGCGGTGGAGAAATCGCACTCTAGATATCCCGTAGTGCGAGGCAGTAGCGATGAGGTCATTGGGTTCCTTCATGTGCGGGATCTGCTCAACAGCCAAGTTGGCAAAATTTCCCCCCAAGCCACGATCATGGATCTCATACGGCCGGTGCTCTTTTTGCCAGGCACCAAAGGCGTTCTGCCAGCGTTAACCGAAATGCGCGCCAAGCGACACCACATCGCCATCGTCTTAGATGAGTACGGCGGCACTGATGGAATCATCACGTTGGAAGATTTGGTCGAGCGACTCATTGGCGATATTCAAGATGAATACGATGTTGATAACGAAGAAGTAACACCACAAGCTCGTACCGGAGATTTTGAAATCGACGGTTTGATTTCGTTGGAAGATTTGCGGGATGAGACCGACATGGTTATCCCAGAAGGCCCCTACGAGACTGTAGGTGGATTTGTTATGCACTCTCTGGGTCGGCTCCCAGTAATTCATGATGTCATTAACGTCGGTAACTTAAGGCTTACGATTTTGACCATGGAAGGCAAGCGAGCTGGGCAGATATTGATCTCTCAGAGCGAGCCCGCCGTATGGAAAGATGAGGCACATGACTAATTCACCCAAGCGCGTTCTATCGGGAATTCAACCGACAGGCGATTCCTTTCAATTAGGTAACTATCTGGGCGCCGTGAAAAATTGGGTCTCCATGCAGGATGAAAATGACGCCTTTTATTGCGTCGTAGATCTGCATTCATTGACGGTCGATTCAGATCCCAAGTTATTGCGCAAGCGCACCTTGACATCCATTGCCCAGTTGCTCGCCCTTGGTCTAGACCCCGAGCGTTGTACTCTCTTTGTGCAGTCCCACGTTGCCGCCCATAATCAATTGGGTTGGATCATGGAATGTATGACCGGCTTTGGCGAGGCCAGTCGCATGACCCAATTTAAGGACAAATCTTCGAAAAATGGCGCCGACCGAACTGTGGTGGGCCTCTTTACTTACCCCATGCTGATGGCTGCCGATATTTTGTTATATCAATCCGATTATGTGCCTGTTGGTGAAGATCAACGTCAACATGTCGAACTCACTCGCGATTTGGCTGGCAGGTTCAACAGCAAGTACGGAAAGACTTTTATTGTTCCAGAGCCTTACATTATGAAAGAAGGAGCCAAGATCTACGACCTGGCCGACCCAACTTCAAAGATGAGCAAGTCCAGTTCTTCACCTGCCGGGGTCATCGAACTTCTCGACGCACCAGAGGTAAATGCCAAGAAGATTAAATCAGCAGTTACGGATACCGGTCGCGAAGTCATTTTTGATGAGAAGAACAAGGCCGGAATCTCAAACCTCCTCACGATTCATAGTGCGCTCTCGGGCAAAACAATTGGTGAGCTCGAGAATGAATTTGCGGGCAAGGGTTATGGCGACTTCAAAGGTGCGGTTGCTGAAATAGTTGTCGAGTACTTCCGTCCGGTTCGAGATACCGTTCAAGAACTCCTAGCTGATACGACATATCTCAACTCAGTCTTGAAGTTAGGTGCAGATAAAGCATCAGCGGTGGCCGACAAAACAATAGCTGCGACTTATGAAGCGCTCGGACTTATTGCGCGCGGGTAAATCATCCCTGCTAGTTGCGGGGCTGATTGCCTTTGCTCTGCTCTGCGGAAGTTTCGCCTCCCCAGCAAGTGCTGCGCTCCGCCCACGAATCGCCGTCATATATGACAATGGTGGACGCGGCGATAGTTCGATAAATGACGCTACTGGATCTGGTGTAGATGCGGTCAAGAAAAAGTTTGGACTTTCTAACTTAGATATTCGAGAAATTGTCACTGATGGCACCGAGATAGATCGTGAAAATCGTCTGCAATTTCTAGCCAAGGCTGGTTATGGATTAATAATTGCGGTAGGGCCCACATTCGCCAGCGCCCTTGAAATTGTCGCTCCGAATTTCCCCAACGCTCAATTTGCGATCTTCTTTAATGAGACGGTTCCGATTATCAATGTGTCATCGGTGTCATTTAACAATAATGAAGGCGCGTTCCTAGCCGGTGTGGCGTCGAGCCTGCTATCAAAGTCGGGCAAAATTGGCCTGTTAACTAATGGCAATGATCCCGCCTCACTATCACTTTCTAAGAATTTCATAGCAGGTGCCAAATTTGGCAATTCTGCAATCCGAGTTTTTACCCGTAGCCCAGTCCTCGCCCCAGCCAAAGATGTAGCTGCTCTCGGCGCCAGCAAAGTTGATGTCGTTTATTCAACGTGGAGCTCCTCTGCTGAAGTAATCACTGCCATTGCCAAGAGCAATGGAAGTTCAAAGAGGATCCAAATAATTGGTCATCTGCCCGACCAATACGTCTTGTCATCGATCGCGGCGAAAAAGGTTCTTCTAGGAACAGTCACGGACAAGGTATCCGTAGCGATGATCGACCTCGTTGCCACAACTTTTGCGGGGGAGACCCTTTCTGATGTAGTGGACGAAAAACTTGGGGTTTATGGTCATGTGTATTCGATTGTTGATGGGGGAATCGATCTCACACTCACGACAAATGCCCCTGCGATTACGGCAAAGCTAAAATTAGCGAAAACTGCAATTATTGCTGGAAAGTTACAACTGGTCGCATAATCGGTAACCTCTTACAAAACTTTAGAGTCAAGGTTGAGAGTTTTGGATTCCTGAGAGTTAATACTTATTTTTGGGCACTTCCTGAACTTATTCGGGTGGCTGCGAATAATGCATTTTGGCAAAATCCCTATAAAGTACCCACTACAACAACCCCCACATTTCGATGGGGACCCTCGGGAGGAATCTTGAAGAAGACATTCAAAGTCATCACCCTCGTAGCTGCTGCAACCATGGTCACATCTGTGGCTATTGCACCAACTTCGATGGCTGCCACAAAAATCAAGGCTTGCCTTGCTCTAGATACTGGTGGTGTTGATGACAAGTCATTCAACGCATCAGCATGGGCTGGCGCACAAGCAGCAAAGAGCGTTGCAGATGTTTCCTATTTGGCTGCAACCAGCGATGCTGACTATGCACCAAACATTAAGAAGCTCGTTGACCAGAAGTGCGCAATCATTGTTGGCGTTGGATTCTTGATCAACGGCGCAATTGTTGATGCTGCTAAGGCCAACCCAGGCACCAAGTTCGCCATCGTCGATCAAGACGGTATGGACCACGGCGCTAAGGGCGATCAATACCCAGGAACTGCACTTGCAAACCTCAAGGGACTTACCTTCGCAACTAACCAATCTGCGTTCCAAGCTGGTTACCTTGCAGCTGGTTTCTCTAAGACCGGCAAAGTTGCAACCTACGGCGGACTCAACATCCCACCTGTCAGCATCTTCATGGATGGCTATGCACGTGGTGTTGCTTACTACAACAAGGTCAAGGGCAAGAAAGTTGAAGTACTCGGCTGGGATACCGCAAAGCAAGACGGTACCTTCGTTGGTGGCTTCTCCGATCAAGCAAAAGCTCTTCAGATCTCCAAGAACTTTGAACAACAAGGTGCAGATGTAATCTTCCCTGTTGCCGGTGGACTTGGTGGAGCAACTGCAGGTAACTCAATGGCTTCCAAGAAGTCAGTTGTTATCTGGGTTGACTCAGATGGTTACGTTCAAGCACCTCAGTACAAGTCAGTACTTTTGACCTCTGTCACTAAGGGTGTTGGAATCTCTGTAACTTCTGTCATCACTGATGCTGCAAAGGGCAAGTACAAGAACACCACTTACCTCGGAACTTTGGCTAACAAGGGAACTGGTCTTGCCAGTTACCACTCATTGGCTGGCAAGGTAAATGCAGTTCTACAGCGTGAAGTTCGTGCACTTGGTACTGCCATCAGCGCAGGCACCATCGACGTCACAAAGTAAAAACAAGTAATTCAAAACTGCGGGAACCTACTTCAGGTTCCCGCAGTTTTTTTATCTCAAATAAGGTTTAAGATAGTTTTGTTGGATAGTCGGTGTTGACGAGAGGAAATCGTGTCGCTGGAATTACGCGGAATTACCAAGCAATTTGGTGCTTTAGTCGCAAACGATTCGATTGACCTCAAGGTGGAAACTGGTGAGATTCACGCCATCTTGGGCGAAAACGGCGCAGGCAAATCCACCCTGATGAATATTGTTTATGGATTAGTTGCGCCCGACTCAGGCGAAATTTTGGTAGACGGTCAAATCAAAAAAATCAGTCAGCCGAGCGATGCCCTCGATGCCGGCATCGGTATGGTGCATCAGCACTTCATGCTGGTTCCTGTTTTCACGGTAGCTGAAAATATTGTTTTAGGTCATGAAAAGATTAAAGGTCCCGGGATATTGGACTTGGCAGATGCAAAAGCTGCAATTAAGCGAGTCTCTGATGAATTTAATTTTGAAGTCGATCCCGATGCAATTGTTGAAAATCTTCCAGTCGGAGTTCAGCAGCGAGTTGAGATTATTCGCGCTTTGATCTACGACGCAAAAGTTTTGATTCTGGATGAGCCGACCGCAGTTCTTACTCCTCAAGAGACCGATGAGCTTCTCAACATCATGAAGAACCTTAAAGATAAAGGCACATCCATCATCTTTATCACTCACAAACTTCGAGAAGTAAAAGCGGCCGCGGACCGCATCACCATCATTCGTCGCGGCAAAGTTGTCGGAACCGCTAGTCCTTCAGATAGCCAAGAGGAGCTTGCTTCGCTGATGGTCGGTCGCCCAGTTCAACTCAATCCAGATAAAGGTGCCCATACCATCGGCGGTGTGCTTCTCTCTATTAAGAATCTGGTGATTAAAGACAACACCGGTAGGGCCATAGTCAAGAGCGTAAATCTAGATATTCATGCGGGCGAAGTCGTAGCCATTGCCGGTGTCCAAGGTAACGGCCAATCCGAACTCGCTCGTGCGATGGTCAATCTTGAACCTCACATTGAAGGCTCTATTACGGTCGATGGTCAAGAGATTATTGGCGAATCTGTTCGCCAGGCGCTTCACCACGGAATTGCATTTGTGCCGGAGTCCCGCGAACTCGACGGCCTCATCAGTTCCTTTTCGATCTCCGAAAACTTAATTCTTGATCTTCATGACCTGCCTCCATTTGCAAAAGGTGTGTCACTCTTCCCATCAGTTGTGGCCAGCGAAGCTGAAAAAAGAGTAGCCGAATTCGATATTCGCATTCAATCAGTGTCCGATCCAGTCTCATCACTTTCTGGCGGAAACAAGCAGAAAGTGGTTTTAGCCCGCGAACTTTCGCGCCCGGTTAAAGTTTTGGTGGCTTCTCAACCAACACGTGGTCTTGATGTGGGTTCGATTGAATTTGTTCATGAACGAATTTTGGCTGAGCGAGATGCGGGCCGAGCAGTCATGCTTTTTAGTACCGAATTAGACGAGGTTCTGGCTTTAGCAGATCGCATTGCCGTTATGTATCGCGGAGAAATTCTCGCTGTAGTTCCTAGCACCGTAACTCGCGAGGAGCTCGGGCTCTTGATGGCTGGTGTGGTTAATAACAAGGCGGGAGATTCAAAGAGCGCATGAAAAAATTTAAGAATTCCATCTTTCAACCTATAGCTCTGCCGGCGCTGGCATTCTTGCTCGCCCTCTTTTTCGGCGGCGTACTCATCGCTTTTTCAGATTCAGTAGTTCTTAACGCTGGCTCTCCTCTCAAAACTTTGAAGGCAGCCCTTGCCTCTGCCGGCAACGCTTATTTGGCTCTTTTTCAAGGTTCGGTCTACGACCCCAATTTGGCCCGAGGACATGGGTTGCTGCAAGGTTTCTATCCGCTATCTGAAACCATGGTCTCTGCTGCACCACTTATTTTGACTGGGCTCTCTGTAGCTTTGGCTTTTCGCGCTGGCCTCTTCAATATCGGAGCCCAGGGTCAGTTTATTTTTGGCGCAATCGGCGCTTCTTATGTCGGCTTTCAATTCAATTTACCACCCGTCATTCACGTGCTTGCAGCGATGTTGGCTGGAATTGTTTTGGCTGGACTTTGGGGCGGCTTAGTGGGGCTATTGAAAGCTCGAACTGGCGCCCACGAAGTGATCGTGACCATCATGCTCAATTATGTGGCGACTTATTTCTTACTTTGGCTGCTCAGCACAACGGCCTTCCTACAAAAAGGTCGAAAAGATCCCATCGCTCCAGCAGTTAACGAAAATGCGCGCTTGCCACATTTGGCGGGCGAGAGCATGCGAGTTAACGCCGGAATCATTGTCGCTCTAGCTGCCGCATTCTTCGTCTGGTGGCTGCTCTCTCGAAGTACGTGGGGATTTAGATTCCGCGCAGTTGGCGCTAACACAGCTGCGGCAAAGACCGCTGGTATCTCAGTGCCTTTTGTTATGACATCTGCAATGGTGATTTGCGGTGGTCTGGCTGGTCTTGGAGGCGCTGTCCATATTTTGGGTAGCGATTATTCGCTCACTGCCGGAACTGCCGGTTCGTTCGGTTTTGATGCCATCACTGTCGCATTGCTTGGTAGAGCTCAACCAGTTGGGACAGTATTTGCATCCTTGCTCTTCGGCGCACTTCGAGCTGGAGGTCTCACGATGCAGGCAAACACCTCGACGCCGATCGACATTGTTTTGGTTATCCAAGCCCTTGTTGTCCTCTTTATCGCAGCTCCAACTCTGGTTCGATCAATCTTCCGTTTTAAGGGCTTGAAAGTCACAGGCGGAATAGTTTCCAAAGGATGGAACGGATAAATGGGAAACTTATCTGCAGCTGAACGTCGCCGCTTCCGCGGAATTATCGTCATGTTCGTTCTCTCACTAGGTTCGCTCCTGCAATTCGCTTTCTTGGCACAGTCCACCGCTCCTGTCACTTTCGGATTCGTGCTGGATCAAGAGTGGATAGCGGTTCATCAGTGGGTAGTGAACGCCAAGCATGGCTCGCTCATTTTTAGCCTGATTGCTCTAGTTGGCTCTGGCTTGGGTTATTGGAATTTCCGACGTCGCAAGACGATTCGTCTGGCCAGTGCGATTACTGGCGCTGGGCTGCTGATGTCATTTCTTTGTTGGGCCGCTAGCGGCAAGTTCATCCCGTTCACCGGTTTGCTGCAAGGCGCCTTGCTCCTTTCGGTGCCATTAATTTTTGGTTCAATGGCAGGCGTTCTCAGCGAACGCTCTGGCGTCATCAATATCGCGATCGAGGGCCAACTCCTGGCAGGTGCATTTGCATCGGGCGTAGTCGCCAGCCTCACGCACAACACAACCTATGGATTAATGGTCGCTCCACTTGCTGGCGCGCTGATTTCACTTTTGCTGGCAACCTTCGCCATTAAGTTCTCCATTGATCAAGTCATTTTGGGTTTTGTTCTTAACGTTTTGGTCATCGGAATCACCGACTTCTTATACAAACGTCTTTTGATTCCTTATCAAAACACCTGGAACTCCGGTCCGATTCTCTCTCCCATTCGAATTCCTATCCTCTGGAAGATTCCAATTTTGGGACCAATCTTCTTTAACCAAACCATCATTGTTTATTTGATGTATGTCGTTGTTGCAATAATTCACCTCTCTCTCTTTAAGACAAGATGGGGACTTCGCACTCGTGCGATTGGCGAACATCCCACCGCTGCCGACAGCGTCGGAATTAACGTAAATGCCATGCGCTTTAGAAATGTCATCATCGCTGGACTCGTCGCCGGGCTTGGTGGGGCTTATTTCACTGTTGGTGCCGTAGGTGCATTTGGAAAAGAGATGACTGCAGGTAAAGGCTTTATCGCGCTAGCCGCACTAATTTTCGGTCGTTGGTCACCACTTGGGGCAGTTGCTGCTGCCTTGCTCTTCGGATTTGCCGATAATTTACAAGGAGTACTTTCAATAACAGGTACACCGATCCCCAGTGAATTCATGTTGATGGCTCCTTACATAGCAACAGTCATAGCTGTGACTGGCTTTGTCGGCCGAGTTCGAGCGCCGGCGGCAGATGGTGTTGCCTATCATCGCGGCGAGTCTAAATGAAAGAGATTGATTGGGAAGTTCTTCACGAACGAGCTAAATCCATCATGTTGAAGGCTTACGCACCTTATTCGAAGTTTCCAGTAGGCGTGGCAGCACTCGTCGATGACGGTCGCATTGTCGAAGGTTGCAATGTCGAAAATGCAAGCTATGGCTTAGGTCTCTGCGCTGAATGCGGTTTGGTTTCTCAATTAACATCAACAGGTGGCGGCAGGTTAATAGCAGCCGTGTGCGTTGATGCCGCTGGAAATTTCCTCTCTCCCTGCGGGCGTTGTCGGCAATTACTCTTTGAACATGGCGGAAATGATCTGCTCTTTATGACGCCAGATGGCCCCACACCAATGTCCGTACTTTTACCTTGGGCTTTCGGCCCAGAAGATTTAGGAGTTCACCCACGTGGCTGAATTATTCGCTGCAGTTGAAATTATTGCGGCTAAGCGCGACAAGTACGAACTCACAAATGATCAGATTGATTGGATCGTTGATGCGTATACCCGTGGCGTAGTTGCCGACGAACAGATGTCGGCCTTACTTATGGCAATCTTGCTCAACGGCATGAATTCACGTGAAATCTCTAGATGGACTGATGCCATGATCAATAGTGGCGAGCGAATGGAGTGGTCGGCTCTGGATCGGCCAACTGTCGATAAACATTCCACTGGTGGAGTCGGGGACAAGATCACCCTTCCGCTTGCTCCACTTGTTGCTGCATGTGGCGCTGCCGTACCCCAGTTATCCGGTCGCGGCTTGGGTCACACCGGCGGCACTCTCGACAAATTGGAATCCATCCCAGGTTGGCGGGCCAGCCTTTCTAATGCCGAAATGCTCAAAGTCCTCCAGGACACCGGCGCCGTCATTTGCGCCGCCGGGGCCGGATTAGCTCCGGCCGATAAGAAGCTTTATGCCCTGCGCGATGTCACAGCCACGGTTGAAGCAATACCTTTAATTGCCTCCTCGATCATGAGCAAGAAGATCGCCGAAGGCACGGGTGCCCTGGTTTTAGACGTTAAAACGGGCTCAGGAGCCTTCATGAGCGATCCAGAGCGCGCTCGCACCCTGGCGCGCACCATGGTCGAACTTGGTACCAGAGCAGGCGTAAAGACCTTGGCGCTGGTCACGGCCATGGACGTTCCCTTGGGACTAACCGCTGGAAATGCCCTTGAAGTTCGGGAATCGGTAGAAGTTCTGGCAGGCGGCGGACCAGCCGATATCGTCGAGCTCACCGTCATATTGGCGCGCGAGATGTTGCAGGCAGCTGGTGTGAAGAACATTTTGGACCCAGCCGATGCCTTGAAAAATGGCCAGGCCATGGACCATTGGCGCCGCATGATTTCGGCTCAGGGCGGAAATCCCGATGCTCCACTTCCTGTCGCAACCGAAAATCATGTTGTTGTGGCGGAGCTCGATGGCGAGCTCATTGCAATGGATGCCATGAAGGTGGGTGTTGCTGCCTGGCGGCTAGGTGCGGGACGATCTCGACAAGGTGAGAAAGTTCAGGCGGGTGCCGGAATTGAGATGCATGCCAAACCCGGTGAAATGGTGAAGGCTGGCCAAAAAATATTTACTTTACATACAGATGAATCTGATCGATTTGAACGCGCACTGGAAGCACTCGATGGCGCACTTCGAATTAGCAGTACGGGCGAGAAAGTAGAACGCCTTCCCCTTATCGTCGATCGAATTGAAGGTTGAAATGTCATTAAATTCCATTCCGACGCTGGATCAAATCAAGAAAGTTCCAAAAGCGCTTCTTCATGACCATCTCGACGGTGGCTTGCGCCCTGAAACAATTATCGAAATCGCTGAATCCATTGGTTACAAGGCGCTACCAACTCACGATCCAATCCAGTTAGGAAATTGGTTTCAGGAGGCCTGCGATTCGGGTTCTTTGGTCAGATACCTAGAAACTTTTGATCACACCATCGCGGTAATGCAAACTGAAGAATCCATTATTCGGGTTGCTCGCGAATGTGCGATCGATCTTGCTCGTGATGGTGTGGTTTACGCAGAAGTTCGCGGAGCCCCCGAGCTTTTCACTCGCGAAGGACTTACCCTTAATCAAGTAATCGAAGCGACCACTGAAGGTTATCGCCAAGGAATGGCCATTGCGCGCGAAGAAGGAATGAACATTCGCGTGGAGTCGCTTTTGTGCGCACTCCGCCAGAATGATCATGCCCAACTCATTGCCGAGAAAGTCGTTGAATACCGTGATCGAGGTGTCATTGGCTTTGATATTGCTGGACCTGAAGATGGCTTTCCACCAACAAAACAGCAAGATGCGTTTGATTACTTACGCCAGGAAAATGCCCACTTCACAATTCATGCCGGAGAAGCGTTTGGATTGCCCTCAATTTGGCAAGCGATACAAATGTGTGGCGCCGAGCGGCTGGGCCATGGCGTTCGAATCATTGAAGATATTGATCTTTCAGGAGCTACGCCAAAACTAGGACGTCTGGCTTCCTACGTACGCGATCGTCGCATTCCGCTCGAACTTTGCCCTTCGTCCAATTTACAAACTGGAGCAGCTTCTTCAATCGGGACTCACCCCATTGGAGCGCTGGCAAAATTACGCTTTCGAGTCACGATTAATACTGACAATCGTTTGATGAGTCGAACCTCCATGACTCATGAAATGAATGAAGTAGTAAAGGCCTTCGACTGGACGCTTTTGGATTTGCAACGCGTAACTATCAACGCGCTCAAGAGCGCATTTATCCCATTTGAAGAGCGCCTGGCAATTATCGAACATGTTGTAAAGCCGGGGTATCTAGCGGTTTCAGAAGAATAAAACTAAACCCCGATGGGGTGCCAAACAGTTTTGTTCTCCATGAAAGCTTGAATTCTCCCCAAGGATTGAAACTGGTTAAAGCGATGAATCCGCTTGAGGTTTTCAGCACCAGCAAGCCGAACTTCTTCCTCAGTTTTTTTGGAGAGACCAGAGACATCTATGCCATCGACATCCATGTGAGCCCCTACCCAGGGAGCCAGTTCAGCACTGTATCCAGTCAGAATATTGACGACTCCTGCTGGCACATCACTGGTAGCAAGAACTTCGCTGAGGGTGATGGCAGAGAGCGGATACTTTTCGCTGGCAATAACGATGGCGGTGTTTCCGCCTGCCAGGACGGCAGCCAATCCCGCCACGAGTCCAAGCAGTGAACTCTTTTGATCAGCAAATACCGTCACAACGCCCAGATTTTCTGGAACGGTGAAATTGTAGTAAGGGCCGGAAACAGAGTTAGTGGAACCGCTAACCGATGCGATCTTGTCGCACCAGCCCGCGTACCAAACCCAGCAATCAATCGCCGCTTCAACTTGAGCCTTCGCTTCCTTGAAGTTAACGCCCTCCATGGCGACAATCTCTTCGGCAAACTGAAAAGTGCGGCCTTCTAAAATTTCAGCAACACGATAGAGGATCTGTCCCCTGTTATAAGCAGTGGCTTTGTTCCAACCGGTGACGGCGCTGCGTGCGCTAACTACGGCGTCCCGAAAATCCTTGCGCGATGCTTGGCAAGGGTTAGCAAGGAATTCTCCTTTGGAGTCCTTAAGTTCATAGACCCGGCCGGATTCGGAGCGGGGGAAAGCTCCGCCGATATAAAGCTTGTAGGTCTTCTTCACATCTACACGCATTTACTTTTCACCCTTCAAATAAGCAGAGAGGCCATGTCGGCCGCCTTCGCGACCCCATCCGGATTCCTTGTAACCACCAAATGGGCTGGCAGGATCAAATTTGTTAAAGGTATTTGCCCAGATAACACCTGCGCGAAGTTGCTGGCTCGCCCAAAGAATTCGAGAACCTTTCTCACTCCAGATTCCCGCGGAAAGTCCATAAGGGGTGTTATTAGCCTTCTCGATCGCTTCTTGCGGCGTGCGAAAAGTCAGGACAGAAAGTACTGGTCCGAAAATTTCTTCTCGCGCAATTCGATGCGCTTGAGTCACGCCCGTAAAAATTGTTGGGGGATACCAAAATCCGGCCGTGGGAAGGTCGCATTGCGGTGACCAACGTTGGGCTCCTTCGAGATCACCTGAGGCTGATAATTCTGTAATTCTTGATAGTTGTTCGGCGCTGTTGATAGCTCCAAGATCGGTGTTCTTATCCAGCGGATCGCCCACGCGAATCGAGGCCATTCGTCGCTTCAATTTTTCCAAAACCTCGTCTTGAATATTTTCTTGTATCAATAACCGAGAGCCAGCGCAGCATACGTGACCTTGGTTGAAGAAAATTCCGTTAACAATTCCTTCAACAGTTTCATCGATAGCAGCATCTTCAAAAACGATATTGGCAGCCTTGCCACCAAGTTCGAGAGTCACGCTCTTCTTGGTGCCAGATACTGCGCGCGCGATGGCCTTGCCCACGCTGGTAGATCCAGTGAAAGCGATCTTGTCTACGTCAGGGTGATTGACGAGAAAGGATCCGGTTGACCCATCACCAGTCACGATATTGACAACACCTGCAGGCAAATCCGCTTGCTGGCAAACTTCTGCGAAAAGAAGAGCCGTCATCGGAGTTGTCTCGGCGGGTTTAAGAACGACGGTGTTTCCGGTGGCAAGTGCTGGTGCAACTTTCCAGGCCAACATCAAAAGCGGGAAATTCCACGGGATGATCTGTCCGACGACTCCGTGAGGTTTTGGATCATTGCCAAGCCCGGCGTATTTCAATTTATCTGACCAGCCCGCGTGATAGAAAAAGTGAGCTGCCGCGAGCGGAACATCGACATCGCGCGATTCGCGGATGGGCTTGCCGTTATCAAGTGTTTCCAGGACGGCAAATTCACGGGCACGTTCTTGAAGAATTCGGGCGATGCGGAAGAGGTATTTGCCGCGCTCGGCAGCCGATAACTTTGACCAGCTCTTCTCGTAGGCATTCCTTGCTGCTTTTACTGCATCATCAACATCAGCCTCGCCGGCGAAGGCAACTTGCGAAATGACTTGTTCGTTGGCTGGGTTGATGGTCTGAAAGTACTGTGTTGTCTTGGGATCGACGAATTTGCCGTTGATAAAGAGCCGATATTGCGAAGCGATATCTAAAATGGCGGTGGACTCTAGCGCTGGTGCGTACTCGAAATTAGTCATCTCTTTGCTTTCCATTAATCCAGTGTGACGTAAGTAGGACTTGCGTAGTAACCATCGCGCATTTTCATTCTTTGCATAAGGAGATCATTGAGTAGAGCGCTAGCACCAATTCGAAATAGCCCGGGGTTGAGCCATTCTGGACCGGCGGTTTCATTGACCAACACCAATTGCTTGATAGCGTCTTTGGTGTTGCGGATACCGCCAGCAGGTTTCACGCCGATGCGCTTTCCGGTCATGGCGAAGTAATCCCGTACCGCTTCCAACATCACAAGCACAACGGGCGCGGTTGCTGCCGGGGAAATTTTGCCGGTGCTGGTCTTGATGAAATCGGCTCCGGCCAACATAGCTAAATAGGAAGCTTTGCGTACGTTGTCATAGGTGACGAGTTCGCCGGTTTCAAAGATCACCTTGAGATGTGCGCGTTCGCCACAGAGCTCTTTAATCAAGACAATTTCATCGAAGACTTGACCGAGTTGGCCGGAAAGAAAGGCGCCACGATCAATCACCATATCGATTTCTCCGGCTCCGTTATCGAGAGCATCCTGGGTATCTTGCTTTTTCACGGCGAGTGAAGCTCGTCCGGATGGGAAGGCGGTAGATACTGCTGCAACTGGAATATGTTTCCCACCAATGGAGTCCAAATGCGTTCGCGCAATCTTCACCATGTCGTTGTAGACGCAAACAGCGCCAACGCTGGGCACGCTGGGATCTGTGGGATCCGGGCGAACTGCTTTACTGCATAACGCTTTGATCTTGCCCGGCGTATCAGCACCCTCCAAAGTTGTCAGGTCAACCATAGAGATAGCAGTGTCAATCGCCCAATTTTTGCTCGTGGTTTTAATGCTACGTGTGGCCAGCATGGCAGCACGAGCCTCGGCGCCCACTTGATCAACGCCAGGCAAGCCCGCTAAGAAACTTTTCAGCGAACTTTCTGAGCCATCTACGATCATGAGAGCTCTTTCAGTAGTTGGGAGCGCAGGGCGACAACCATTTCTTCAGCTTCAGCTTTGTCAGCGGGAGAGCCTCCTGGACGAACTACTTCGATGTAACACTTCAATTTAGCCTCGGTTCCGCTTGGCCTAATGATGATCCGAATTCCATTATCCAACCAAATACGTAATCCATTTGTAGGAGGCAGGTTGCCTGAAGGAACGAGTAAATCTTCAAATAACGTCACTGCAAAGCCAGCGATGGCTGTCGGTTTGGTTGATCGTAGTCGCGCCAAAGTGACATCAACTTGAGCCAAGTCTTCAACTCGAATTGATATTTGCTCTGTGCGATGAAAACCATACTTATTCCAGACCTCATCGAGGTAGTCCAAGACCGTCATCCCGCGCTCGGCAAGTACTCCTTGGCATTGAGCCAACATCAAAGCGGCTGATACCCCATCTTTGTCGTTGACCGAAAGTGCATCGACGGCATAGCCCAGCGCTTCTTCGTAGCCAAATCCCAAGTTAGGTATTTTCGCCAACCATTTAAAACCAGTAAGTGTTTCGTGAAACTCTATTCCGTGCCCAGCCGCGATTTTGGAGAGTATGGAGGAGGAAACGATCGAATTGGCAAAGGATTTTCCGATTGTGGTTTCGGGTAATTCCCTTGCGATGAAATAGCCCAATAACGCACCTACTTCATCGCCGCGAAGCATTCGCCAACCAAGATGCGGATCAAGTGCGGCTGCTGCGCAGCGGTCGGCATCTGGGTCATTGGCGATGACTAAGTCCGCAGCATTTTCGCGAGCGACTTTGAGTGATAAGTCGATCGCCCCTGGCTCTTCGGGGTTAGGAAATTGCACAGTTGGAAAATCTGGATCTGGCGAGGATTGTTCTGTTACGAGAATTGGTGCGGCATAACCTGCGGCTTTGAAGACAGCTTGAACCGTTTCAGTTCCGACGCCATGCATGGCGCTGTAGACAATTTTATTGCTAAACGATTTCTTTGAAATTTTTATGGTTCGCGCTACATACGCATCAAAGATTCCATCATCTAGAACAGTCCATGTGGTACCGCGTGGTTGAACAGTTTGAATAGCCGCAATCTCAGCTGCTATCTGAGTATCGGCGGGCGGAACTATTTGAGAACCGTAGTAACGGACCCCATCCACGTCGCCACCGAGATAAACCTTGTAGCCATTATCTTCTTTTGGATTGTGGCTCGCAGTGACCATAACGCCAGCATCAAGACGGAGTTCGTTAACGGCAAAGGCTAAGACAGGAGTGGGGAGTGGTCTAGGCAAAATAAATACATCCAGCCCAGCACCCGAAAATATTTCGGCGCTTTCAAACGTGAAATCTTCAGAGCCATAACGGGCATCGCGTCCGATCACCACAGATTTTAAGTTTCGGGCTTTCATGTACGCGGATAATCCGGCGGCTGCGCGAGAAACGACTGCTCGATTCATGCAGGAAGGACCAGGACCCATAGGTCCGCGTAACCCGGCGGTACCAAATTGGAGAAACCCAGAAAAGGATTTGCGTAACTTTTCTTCTTCGCCATTTTCTAACCATGTCCGCAACAACGCAGCCGACTTTGGGTCGGGGTCTAATGCAATCCAGGCTTCAACTTCAGATCGCAGGAGGTCATCAATCACAGTTGTGGAAGTACCTTTCTAAGAAGTTCACCCATCCGCCCAGCGGCCGCTTTGCCGGCAGCAATAACTTCTTCATGGCTTAATTTTTCACCAGTGACACCTGCAGCTGCATTGGTAACGAGGGAAATTCCGAGCACTTCGGCGCCAAGAGCATGCGCGGCAATCGCCTCCGGTACGGTGGACATACCTACGAGATCGGCACCAACGGTGCGCAACATATTGATTTCGGCTGGAGTTTCATATGCTGGTCCGCGCCAATGTACATAAACGCCTTCGGATAGTGATGCGTCTTCCTTCTTCACTAATTCACGAATCCGCTTGCTGTAGAGATCTGTGAGATCAACAAAGTCGGCTCCGATTAACGGACTGACCGCCGTCATCGAGATATGGTCGCGAATCAAGACTGGTTGGCCGACTTGGTAGTCACGATTAATTCCGCCACAGGCGTTGGTAAGAACGACGACCGAACATCCAGCTTTCACGGCGGTACGCACCCCGTGGACAACTGGCTCTATGCCTTTACCTTCGTAGAGATGGGTGCGGCCAAGAAATACCAGAGCGTGGATTGTGCCGTTCGGCCCTTGCAAATCGTAGGAGCGGATGACGCCTCCGTGACCTTGGACGGTCGGAGGCAAGAATCCAGGAACATCTGTGGCCGGGAATTCATGAGTGGGTTGGCCCAAAGCATCCGCTGCCGAAATCCAGCCAGATCCCATGACGAGAGCGACGTGATGAGAGGCTTTTCCCGTCAGAGTTGCGATGGCGGCGGCGGCAGAAACTGCGGTTGCAAGTGGATCGGAGTACAAATCGGTCATTACCTAAACTTATCGGCAAAGCCAATTATTCGTTAGTGGGCTCGTTTTAAGAGTTCGGCAACGTAGTCATCTGGAGCGCCTGCGGCGATGGCGGCCTCAATCATTATTCCTAAATAGCGAGGGCTGGGCTCGCCTCCCTCGAAGCCATTGAGAACATAAACAAAACAAACCGACGCCCCATCTAAGGTTTCAACTCGCACCCTGATCTTTCGGTACAAGTCTGTAGGTATGCCCTCCCATTTATCCAGGGCACTCTCATCGGGACCATCTAAATCATAAAGTGATACGAAAACTTGAGCCTCAGGGTCTTCGACGATGGTGGCGACCGAACCTTCCCAGCCAATATCTTCGCCACCAAAAGTCAGTCGCCAGCCTTGAATCCAGCCCACACCTCGATGTGGCGAGAAGGGGGCACGCTCGAGCATTTGCTTGGGATCCATGTTTGATCCATATGCTGCGTAGAGCGCCATGCCGATTAGTTTAGTTAATCCTCAATGATGCAGAGAGTCGCCCCACTGGCAACCGTCTGACCAACTCCAACATGAAGTTTGGCGACAGTTCCGGCTTTATGGGCAACTAATGGTTGCTCCATTTTCATTGCCTCAAGAACGACAATGAGATCGCCAGGTTCAACGCGGTCGCCGTTGGCCTTCATAATTTTTACGACTGTGCCTTGCATCGGGCTCTCTAAGGTGTCGCCGGCAATCTTGCCTACGCCGCTGCTCTTGACCCGATGTCGCTTTTGGATCGGCTCCGGAGTATGCATCAGAACTTCAAATCGATGCCCATCAACTTCAGCAATGATTGTCTGCGATGCGGCCTTTGAATCGGCCACCCCTTGCTTGAACGAAAATGGCTCGATCTGATTATCAAATTCATTCTCGATATAGCTGGTGTACACCTTGAACTCTTCGGTGAAATTTGGGTCTTGCAAAATTGCGTTATGAAATGGAAGGGCGGTAGCTAATCCGCCGATATGAAACTCCTTAAGAGCTCGTCGCGCTCGAGAAATGGCTTCGTCTCGAGTCGCAGCAGTAACAATAAGTTTTGCAAGGAGCGAATCGAAGTGAGATCCGATGGTGTGCCCATGGTCGAAACCAGCATCTATTCGTACTCCGGGACCGTCTGGAACTTCCCACTTAGTAATGGTGCCCAGCGAAGGTAAGAAGCCTTTTCCAGGGTCTTCACCATTGATGCGAAATTCGATGCTATGTCCTCTAATAACGGGATCGATGGGATTCAACTTTTCGCCAGCAGCAATACGAAATTGTTCGCGAACCAGATCGAGTCCAGTTACTTCTTCACTGACGGGATGCTCAACTTGCAAGCGGGTATTGACTTCGAGGAAAGAGATCGTGCCATCAGAGCCGATCAGAAATTCGCAGGTGCCGGCGCCGACATATCCAGCCTGCAACATAATGGCTTTGCTCGATGTATAAAGCTGGTCGATTTGTGCTTGAGTGAGAAAAGGTGCCGGAGCTTCTTCGATCAATTTCTGATGGCGGCGTTGTAATGAGCAATCTCGAGTACTGACCACTATTGCGGTGCCATAAGCATCGACTAATACTTGGGTTTCAACGTGACGTGGTTTATCTAAGTAGCGTTCTACAAAACATTCACCGCGACCAAAACCAGTGATGGCCTCGCGCACCGCAGAAGCAAATAGTTCGGGAATTTCTTCCATGGTTTTGGCAACTTTGAGACCACGTCCGCCACCACCGTGCGCGGCTTTAATAGCTACGGGTAGTCCGTGTTCTGTTGCGAAGGCAATGATCTCTTCAGGAGTATCGACTGGGTCGGCAGTACCAGCTACGAGTGGCGCTCCAACTTCGGCGGCAATCTTGCGTGCAGAGACTTTGTCTCCGAGAAGTCGGATTGCTGCAGGTGATGGTCCAATCCAGATCAATCCAGCTGCAATGACGCGATCTGCAAAGTCGGCATTCTCGGAGAGAAATCCATATCCAGGATGAACTGCGTCGGCACCTGAGCGCTTGGCAATATCAATAATCTTGTCTTGATCTAGATAGCTCTCGGCGGCAGAGAGTCCGTTAAGCGCGTAAGCCTCATCGGCGGTGGCCACATGCAGAGATGTCCGGTCCTCGTCAGAATAGATTGCAATGCTGGTCAGTCCATGATCTCGGCAAGCGCGAGCTACACGAACTGCGATCTCGCCACGGTTAGCAATTAATACCGACTTCATGCTGGCACCACCATTTCTGCAATATCTGTCCACTGTAAACCTAATGAGATAACAGCTCGGCGGAGCAAGGGGAGCGAGAGCCCAATGATCCCAGTGGGATCGCCTTCGATGCGTTCGATAAAGGGTGCGCTAAGTCCATCAAGAGTGAATCCACCAGCCACCGAGAGGGGTTCACCCGAATCTGCGTAGTTATTAATTTCAGAGTCGGTCATCTCGGCAAAGAAGACTCGAGAGGTGGAGATATCGGAGTACTCAATTTCGGTTTGGGTATCAATGATGCAATGCCCAGTGTGGAGAAGACCAGACTTTCCACGAAGCGCTGTGGAACGTTCGATGGCCCGTTCACGTGTTTCTGGTTTACCCAGCGAAACACCTTCGAATTCAAAGGTGGAGTCACATCCAATGATCAGGTGGTTGTTGCCTACTTCTTTGCGCACTGTGTGTGCCTTCAAAATAGCCAATGCGATCACCATATCTGCAGGGGAGAGAGCCGTGATGGCCGGATCTTCTTCGTCAACACCACTAACAATAATTGTCGGCGCGATCCCGCAAGAGCGCAGCAATCTCTCTCGTGACTGCGATCCCGATGCCAAGACAACTTCTCGCTTTGGTTGAAATTCCATTAGAAGTTAGGTCCCCATTTTTTGGGAAGGGGTTGCCGGATTTGCGACTTGCGCCAAAGACTGGCGGCCACAACTTTCTTTACAATTGGCGTAGGGAGAGCCTTTTCCAATGCAGCAAGTTCATCCGCAGTGGCCGTGCCTTTAATAATGGTAAATCGGCGTTCCATTACAGCGGAATATTTCCGTGCTTGCGCGGAGGTAGAGCAACTCGCTTATTTCGTAAGGCGCGAAGGGCACGAGTGATTTGATGACGGGTTTCCTGTGGCTCGATAACTGCATCGATAAATCCTCGATCGGCTGCAATATATGGGTTAAGCAATGTGTCTTCGTAGTTGTCTAACAATTCCTTACGGAGAACCTCGGCGTCATCGGCTTCAGCAAGTTCACGTCGATAAAGAATATTGACGGCCCCTTGGGCGCCCATAACTGCAATCTGTCCCGTAGGCCAAGAAAGGTTGATGTCAGCTCCTAGATGCTTTGATCCCATCACAATGTAAGCGCCGCCGTAGGCCTTGCGCGTAATAACAGTAATCAGCGGAACAGATGCCTCGCCATAGGCGTAAAGCAATTTGGCGCCGCGACGAATAATGCCGTTCCATTCTTGCTCGGTGCCAGGAAGGAATCCAGGAACGTCCACCAGAGTGATGATCGGTATTCCGAAGGAATCACACATACGCACAAAGCGAGCTGCCTTTTCGCTGGCATCGATATCCAATGTTCCGGCGAGTGCTTGCGGTTGATTAGCAATAATGCCGACTGAATGTCCTTCGATGCGACCGAAACCCACCAAGATATTGGGAGCGAAGAGGGCGTGAACTTCTAGGAAATCTGCTTCATCGAGAAGGGCTTCGACCAGAATCCGCATGTCATAAGGCTTGTTGGGATTATCTGGCACTAACGAATCGAGCGCGCGATCGGATGGAGAAATGCCATCGCTTTCTGTTGGCGGCAGAATCGGAGTTTCGTCCATATTGTTGCTCGGTAAATAGGAAAGTAGCGCCTTTACATAATCCAGGGCGTCGTCTTCATTTTCAGCTAAGTAATGGGAATTACCAGTTTTTGCGTTGTGAGTCTGTGCGCCACCGAGCTCTTCCATCCCCACGTCTTCACCCGTCACAGCTTTGATGACATCGGGGCCGGTAATAAACATGTGTGAAGTTTCGTTAACCATGATGGTGAAATCTGTAATAGCCGGTGAATAGACAGCGCCACCAGCGCATGGTCCCAAGATTACGGAGATCTGCGGAATGACACCAGAGGCTTGAACATTTCGCTTAAAGATTTGGCCATACATCGCCAGTGATGCCACGCCTTCTTGGATGCGAGCACCGCCAGAGTCGTTAAGGCCAACCAGTGGTATTCCGCTCTTCATTGCAAAATCCATAACCTTGACGATTTTCTCTCCGACAACTTCGCCGAGAGATCCACCGAAGATAAGGAAGTCTTGTGAATAGATAGCGATAGAACGGCCATCGATGGTGGCATAGCCGGTAACCACGCCGTCTCCATAAGTGCGATTTTTGTCCATGCCAAAATTAGTGGAGCGATGCCGGGCAAATGAATCCATTTCGACAAAGGAACCTGGGTCGACGAGCTTTTCGATGCGCTCTCGCGCTGTCATTTTTCCTTTTGCATGACGCTTTTCTATGGCGCTCTCGGAGGCGGAGTTGATCGCCTCAAGTCTGCGTCTACGTAGATCTGCGTTCTTTCCGGCCGTGGTACGAATATCATCAGTCACGCCCCCTACGGTACTAGTGATGAGGCACCAGGTGAAACGTTCGACTCTCGATGAAGAAAAGTTAACGTCTGCTTTCGCAGATGGCTACTGGCGAGTAAAGACTTTTTCTGAAGTGGATTCCACGCAAGATGTGATTCGGTTGTCACAACCTAGGCATGGAGACGTTGTGGCCGCAGATTTCCAGAGCAAAGGTCGCGGTCGGTTGGATCGAAGTTTCGAATCCGTCCCCGATGCTGGTCTGCTCTTCTCTCTCTTTGTAGAGCCCAAGGTTGATCGCGAAAAGTGGGGCGTGCTTCCTCTACTTGTCGGTATGAGCGTTTCACAAACTCTCAATGACCAAGCAGGGTCAACAACTTTTCACACGAAATGGCCAAACGATGTACTTGCCTCTGGAGGAAAGATTGCCGGAATCCTTTGTGAAAGTTTTAATTCTGGAGTGATCGTTGGCATCGGAATTAACGTCAACACTTCTCGAGAAAATCTTCCAGTATCGACAGCCTCCTCTATCTATCTCGAACTCGGCGCAGAACAAGATCGCACGGACATTTTGATCGGCATATTACGTAATGTGGAAAAAACACTCGCTTCCTGGAATCAAGGTGACGATTTGATTTCAGAGTACAAAGCCAGCAATGCGACTTTGGGTCAAGACGTCAAAGTGTTACTTCCCGATGGGAAGGAGCTCAATTCGCAGGCGGTAAATATTGGTTCAGATGGAGCGCTAGAACTAGCTTCGGGCGAACGTGTAACCGTCGGAGATGTCGTTCACCTCCGCTAGCCCGTTCAAGTAATCTACTTCCATGACATTTCCTCGAGTCGGAGTTATCGGCGCCGGCCAATTGGCTCGGATGATGGCGGTACCTGCCAATGACCTAGGAATTACCTTGGTCGCATTAGCGACTTCTCCCAATGATTCCGCGGCTCAAATTTGTAACTTCGTAGTTGGAGATTATTCAAAGATCGACGACGTCGTTAACTTTGCTCGCGATTGTGATGTCGTCACTTTTGAACATGAACTCATCCCGCAACCAGTAATTCGCGCGCTGGAAAGTTCTGGAGTTCGCGTTTACCCAAAATCAGATTCGTTTATCTTCTCGCAGAATAAAATCGAGATGCGCAAAAAGATGGATGAACTTGGACTTCCCAATCCCAAGTGGAGCAGTTTTGATGGCGGAGTCTCTGAGATTCCATTTCCATTAATTGCAAAGACAATTTCTGGAGGGTATGACGGCCGAGGAGTTTTTGTAATAGTCGATAATGACTCGCTAAATAATTTGCATTCATCGGTAAATGCGCCATTGCTCCTCGAAGAGAAATTAGCTTTTGATTACGAGATCTCAGTGATGGTAGCTCGCTCTCCTCATGGACAGGCATCCACCTGGTCACCCACTCTTACAGTTCAAACTGATGGTATTTGCACGTCAACGATTACTCCCGCGCCGGATCTCTCACCAGAACTTTCCGTGCGGGCACAAGAGATTGCACTTGTGATTGCTCAAGGTATTGGATTAGTAGGAGTCATGGCAGTCGAAATTTTCGTTGTGGGCGAAGAACTAGTAATTAATGAACTTGCTCTTCGCCCGCACAATTCGGGCCACTGGAGTATCGAGGGTTCTGTAACTAGCCAATTTGAGCAGCACTTGCGCGCTATTTTGGATCTGCCTCTAGGCTCCACAGCAATGGTTGCCCCATTCGCAGTGATGGGCAATGTTTTGGGTGGGGAGAAGAACGATCTATACCGTCCGTACCTGCATTTGATGGCGCGGAATCCTGCGCTCAAATTTCATCAATATGGCAAGGAAGTTAGGCCCGGCAGGAAGATCGGACATGTCACCGCAATCGGGGCCGATCTCGTAGAATTACGTGAAGAGATTAGCCATGCAGTTGACTACATAAGTGGAGCGATCGATGAGTAAAACCGTTGCGATTGTTATGGGATCCGATTCCGATTGGCCAACTATGGAAGCGGCCGCATTAGTACTTGATGAATGCGGAATCGAGTACGAAGTCGATGTAGTGAGCGCCCATCGCACCCCACAAGAGATGTTGGATTTTGCCAAATCTGCGGCAGATCAAGGGGTCAAAGTCATTATTGCCGGTGCCGGCGGTGCCGCGCATCTGCCGGGAATGATCGCTTCTTCTACATCTTTGCCCGTAATTGGAGTCCCAGTAGCACTCAAACATTTAGATGGTATGGATTCGCTGCTTTCAATTGTCCAGATGCCCGCTGGTATTCCCGTGGCAACTGTCGGAGTTGGCAACGCTCGAAATGCCGGATTGCTCGCTGCGCGAATTTTAGGAATTTCAGATTCGGAGATTGCTGCAAAAGTTGATCAGTTGCGCGAAAGCGCTCGAGTTGAATCGCTGGAAAAGGGAAAGAACTTGAAGGCAAAGCGTGCTGTTAAACCGGGCTTCAATTAATTATTGGATGTTCGCCCCAAGGCTCTAAATTTCCAACCTGCTGCTTGCCAGGCATCACGATCAAGTTTGTTGCGACCATCAATCATGATCGGGTTATTAACAATAGATAAATATTCATTCGGATCGATGTGCTGAAATTCTTTCCATTCGGTTAAATGCAAGACCAAATCAGCGCCGGTCATACATTCTTTTATGGAAGTCGAATATCCCAACGCAGGGAAGCGCTTTCTAGCACTATCCATTGCCTTGGGGTCATAAATAGTTACAGCAGCGCCAGCGGCTTGAATTTGAGCGGCAATATCTAATGCGGGGGAGTCGCGCACATCGTCGCTGTCGGGTTTAAAGGCTGCCCCCAGAATGGCAATTTTCTTCCCTGACAAATCATCTGAAAGGTCACGCCTGACTAGCTCGATGATGCGAGCTCGCGCTCGTAAATTGATGGCATCAATTTCGCGCAAGAAATCAAGGGCGCGATCGGCACCTAGTTCCTTGGCTCTGGCCATAAATGCCCGCAAATCTTTAGGCAGACATCCGCCACCAAAACCAATGCCGGCGCCTAAGAATTTGTGACCGATTCGTGGGTCGTATCCAATTGCTTCAGCCAAAACAGTGACATCGCCACCTGCGGCCTCGCATACCTCAGCCATGGCGTTGATAAATGAAATCTTTGTGGCGAGAAACGAGTTGGCGGCTACTTTGACCAACTCGGAGGTTGGAAGATCGGCGCGAATCCACGGGGTTCCAGTTGCCAGATTTTCGGCATAGACCTCTTGAAGAATTTGTTCAGCCCTATCGTTAGTGACGCCGACTACCAGGCGATTTGGATGCAATGTGTCTTCGACGGCAAATCCTTCTCGAAGAAATTCTGGATTCCAAGCCAAATCGACGTCAGGACGTTGCGAGACAAGTTCTTGCCTCAAACGTTGGGCAGTTCCGACCGGAACCGTGGATTTTCCGACGATCAACGAACCAGCTTTTGCGACCGGAGTTATTGCGCGGACTGCGCTATTTACATACGAGATATCGGCGGCGAGTCCGTCCTTAATTTGCGGGGTGCCGACACAAATGAAGTGAACATCGCAATGGGAGGCATCAGATATTGCAGATGAAAAGGTAAGTCGTCCAGTTGCGAGTTCAGTTTTGAGAAGATCTTCAAGACCCGGTTCGTAAAAAGGGAGAATTCCAGCCGAGAGTTGAGCGATTTTTGTGGGATCAATGTCGATGCCGACGACTGTAAAACCTAAGGAAGCCATGCACGCAGCATGGGTGACTCCTAGGTAGCCAGTCCCAATTACCGAGATTCTCAGCGTCATTAGCCCGATAGTAGTGCTAGCAAACGGTACCGTGTGAACTCTATGACCTCAGAAAATGTAGAAAATGGCTCACACCGGACTGCGCAACTTCCGGGAGTGTCCATTGTTCTTCCCATTTTAAATGAAGAGCGGCATTTGGAAGTTGCTATAAAAGCAATCTTGCAACAGGAGTATCAGGGCGAGTTTGAGGTTATCTTGGCTATTGGACCCTCCAAGGATCGAACCATGGAGATTGCTCGTGATTTAGCCAAGAGCGAGCGCCGAATTGTCATCGTGGAGAGCCCGACGGGGCGAACCCCCAATGGTCTCAATCTTGCCATCGCCGCTTCGCACTTTCCGATTATTTGTCGGATCGACGGTCACGCGGAGATCTCTCGAGATTATGTAACTCAAGCTGTGCGCCTACTGAAGGAAAAGTCCGCAGTAAATGTGGGCGGAATTATGGCAGCACAAGGGACGACTCCTTTTGAAAAATCAGTTGCCACAGCCATGCGCTCACCACTTGGAGTAGGCGCGGCTCGTTTTCATACTGGCGGGGGAGCTGGTCCGGCCGACACTGTTTATCTAGGTACTTTCGAAAAGTCGGCGCTGCTAGCGGTTGGTGGTTATGACGAGCGCTTCACTCGAGCCCAAGATTGGGAGCTTAACTTTCGATTGCGCAAGGCTGGGGGATTAATTTGGTTTGATCCATCTTTGGTCGTGACCTACCGTCCTCGCCCTACTTTCAAAGCGCTCGCGAAACAGTATTTTGAATATGGCCGTTGGCGCCGAGCTGTTATGCGTAATCACACCGGAACGACCAATCTTCGATATTTGGCGCCCCCGACAGCTGTACTTGGAATTCTGGCATCACTTCTCTTAGGCACCTTTGTGAATTCAATTCTCTACTTTCCGATTGCAATTTATTTATTGTTGATCGTTCTTGGTTCGTTAGTCATCGGAAAAGGAATACTTGAAAAAATTATTCTTCCGTCCGTTCTGGCAACAATGCATATGAGTTGGGGCTGGGGATTCCTGACCTCACCGCGCGGTCTTCTCCCCGAAGAAGAATAAAAGAATGAAGCGATTTCTTCTGCTTGCCTGTGTTGCAAGTATATTTTCCCCGCTTGCTCACGCCGCAGAAAGTATTCCGAGTTCATTTGTAATTGCAGGTTCCGGTTATGGACACGGAGTCGGCTTGAGCCAAATTGGTGCCAAAGCCCAAGCGCTCGCCGGGAAAAGTGCAACCGAAATCCTTACCTACTACTTTCCTGGGACTCAAGTAAATTCCGTTGATGACAGCGGATTGATCCGAGTAAATATTGGACATCAATTAGCTTCTGCCACACTGGGAATGGATAAAACATTTCCAACAGCTGCGATACAAATTATTAAAGGTGACGCGGTTCAAGGCGTTCCACTTGCTTTTACCGACGCACCCTCAATCGGTAGGTATGCACTTGGTTCGACTTACAAATTTTCCGTTGTGGGTAAGAACGTACACGTTGTCGTATCAGGTACCGGAAATCCCAAGATCGCAGCGGATTCCAATCTCTTTACGCTCCGTTGGTCAGGTACAGATTCGCTGGATCCGGCCGCGCAAGGCGCCGTTGTTCTGAATACGGGCACATCTTCCTCACGACTTCGCTACGGACAGATTCAAGTTCGAGCTGTGCCAATTACAAAAGTCGGTTATCGCCTGGAAATCACCAACGCCATGCGAGTCCAAGACGAATACCTTTACGGAATCAGCGAAGTGCCATCATCATGGCCGAAAGCTGCACTTCAGGCCCAAGTTATTGCATCACGCACCTATGCCATCAGTCGAATGGGAAAGATCAAGAAGGATTGCGATTGTCAGATTTATAACTCAAAATATGATCAGGCCTACATCGGTTATGCGAAAGAGACAGAAGCAAAATACGGCAAGCTCTGGAAAGCCGCCGTTGATGCGACAGTTTCTGACTCCACGCACGCACAAATAATTACTTATAAAAATAAGCCAATCAACGTCTATTTCTTCTCCTCTAGTGGCGGCCAAACTCAACGTAGCGAAGATGTGTGGGGAACCAAGTTTCCTTATTTGGTGAATGTTGCAGATCCCTGGAGCCTGGATCCGAATATAAATCCACATTACGCCTTGTGGACTCGAACCATTTCGCAGAGTGCGATGGCTGCGGCGTTTGGATTGCCCGACGTCGCTCGGTATGAAGTTGCTACTCGTAGCGTGGCTAATGCTGTTCTTTCAGTTTTTGGGATCGCGAGTGATGGCACAACCAAAATGCTCAGTGTGAGTGAATTTAAAGTTGCCTTGAAATTGCCATCATCTTGGTTTGATATTCCACTTGTGGTGCTTCCGACGCCTTCACCAACGCCGACAATTTCTGATGCACCAACACCGACTCCAAGCGCGAGTTAGTTGCTGTGTAGTACCGAATTCAAGCCATCCCATTGTCCGCTCTTAGGAAGAACTTCAAGGGAACCATCTTGCGAATTGCGCCGGAAGATCAATTGATGTGCGCCTGAGAGTTCGCGGGCTTTTACGGTAGTGCCATCGGGTAACTTAATTTTTGAACCTGCCGTGATGTATACGCCGGCTTCAACGATGCAGTCATCACCGAGTGAAATACCTAATCCAGAATTGGCTCCGAGGAGTGAGCGTTCGCCGATGGAGATTACTTCTTTGCCGCCACCGCTGAGTGTGCCCATAATTGAGGCTCCGCCACCGATATCCGAGCCATCGCCGACAACGACCCCAGCGCTGATGCGGCCTTCGACCATGGATTTACCTAATGTGCCAGCGTTAAAGTTAACAAAACCTTCGTGCATAATCGTCGTACCTGAGGCTAGATGCGCACCTAATCGAACTCGATCAGCGTCTGCAATACGGACTCCGTCAGGAATAACATAATCGACCATGCGTGGAAATTTATCGATTGCAAAAATACTGAGCTGGCCCAATGTGGCGCGCAACTTTGGCGCAATGGCGTTAAAGGTCGAAAGTAAGCAAGGACCGGCGGAGGTCCAAACGACATTGTTAAGTATCCCGAATGTGCCATCGAGGTTGGCGCCATGAGGGGTGATGATGCGATGGGAAAGTAAGTGCAATCTTAAATAAACATCGGCAACCGATGCGGGCGCAATCGCTAGATCGATTTCAAGGGCAACGGTTTCGCGAGTTACTTGACGAAGCAGATCTGGTTCGGTCAAACCGGAAAAGTCAGGGGCACTTTGAGATGCGATGCTTCCAAGCCCCAAGTGAGAGTAGAAAACGTCAAGAACGGAGCCGTCTGCGGCGATCGTTGAAACCCCAAAGCCGTATGCACTCGTCATGCCATAACATTAGCAAAGGTTCTAGACTGCGATATATGAGCGAAGCAACCAATGAATCTCGAAAGCCAAGAGTTGCCGTTTATTGCGCTTCATCGCCATCGTTAGATCAAAAATATTTGGATCTGGCTCATCAATTGGGTACAGGTATTGCCCAACGCGGTTGGGATTTGGTGTGGGGCGGCGGCAAGACCTCGATGATGGGGGCCGTTGCGCAGGGTGCTCGTGAGAACGGTGCGCTTACTTTTGGCGTCATTCCCGAAAAACTAATCTCCGTTGAATTTGCTGATGGTGCCTCATCCGAGCTACACGTTGTTAAGGATATGCGCGAGCGTAAAGGTCTCATCGAAAATATGTCCGATGCCTTCATAGCTCTTCCTGGTGGTATCGGCACTTTAGAAGAACTCTTTGAAATTTGGGTTGGGAGATATTTAGGCTTCCACGCTAAACCTGTTGTGGTGTGTGACCCCTTCGATGTTTACACGCCAATGCAGGTAGCGCTCCAGCATTTAAAGAAATTGGAATTTATGAAATCAGGGCAAGAAGAAAAAATCGCTTGGTGCACAGACGTAGCTACAACGTTGGACACCTTGTCTCAAACGCTTCCAACGATTTCCCTATAAATGAAACTCTCCGAATTCCGAGTCCACCTCGACATCGTGGATCGCGCGGCTCCTTTGCCCATAGAAGATGTATGGAACTTTCTCGTCAACTGGGAGAGGCAGTCAGAATGGATGCTGCAGACGAAAGTTTGGGCCGACCGGGCAAGTGGCAACGATTTAGGACCGAGAGTCATTGCCTTCACTGGGCCAGCAGCGCAACGCTTTCCAACTTCTAGGCGCGCTCGAGGTCTGCGCCGGCTCGGCCTTCTGGATGAAATGCTGGTCACGCAATGGCAGCCGCCAACATATTGCGCGGTTGACCACGTAGGTTCACTCTTGAAGGGTCGCGGAGATTTCCGCCTTGAGGAGATTGATGGCGGAGTTCGCTTCTCTTGGTTTGAAGAGGTCGATGCCCCCTGGCCAGTTCTTCTCCTGTTGCGCCCAGGGATCCTGATAGGAGTACATATTTCGCTCAGGCGCTTTCGGAAACTACTAGTTCACAGACTCGCCTAGTAACCTGAGGGGTGTGGCAGTAAAAACCCTCTCCGAGCTGATTGCCAGCCTGCCAGAGGAAGAACGGGCCATATTGACCCTTCATTACCTCAAATCTCAGACCTCTTTGGAAATCGCCGAACTTTTACAAGTCCCCGAGCGCGCTGTGGTTTCAGTCATTTCTAGCGCCAAGAATCGGCTGCTCACGGCTCTCCTAGGCGAGGAATAGCCAAATATTTGGCTCGAATCGGCGCTTTTCTGAGTTCACAGGCCGATTTCCCACCCACCCCTTCAATGCGAGATACTTCTCCCTACGCAATAAGGGATTTCCACTTTTTGGTCGATTAACTCGCATATAAGGAGTCAATACATGGCAGCCATGAAACCACGCACTGGTGATGGACCCATGGAAGTCACCAAGGAAGCCCGTAGCCTAGTTATGCGCATTCCGCTCGAGGGTGGCGGCCGCCTGGTCGTCGAACTCAATGTCGAGGAAGCAACGAATCTTGGCAACGCCCTTCAGGCAGCAGTTGCCCTCGTTAAGAAGTAGTAGTTCGCTAACCTCTCGTCTGTGAAGCAAAAGCCAGAACTTTCGTTTAAGGCCAATCTCAGTTGGACGGGGATCGATGCCGTTGCCCTAGGCGTCAACACCGGAAATCAGATCATCAAATCCCAAGTTCTGATTGGCTTGCAGCAGCTCCTTAATTTCGACTACACCAACTCGTTTACACAATGGCCAGATTTTTCGGGCAAAGCTGGCGAAATTCTTGAAGTTCCAGTTTCACACCCAAAATTTCCGATCAGCCGTATCTATTTGGTCGGAGTCGGAGAAGGCGCATCATCCGATTTGCGCAAAGCTGGAGCGGCGCTGGGCAGAAAAGTTAAAAGTTCAGGCAAAGTTGTTTTGGATGCCTGCCTTGCTGTCCGAAAATCCCCTACCTCTCGGGAGCGGGAAGCGGCAGTTGCTCACTCGGTTGCACTGGTCTCCTCCAGTTATCTCTGGAATTTAAAAACAGCTTCAACTGGTGTACCAGCAAAGTTCATTATTTTCGGAAACCTTGAAGCAGAAGTTGGTTATGCCAGAACCTTAAGTACGGCCGTTTGGCGCGCTCGCGATTTGATCCACACGCCATCGAATATAAAGAACCCCGCGTGGATGGCAGTTCAGGCAAAGTCAATGATTACCAGATCAAAATCAAGTGACTTAAAAATAGAAGTTATCAGCGGGGCGGCGCTGAAAGAGTTTGGTGGTCTATATGCAATCGGCAACTCATCACCCAAACCTGGTCCTCGATTTATAAAAGTTTCCTATGCGCCAAAAGGCTCGCGCAATTGGCCCCACGTAGTTTTGGTGGGTAAAGG
>SESB01000147.1_pt1 | contig 50361 bp, 42 predicted proteins | sample 3171441 | NCBI WGS metagenome assembly SESB01 (sample SAMN06051867, study PRJNA518727) | freshwater metagenome | biome: subpolar coniferous forest; feature: holomictic lake; material: water; isolation source: holomictic Lake 227, 6 m depth | place: Canada: near Kenora, Ontario | collected...
AGCTGGCCAATATAGAGATTTTTGACATGGCTAACTTCTCCAGACTTGATAGCTCCATCAGCAGATATGACGCGCTCTTCCTCAAGATTTAACTCGGCCAAGGTCGAAGCAAATATCTCAATTAATTCAGGGTGTAGCCTGAGTAATTTCTGTAGCGATTCTTTACTGAGCTCATAAATCAGCGCATCTGCTTCAGCAGTAACCGTTGCAATATGTGGCATGAGCGCAAATAAAGCCTGACGTCCAAAAAACTCTGTAGCAATAAAGCGTTGCTTTACTAATGAATCGTTCGCATTAACCATCAGACGTGATGCCATTCCTTCAGCAATAATAAAGATGGCATCATTACGCTGTCCAGCGTGAACAATGATATCCCCAGGTTTAAAGCGGCGAGAAACCAACTCATTACCGATGCTGACCCATACCTCTTTAGAACATTGATGAAACAACCTAACCTGCTGGACTAGGTGATACAGATCTAAAGAACGATTGGCAATTTTGATTCTATCCTCAACCTCTGCACCAGAAGAGATTGTGATATTTGCTACTCGCATGCACTCTAAAACGCTCTTAATAATGGCATGCTCCGCAGGCTTTCGATCGCGATAGTCTGTGATGACATATTGAATTTCATACTTAACGCCTGAATCGGTTAATTCTCGGGCATATACATATGGCGGAGAGACAAATTTCACTCCAATGGCGCCAAGGGTTGCAGCATACAAAATACGCTCAGCACTTTCAACCGAAACATCGTAATCAATACTGAAGCTAAGGCTCTGTTTGGTGTTCGCATTCGGCAAATCTTGATTAATAACCACCGCATCAGAAATTTTGACGTTTGGGATATAGATTGCTTCAAGTGAATCTGTTAGTAAAACCGTATTACGCCAAGTAATCTGATGGACTCTACCAACATACTCACCGATCTTGACCTTGTCGCCAACCTTGAAGGTGTCCTCAAAGTTCAGCATGATGCCGGTAGCTAAAGCAACAGCAAAGTCTTTTAATGCAAAACCTAGAATTGCTGCAGATCCAGCACCAGTCACAATCAGTGCTGAAATATTTTGCTTAAAGACCAATGACAGAATGAGGCAGCCGCCAATAAAGATGACAATGCCAGAGCAAATATCACCGATTAAGTTGGGTACCTTGACGTTCCAAGCACGCTCGATGTATCCATGAATAAATTCTTGATTAAAGATGCGTGCGGCTAAGAATGTGAGCGAAGCACTAAAAGCGCCTACTACCCATTGCCATACCATCTCATCCGGAAATCCGGTAACTAGCGCTATAGGCCCAATAAAACTGTCCCGCATCAGACTTAAAAAGCCCAAGGCGATTGTTAAGACAGCTAAGAATCGATAACCTTTTTTCATTGAAAGAATTCCTGTTATTGAATCTTAGGCTGCTGTTGGGAAGCGAACTAGGAAACCAGGGGCATCAGTTGAACCAGCCTCTAAGGTGCCTCCAAAATGCTCGATCACCGCCTTAGCCAAAATAATACCAATCAACTTTTCACGTTTTCCATCAGAGATGAATCCAGTAGATAACTCAGCCATAAATTGACGAGCCTCATCGAGCAAAGCGGCAGTAGGTGCCAGGGATCCTGCATAAGCTGATCCTGAAAAGTTCAGAATCAATGAATCCTCTCCATTTGAGCGCAAAGCGATGTTGAGTTGTCCAGAACCAGATGCATGTGTCGTATGCGTGATTAATCTAGAAATGGCACCAGCTAGTAATCGGCTATCCCCATAGGTAGATGGCATGTCATCTAGAATATCGATATTCACTTGCAAGTTTGGCAAGCGTCTCGAAAGGTCTAGGCTCTTCAAGACATCTTCCAAAACGGCTGGAACAGAAAGCAGCTTAGCTTCCGCTCTGACTAAGGTTTGACGAAATAACTCGATCTGCTCATAGTCGGCCACAAGATGCCGAAGGCTATCAATTTCTTGAATCGAAAAGTCAACTCTATTGTCGATATCACCTTTATTTGAGGCACTACCCGCCTCTAACGCGTGCTTGATACCGGAGATTTGACCTGAGACAGCTAGCAAAGGACTATTAATGGCCGCCATCAAATTAGAGAAATAGCGTCGTTTAAGAGTTTCCAGATCTTTGAGCTTCTCAATGGCAGCATCACCCCGTGCCAAGCGATCCTTAAGTGCTCTTCTTTCGGCACCAATTGAACCCAACATACCGGTACGCAAGTGATCTAATTTTGAATAGCCAGCAACCAATGCAGCGGCCAGTAACAAAAATAAAATACCACCCTTAATGACTGCAGATTTAAAAGCAGCATTAAATTGGTCTGTCAAATCATCCACCATAGCAATGGTGATCGTTGGTTTTCCTACAAAGTTGTATATCGGAAACGCTTTGACATAAATTTTTTGACCATTATTGTCAACAATCTTGTGTTCTTTACTTCTAGGATCAAAATCAATTGCTTTAATAATATCGCGTGTCGCAGGATCAGAATAGTAGATGTAAATATCTTCACCTTTTTCGGCATCTTCTTTTTCATTTCGTGCGCGCTCTACTTGAGCAAAGCGTTCTTTGGTAATACTCGCCGCCCATTTGAAATGCGAATCTGCTGATGCGCCGTTTAATGGAATTGAAAAGTCGCTCACAAACTCAAGAACTCCGTAGAACTTATCTTCCCAGATGACGGGCACAATGCCACGAATACCAATAACACCGCCCTGCCCAGTCTCGACAGCCATGATGCGTTCTTGTCTGGCATTGGCAGCTACAACAGATGCACGGAATTTAGAGCCATCAAACTGTCCTAGCTCTGGGGCACCTGCTCTATAAAACATCGTAGATGGTGGTATCCAAAAGTTCAATTGAGCGACTCCATGCTTCTCTTTTAAGAAAGCAAAGAATGGATCTATCTGTGCCGACAAAGCAGATCTATCTCTTTTGATGAAGGGATCGATAGTAACTCTGCTACGCAATAAGGTGTCCGCACCAATGCCCATCGCCCGAAACCTGGCTTGCTTAAGCTCTGTGAATACCACCTCAAATTGTTTAGAGCGGCCGTCTGCTAGCTCGACAACATTCTCAGTCTGTGTTTTATATGATGAGGTTGCATAAAAAATAGAAATGAGTGCGGAGCCCAAGACCAAGCTGATCACTAAACCTACACTGAGTTTATGTTTCGTCTGAGGTGTAGACACCACACCAATAGTGGCAGCTTTATCAGTCGAAGTTTCTTGATTCTTTTCAGCCATTCCGGCTCCCATTGGTAAATGAACTCAATATTCCTAAATCGAGTAATCAATTGATTGCGGTAGATTATGAGGCAAAAGTGGCAAATTGCCACCCTCCCTATTCACCGATACGTGGCAGTCTCATGGGCCAGTCAGGCTTTTGGCCTGCCCAGCACGATTCGAACGTGCGACCTACGCCTTAGAAGGGCGTTGCTCTATCCAGCTGAGCTATGGGCAGATAAATGCTGGATTTGAAGCTACTATCTAGAACTAAATAGAGTTGGTGGTCGGAGTACAAGGATTCGAACCTTGGACCCCCTGCTCCCAAAGCAGGTGCGCTACCAGGCTGCGCTACACTCCGACGGAACCGATATTCTACACTGCAATGCCCTTTTAAGGCAAATCCTGTAAGATCCTGCCCAATGAGAGCCTTTTTCCACCGTCAGATAAGCCAGCAATTTCGAAGTGTTTTCGTCGTTGGATTGCTGCTGGTTTGCCTGCTCGGAACTCACTGGCTGGGGTTCTCTCATGGCATTTCTCATAGCGGTCTAGGGACCTCATCCCAAATCTTGGGTGCAGGCAGTCAAAGCTGTGATGAAAACGCTGCGATTACCCATAGCTCAGCAAGCTGCCATTTATTTGATGCTTTAACTTTAGCGAGTTTTGTATCGACAGATAGTTTGGTCTTGATTGCGTTGTCTGCCTATATAGAGATAAATTCTTCTTCAGCCAAAACGGCTGACTATCAAACGGCTGAATCACCCTACCAGTCTCAAGCCCCTCCTCGCCTCATCCTTTAAAACTGCTTGGGGATGCGCTAGCGCTCCCTTGTTTTGAACAACCACCTTTTTAGTGGTTTGCCTGGATGAAATATGAAACGCCTCTTTGCTTTCTACCTCTGTAGAGTTTTTTGTCTCATTGGATTACTTCTAATGAATAACACTTGGTCTCAAACCCAAGCTGAGGCATTGCCGCAACTCGATGTTAGTGGCGTTAATGAACAAGGGCTATTAAGCCCCAATAAAATACTCGCTGGCGATGAGTTACAAAATAAATTGGCCGGCACCCTTGGTGCCACCCTCGCAAATGAATTAGGAGTATCTGCCACCGGTTATGGTGCCGGTGCATCCAGACCAGTGATGCGCGGACTTGAAGGTGCGCGCGTACAGATTTTGCAAAATGGTTTATCAGTTGGCGATGTATCGAGTATCTCTGCAGATCATGCAGTAGCCAACCCCATTCAGAACGCCCACCAAATTGAGATCCTACGGGGTGCTAGTGCTTTGGTATATGGCTCCGGCTCTAGCGGCGGCTTAGTCAACGTCGTCAATGACCGCATTGTGACTTCTATGCCCGATATGGTGTCTGGTGCAATCAATACCAGCTATGAAACCGTCAACCAGGGCAAGACTGCCAACATTGAAGTAGATGCACCGGCCGGGCCGCTAGCGCTTCACTTTGATTCTGCAGTGAGCAATAGTAATAACTATCAAATACCGGGGTATGCCGAACAAGGCGGTCCAAACGCTAATTGGTCAATTAATCCTAATCAACCGGTCAACGTTCCCTATAGCGGCAAACTACCCTTCTCCTATAGCAATCAGAATAGTCTTGGCTTGGGCGCTACTTACATTCGAACAGACGGCTATACCGGCGTTTCTCTCGAGCGCATGAACCATAACTACGGCATCCCCACTTATGACGGTGGCTTTATTCAGCAATCACAAAATCGTTACGACTTTAGCCATCAAACCAATGATCCCTTTGATGGCTTCTCATCCATCAAAGTCAGTGCTGCCAATACCAACTATCAACATACCGAATTTACCAACACTGGGGTTGCAGCCACCCAATGGAATAACACTGCTACTGAAGCCCGTGTAGAAATGATGCATAAAGAGTTTCTGGGCTCCAAGGGTGTAATTGGTGCACAAGTAAATGGTGCCACATTAAATGCTACAGATCTGTCTAGCAATAATTACGCCATTGTTCCGCAAACGAAGTCCAATTCCTCCGCGCTCTTCTGGGTTGAGGAAGGTCGATATGGTCCAGTCAAAACAAGTTTGGGCGCACGCTATAGCTATGCTGGTCAAAATCCCAACTTGGCGACACAGTTTCCCAGCCCAAGTAGCCAAGGAGTGCCATCTTCTTATGGGCCACCAACACTGCAAAACCGTCAATTTAATTTAATGTCGTATTCAGCGGGTGGCATGCTCGATGTTGCTCGTGGCTATGGCTTAGGTTTGAGTTACACGGTTTCGCAAAGAGCACCAACACCACAAGAGCTCTACTCTTATGGGCCACATGATTCGACGGCGACGTTTGATATTGGTAACGCTAACTTGGCTACCGAGACTTCACATAACGTGGAGATCAGCTTCCAAAAAACACTAGGGCTATTTCGTAGTAAGGCAAGCCTGTACCGCAATCAATTTAGTAACTACATCTATGGCTTTTACACGGGGGCTTACAGCACAGTCAATAACTTCTCGGTTGTGCAAGCATCTCAAGCCAGCGCAAATATCAAAGGCGCTGAAGGAGAGCTCACTTACAACTGGAATCAAAATGGTGTTGGTGGCAGAGTCTTTGGTGATATCTCTCAAGGATCTTTTAACGCTGGCGGCAATCTACCCTTGCAGCCTGCCCCACGACTTGGCAGTGAACTGGCCTATCAACGCGATGGTTGGTTAACGAGTGCAACTTATATTTATAGCTACCAACAAAACAGATTGGCCACTTGGGAAGTTGGGCCAACCCCCAGCTATAACTTAGTCAATGCCAACCTGTCTTACACAGAAAGAGTAGGCAAGATTAATTGGACCGGCTATGTGATGTTGAAAAATCTACTCAATGAAGAGATTCGGTATGCCACTTCACCGATGGCCGTCAGGCTCTATGCACCGCAACCTGGCAGAAGTTTGATGGTCGGTGTCAGAGCTGCGTTTTAAATCTGCTGCTTATCCAAGATATTTAATGAGGATCGCCCCAATCATTCCGGATCCCAGGATGACAAAGACTGGATTAATTTTGGTTCTCAGAATGAGATAAAGCGTAACAAGAGCTAAAGCAAGCGTGATGGGGCTAACGATCGATGCCTTAGCTACCGCATACACTCCAGAAGCCATCAGGCCAATAGAGATGGGCTCCAAAGCATTCTGAATAGAGCGACGCCAAGGGCTATCGCCAAAACGATTCCATACTCGCCCCACATAAAAACACAAAATGCTGGATGGCAAAAAGAATGCCAGTAAAACCACTCCTGCGCCAACAAGTCCTGCAACCTGAAATCCAATCACCAAGACCATCAGCATATTTGGGCCAGGGGCAACTTGACCCATACTATAAATATGCACGAATTGCGTATGGCTAATACCAAACTGATGGGCTAATAAGGTCTGCATTTCTGGCAAGACTGCTGTACCGCCCCCTACCGCCAAAATTGATAAGAGTGCAAAGCTAAGTGCTAATTGAACATACAGACTCATGACTTAGCGCTCGGACGATAAAGATAAAGACATACTGGGGCCATGATGAGTAAAACCAATGGCAGTGACAGCTTGACAATACTCATCAAGCAAAAGGTGGTGACAATAATGACCAGAGACTTCAAATGCCGCCAGTGATCCTCGCCAATGCGATAGGTAATGGCAGCCAACAATCCGCAGGCAGCAGCAGCTATGCCAGCCAAAATGAGATTGGCTAAGGGGTGGTCGGTATTTTTGGCATAGGCTATGCCAATGGCTAAAACAAATAGAGAGCCAGGAAGAATCAAACCGAGGGCAGCACTAATGGCGCCGCGCACTCCTCGTAGGTGATCACCAGCCAGAACGGCTAAATTAACAGAATTGAGCCCAGGCATGGTCTGACTAATAGCCAGATAACCCATGAATGCATCGGAAGATAACCACTTGCGTTTCTCTACCAGCAATATGCGCTCATAGGCAATAATCCCCCCGCCAAAACTAATCGCCCCGATGATGAAAAACTGCATGAATATGTCATGCAAGCCCGGGGGATTTAATTGAGGGGATACTTCCTGTAATTCAGAGCTCACTCAGGCTTTCCATAAATTAAGGCCGTTTTGGTACTGCCGATCTCCAGCCAATCGGCCAATTCAATTTGTAGTTGCTTAAAAAATTTATCGGCTCGCTTATGTGCTTTTGCTTGCCCACGATTTTCATCATTTACACGGTAAGAAAAAGCCAGCTCACCAACAATAGGGTCCCCTACACTCTTCATCCAAATCGCTATCTCGCAATGGGCTTGCACGCCGTCACCAAATACCAAGTTTCCTAAGGGTAAGCAAGCCTCTAAAATTTTATTGGTATTACCACCGACGATACGCATTGGAGATTTTTTATCAATCCCTAGGTTGGCAACACCTGGAAAGAACTTAGCAACACTGCTAAGCGTTCTATCAAAGATATTATCAATTGGAATGGCATCTAAAATGGCATTGTTAGAGTAAATGCTGCGCTTAGATCCAAGCTCATCCCCACGCAAGATCTCTTCCTTAAAGCGGATGCGAGATTTAATACTCTTCTTGGGGGTGGGGTTAAATTTTGCAGACTCACCGATATCGTGCGTGCGACATTTGAGGGTTACTTCACAAAAATCATCCACCCAAACATTCTGACGAGATTCTCGCACGCGCAAAATTACGTTATTGCGTCGAAAGTCTTCGCCAGGCGTATCGTAAAAATAAATATTCCGTAAACCTGTTGTCGCGTTATCTAAGTGGAAAAACTCTACTTTGTTCTTTTTACAGAATTTCAGTATTTGATCACTCAGCGCAGTGATGCGACTACGTCGATCCAAACCCTTGGGCTTGATGAGTAATTTAAATTCTCGATTTGTGACGGATGGATGCAACTTCATCTAAATACCCCCTTGTTACCAAGAGGTTATCACCATCTAGAAAATCTTAATAGACTTCTGGGACGTACATCTCAGGGGGTACCGGTCCGCGGAGATAGTCTGGGTTGTGAACCCTGGCCGGCAATGTAATGACCGGGTGCTCAATCTCTTTATAGGGAATTTGATCTAGCAAATGGGTGATGCAGTTAAGGCGCGCCTTCTTTTTATCATTGGCTGCCACAACCCACCATGGCGCCTCAGGAATATGAGTCCGTTCGAGCATGGTTTCTTTGGCCTTGGTATAGGCCTCCCATAATCGACGGGCCTCTAAATCCATGGGGCTGAGTTTCCACTGCTTTAGCGGATCATGTATGCGCATCATGAAGCGGTTGTACTGCTCATCATCAGAGATTGAGAACCAGTACTTGATCAAAATAACGCCCGAACTAATCATCATGCGCTCAAGATCTGGCACTGTTCTTAAGAACTCTTCATACTCGTAATCACTACAAAAACCCATGACTCTTTCTACGCCGGCACGGTTGTACCAACTGCGGTCAAATAAAACAATTTCTCCGCCAGCTGGCAGATGTTGAATATATCTTTGGAAATACCACTGAGTCTTCTCGCGCTCATTGGGTGCTGGCAGGGCAACGACCTTACAGACCCGGGGATTCAAGCGCTGGGTAATCCGCTTGATTGCGCCACCCTTACCTGCGGAATCGCGACCCTCAAACAAGACAGCCACTTTTAATTTTTTCTCGACAACCCAGTCCTGCAGCTTGACCAATTCACCCTGAAGACGAAACAACTCCTTGAAGTACAGTTGGCGCGGTATGGAAGACCCGCTGTCGCCATCTTGTGAAAGACGATCATCATCCAGCTCCATTTCGAGCTCTTCGTCCATGCTATCCAGAATCTCTTCTTGAGCACGGCGATACCACTCGGCCATTTCTTTATGTTTCGTTGTCATCTTCGTTTACGCTCGTGATCTTGGATCTAGGATTATCCATTTTTTACTAGAACGTAATGACACTTTTATTACATTAATGGCTTTTGAGTGCTTTGGAAATGGACTCTTCAGCGTGTAGTGCCAATTGCTTACGGTCGATAATATCCCCTGGCGTTTGGTGTAGTTGTGGCAAAAAGCAGAGCTCCACCCCTAAATGGCGGTTTTGAACGACGTTTGCCATAGACCCCAGAAGACCCATATCCCCAATAAATGCTGGGGAATAGCTTCTTTTCCCGGTGATGGTGGAAAAATACTGGATAGCTAAAGGAAAGGTAGGGACGCCAGCCTCTAAAGCAGACTCAAATAAGTTTGGCTTAAATGGCAACACCTCATCTCCGACAGTAGAGGTGCCTTCCGGAAATATGCAAATCGATTCCGTTTTCAAAACCCCTGCCACCTGCCCGACAACCAGCCTTGCATGTCTAGAACTATCTCGCCGAATAAACACGGTTCGTAACTGCTTAGCCATCCAGCCAAACACTGGCCAGCTAGCTACTTCAGACTTGGCTACGAATCGAACCGGTCGAAAAGCATTGATCACATGGATATCAAGCCAAGAAATATGATTTGAAGCCAATAAATAAGGAGAATTTGGCAAGAGCTCCGCACCTCGAATCTTGAGTTCAATCTTAAAGATGGTGAGCAATTTTTTAGACCAGCGTTGGATATGCTCTTGTTTTTTTTGATCGTCAATAAAGGGAAAAAAGAAAGATAGGGTCAAGACTCCACGCATTACATGCAGAAAAATCAGCGCCCACACCCCGAAGCGCGTTAGAAACGGCGCTTTAGACTCGGTTGTTCGTGTTTGGATATTCATAAAGTTCTATCAATATAAATCAAGTCATAAAACTGTCTTGAAAGTGTCATGAGGATTACATAGACGGCAGGCTTAATGCTTACTCATGATGCATTACAGAGCTATCTGGATTTCAGACGTACACCTAGGAACATCAGGGTGTCAGGCAAACTACCTCCTCGATTTTCTGAAACACAATGAAGCCGATAAGTTTTACTTGGTAGGAGACATCATTGACGGGTGGAGACTTAAAAAATCATTCTACTGGCCCCAAGCCCACAATGACGTAGTACAAAAACTCTTGCGTAAAGCACGTAAAGGTACAGAAGTAATCTACGTACCCGGAAACCACGACGAGAGTGCACGACAATTCTTTGGCATGTCCTTTGGCGAGGTCAAAGTAGTTGAGGAAGTGATTCATACAACGCTTGATGGCAGAAAACTCTGGGTAACCCATGGCGATCTGTTCGATGGCGTCATGCAATATGCCAAATGGTTAGCCTATGTTGGCGATACCTTGTATACCTTCATTCTCTATATCAACCGCTACTTCAACATGATCCGCATGCGAATGGGTTTGCAGTACTGGTCTTTATCCCAATACTTAAAACACCAAGTCAAGAATGCAGTCAGCTACATCGCAGACTTCGAACACATCATGGCCCGAGAGGCTCGCTTAAAGGGTTGTGATGGCGTGGTTTGTGGTCACATTCACAAAGCTGAAATCCGTGAAATTGATGGCCTGCTCTATTGCAATGATGGTGACTGGGTAGAAAGCCTTTCTGCTCTTGTCGAAACCATGCAAGGCGAACTCAAAATTATTTACTGGACCCAAATCAGAGGCGAACCAGTAAACGCAACTCCAGAAATTACCTTCCAACCTGCTATTGAAGTACTCATCAAAGAGGCTGCACTATGAAAATTATGATCATCACCGATGCATGGGATCCACAGGTTAATGGCGTTGTTAGGACCCTTAAGCAAACCCGTGAAGAGCTCATTGGCATGGGTCACGAGGTGGAAATGATTACGCCAAGTGGATTTAAATCTATCCCTTGCCCAACCTACCCAGATATTGCCCTCTCCCTCTTTCCTGGGAAGGAAGTTTCTCGAAGAATTAAAGAATTTGCACCTGATGCGATGCATATCGCCACTGAAGGTCCTTTGGGACTTTCTGCACGCTCGTATGCAGTAAAAAATAAATTGCCGTTCTCTACTGCTTATCACACCCGTTTTCCAGAATACGTTAAGGCCAGAATTGGTATGCCTTTAGCCATTACCTATGCCTTTATACGCTGGTTCCATGGACCATCTATGGCAGTAATGGCGCCCACGATTGTTGTGAAGGATGACCTTGAGAAATTTGGCCTGACTAACGTTGTCCTCTGGTCCAGGGGTGTTGATCTGGACATCTTTAAGATGCAAGAGTCCAAAAGACTGAATACTGCTCACCCAATCTTTCTGTATGTAGGCCGTGTCGCCGTGGAAAAGAACATCAACGCTTTCTTGGAAATTGATCTACCTGGTTCCAAATGGGTGGTTGGTGATGGCCCAGCAATGGCCAGCATTAAAGAAAAATACCCTGAAGTGAATTACCTGGGCGTATTACAGCAACATGAATTAGCTAAAGTCTATGCAGCAGCAGATGTGTTTGTTTTCCCAAGCAAAACGGATACTTTTGGCCTAGTTCTTTTGGAGGCCATGGCTTGTGGCACCCCAGTAGCCGCCTATCCGGTTACAGGCCCGATTGATGTACTCGGTAACTCGGCTGCCGGTGCGATGAATGAGGACTTGCGTGAGGCCTGCCTCCAGGCCCTCAAGATTCCGCGTGACGTTGCCCGTGCCCATGCAGAGAAGTTCTCTTGGCGCGCTGCCTCTGAGCAGTTTGCCAATCATCTTAAGCCGGTACCTTCGACTGAAGTTCATATTGCAGCACTTGCATAGGCTTATCCATTTTGACAGCACCTTATAACATTAGCGACAACCCCCACAAAGGGAACCGCGGGCTCACCCGCGCATGGCATGCAGCAAAAAACTCTTGGTGTGGAATGGTCTATGCCTTTAATGAAGAAAGCGCTTTCAGGCAAGAGCTCACACTTCTAGTCATCCTTGTGCCGACCGCCCTATTCTTGCCAGTAAGCCATCTAGTCAAAGCGATTCTGATTTCATCCCTGATCTTGGTACTAGTGGTTGAGTTATTAAATTCGAGTGTTGAGGCTGCAATTGATCGCATTTCTTTTGATCATCATGATCTATCCAAAAGAGCTAAAGATTTTGGCTCTGCCGCTGTCATGCTGGCATTACTGATCTCCGCATTGCTTTGGCTCACCGTCTGCATCCCCCTTGTCTTTAATTTGTAATAAATGCTCGCTACGATTAGCTATATATAAATAAGGTTAACCATGTCCGATATTCCAAACCCATTCGCAGCGCTTGATATGTTTGGCCCGCGCTTAAAAGACAAGCCGAAGAAAAGTAAATTAAGCCCCTTCAAGAAGCTCTTGCCTAAAAAACTGGCAAAGAAACTATTCGGCAAAAAGTTTGCCACTAAGACTCGTAATCAACTCATTTCAGTTGAAGAAGTTGCACCAACCGTTGCCATTGTCAAAGCTAAGAAGCCTGGCTTCCAAATTACTTGGGCTAGTAATTCCAGTGAAATTAAAGAAGCGCAGCGCTTACGCTACAAGGTATTTGCTGAAGAAATGGGTGCTAATTTAGCCGCCAGCTCTGAAGGTCTAGATGTAGATGAGTTTGATGCCTACTGTGATCACCTACTCATTCGTGATCAAGAAACTTTAAAGGTTGTTGGAACCTATCGCGTTCTGCCTCCACATAAAGCGCAAGAAATTGGTCGCCTGTACTCAGATTCTGAATTTGATTTAACCCGCTTAAATCACCTCAGGCCAAAAATGGTTGAGCTGGGTAGATCTTGTGTTCACGCAGACTATCGTTCTGGCGCGGTCATCATGGCCCTCTGGAGCGGTCTTGCCCAGTACATGCAAAAGCACGAATATGAAATCATGCTCGGTTGCGCAAGTATTCCGATGGGCGATGGTGGTCACTTTGCAGCTAGCCTCTATAACTCCTTAAGCAACGATCAAATGGCGCCAGTAGAAAACCATGCGTTTCCAAAGTTGCCATTGCCGCTAGACAAGCTTAATGGTGGCCTTCAAGTAGATCTTCCTCCACTCATCAAAGGTTATCTCAAGATAGGCGCCAAGATTTGTAGTGCTCCTGCTTGGGATCCTGATTTCAATACCGCAGATTTGTTAACGATGATGCGCTTGTCAGATATCAATCCACGCTATGCCAAGCACTTCTTAGGACAATAAAGAAAGGGCTTATTTCAAGCCCACTTTATAAGAGCGGCCGATGCGTTCCCATTCGGCCGCTTCTTTTTGTAGACTAAATTCTGTTAATGGGTGTTCATTAGCCCAATCTTTCGATAAGCTCACCGCATACGAACCATCGTGTTCCGAGATCTTGACCTTAGGAAGATCGCCATCACTTCTGCCACGGCATAAGACTTGAGCTAGTCGCAAACAAAATAGCATGCGCCAGTCATGAAAGCTGGCATTGTTTGCCAACTTTCCGAGTTTGCCAGCATGTCCAATGAGTAATGCCGCCAAGCGTGCTTGATCATTTTTTGAGAAACCCGGCATATCCGCATTGCCAGCAATATAAGCAGAGTGCTTGTGATAGCCATTATGAGAAATCGATAATCCAATCTCATGCAGATTTGCAGCCCATTGCAATAAAGCAATATTGTCTGAGCGGCTCTCGAATTCAGATTTAGGTAGTTGTGCTAAAAATTCACCAGCAAGATTGCCCACACGATGCGCCTGCTCGCGATCAACGTCGTAGCGCTGCATAAATTGCTCAACAGTGACATAGCGCATGTCATGGTGTTGCGACCTGCCTAGTAAGTCATACAAGACGCCAATACGCAAAGCGGCGTCCGTCACCTCCATGGACTCAATGCCTAGCTCATCAAATACGGCAATCATGATTGCTAAGCCGCCGGGCCAAACTGCCCTTCGTTCGTCCTTCAGACCTGGCAACTCAACCTGATTCACATGTTCGTATTTAAGCAGGTGCTTTTTCATGGCTCGTAAGCCATCCCGCGTGATCAAGCCACCTGTGCCATTTGCCCGACTCTCGGGGTTAAAATTATTTTCCGCAATGAGATCGGCCAATGCTCTAGCTGTACCCGATGATCCAATAACTTGTTTCCAGCCACTCTTGAGATAAGCTCCGGAGATCACCTGAATTTCTCTACGAGCGGCTAACTCAGCTTCTTTAAAAGCATGGGCATCAATATTGCCCTTCGGAAAGAAGCGCATGCTATGAGAAACACAGCCAATATAAAGACTCTCCATCAGCCTAGGCTCGTAACTCTTACCAATAATCAGTTCAGTAGAGCCGCCGCCAATATCCACCACCAAACGGTTACCGTGAACAGCGGGCACCTCATGCGCTGCGCCAATGTAAATTAAGCGAGCCTCTTCTACCCCAGCAATAATCTCAATCGGAAAGCCTAAAGCCTCTTCCGCATCCTTGATGAACTGCGGCGCATTTTTAGCCACCCGTAATGTGTTGGTAGCAACTGCGCGCACCCTCGTGGGATCAAACCCCCGAATGCGCTCACCAAAGCGGCGTATGGCTGTTAATCCACGCTGATAAGCGTCATTACCTAATAACTTGTTGTCTGTGAGACCTGCGGCAATACGCACCGTTTCACGCAAAGTGTCGATCGGACGTATCTGAGTGCCTGAAGGTGTATTGACCACTTGCGCCACCAGCATCCGAAAGCTATTCGAGCCAAGATCCACTGCTGCAACAAGATCTGAATCATTAGACCGAAGATCGACTGGATTGGCTGCCAAAATATTCCCTGTGGAAAGATACGCTTAATTGAATATGTCTATTTTATGTAAGAAGCATGACAAATTCATGAAATTACTGCGTAGTCTACTGGGGAAAGGGTTTAGGCGGCTAAATTTTGCTCGGAACTTGAACAATCTACATTGCCATAGCTACAGAAAATGCAACAATCGCCTGACTTGGTTTTCAGAATGCCGCTACAAGATGGGCAACGATAAAACTGCTGAGATGAGCCTTCTGGAATCTCAAGAGCCTCGGTAGCTTTGCAGTGGGGACAAGTAATAACGGAGTTCAATATTGGGATATTCACAGGCAGATAGTGAACTGCAAATATTTCAGGAATAAGACAAGGCCCCAACAAGCCATCTAGTCGGTAGTACTAGGACTCCAGAAAGCCTGATTGACATACTCGAGATTGGCAATTTCCTGAATCAAGACATCCATCTGATCGCCATCTACGGCTGAATCCGTCAGAACAGCCTGGATCTCGACCTCATCACTGCCAAATTGGTGAACCTCAATATCCTGGGTCTGGTATCCCGCAGCCTCTAAGGTGGCTATAAATTGCTTTAGAGCGATCTTTTGGGAATGCTTGGGGGTGATGATGTAAACAGAATTCGTAACCTCAACAGACTCTGTATCCAAAGGCTGTCTGTTGATCAGGGTGACTACTGGGCGCAGCAAGGTATTGGCAGCCAGAACAAATAATGTAGCGAGTCCAGCCTCAAGAATTAAATCTGCACCAGCGCAAGCTCCAACAGCACCAGACGCCCACAGGGTGGCAGCCGTATTAATCCCGCGCACATTGCCCTCTTCTCGCATGATCACACCGGCACCCAAAAATCCGATTCCAGAGACCACATAAGCCATCACATGTACCGCCCCGTCGTGACCAGTCAGACGATTACCTGCATCGACAAAAATGGCTGCGCCAATGGCAACCAAAATATTCGTTCTTAAGCCTGCCGTGCGCTGACGATACTGGCGCTCTAAACCAATCAGCCCACCAAATATAAATGCAGCCGTCAGACTAACTCCTGTATCGGCAAGGGATACTAGATTGATTGTTTCAAGAGACTCCATGGCGCCTTCCTAGTCAAATGCTCAAACTAGGGTCTTACTTTTGTCCCAAGCCCAAGGTTTGAACCATTACTTTAAATACTTCAGTATTGTCCATAAACCCGTGGAACTTCTCTGATCCAGGACCCATGGCGCTTAATACTGCGTCATCTGCAGTATGCACCCCAGTATCTTGATGCGATGGTAGATTGCCGCCCACATGAATGGCATCTTCCTGCAGTTGGACATATTTGGGGTTGGCCACAAAAACGCCACCTTCGCCTTTAATGGCAGGTACAAAGGTGCCGTCTAATTTTGGATGCATGGTCTCGTAGTGGTCGGGGTAGGCGCCGTAGAAGAAGGCCAAACGCTTTGAAACATCTATTTGGTTTGGATAGCCCTCTATATTTGCTTTGGGATAGTTTGGATAACCCGCATCAGCATAGGTGCCAACCTTTTCTCTTAAGGGGCCAGGTTTTACATCGTTCACCACACCACTAATGGAGCCGCTATGCGTATGGTCTGGGGTCACAATAATCAAGGTGTCGGGATGGGTTTTGGCAAAATCCTTGGCGATCTGCACAGCATTGCTCAGCATGATCGTATCAAAGGCTGCCCTCTCCCAATCTAAGGGGTGGTTGAATTTATCAATCAGCGCCGCCTCCACCATCAAGAAAAAGCCGTTGGGATTTTTTGATAGGACATTAATAGCAGACTGTGTCATCTCAGTTAAGTCTGGTTGATTGGGAAATTCTGCAACCGTATTTTTCTTGAGAAATAGGCGATCGAGAGATCCATCCATATTGTCTGGATGAAATACGCCAAATAACTTTTTAGTGCTCTTATCTTCTGAAGCTTTCAAAAGTTCTTGTTTTGTAAAAACAGTTTGATAACCGTCAGACTTAAATGCAGAAACTAAATCCTTATCGTCTTTACGCTTAGACCCTTTGGTCGATTGAGGGTAGAAATAGGCAGAACCGCCGCCTAAGATCACTTCGGCGCCACTAGCGAGCAATTGATCTGCAATGTACTGCTTGTCGGCGCGGCGGCGTGTGTGTGAAACAACTGCGCCTGGAGTTGCATCTTCTAACTCGGCATCAGAAACAATACCGACAGACATTTTAGTATTGCGTTTAATCAGTTCTGCAATGGTTTCTACTTTGGGATGAGATAAGTTATCAGTTGCACGCGAAACATATACACCCATGGCATTGACTGCAGTCTTGTGACCAGTCGTATAGGCGCTCATCGAATTAGCAGAATCCGTAATTAAAGAATCAGATCCCGAAGTGCCAATCAAAGCAATATTGGGCATGTCATCAAATGTCAGCTTACCCTGATATTTTCCCTCCGTAATTCCTTTTGACAGAACGCGGGCTGCCGTGCGATTAGCAATCGTCATGCCATCACCAATAAAGAGAATGACATTCTTCACCCTTCTTGGGCCGCTTGCATAAACATCCCAACTAACTTGCAAACGCTCTTGGTGTGCTATAGCAGTCAAACTATATTTACCGGCCTTAGCAAGCTGCACGTCACGAAAAATCATGGAGCTGCCCTTGCCATTCTCATTAGCAATGAACTCGGGTTTAGCACTAATGAACTTGCTGACTGAAGCCCCATTCATTTGGATCTGTAAATCAGTGGCACTTACAACACTATTAAGTTCAACTTTGATATCAAATTTTGATCCAGCCAAGATGGCAGCATCATTGATCGGATAAATTGCCGCTGCATGAATTTGGGAGGAAATGAGTACGAGAAGTGCAGAACTGCAAATTTGAAGCAGGCGAGAGATATACATAGTCTTAAGAAAAATAGTGGGCGGGATAATTCAATATCCACTATGTGCGCACTTCATGACAAATCTATGACACTGCTAGAACCCCACTAGAGAGTATTTTTCTTGGCGACCTTGAGTTTTCCAGACTTGACTGCTTCACAAAATACGGCATAGTCAGCCTGATTCTGTTTTGAATAGGCCTTAGCAAATCCATATAAGGCCTTATCCAACTCCTTGGATTGACCACAATAGCCCGCGATCATGGCAGGATCCCCAGAGCGGGCATGACCTAAGGCTAAAGCCCACCCAAATAACTTCGCATAGTCAGGAAAGGTTTCTAAAGTGACACCGCCAGAACCAACGGCAATACCGCCCTTCATATCGCGCAATTGTCTTAAATAAAAGTCCTGAGTATCCCCAGCGTGATTATTAACAGCACCAAAGCCTAAAAAGATATCTGGCGCTCCTTGTAACAGTCTTTGACCCGCAACCACGCGGTGACCCATATTGGGATGCACCGACTCCCCAAGATAGGGAGTTAGGACTGATTTTTGAGCTTCTTTATATTGCAAAAATAAAGGGTCATTTTCACCATTACCTTCGAAATATAAAACCATGCAGGTCGTTCCGACAGAACCTACTCCGACTATTTTTCTAGCGAAATCCTTAAGCGAATAGCGGCCAAACAAAACCTGCCTATCAGCCAACAATGAGTGCACATAACTTGACACCGCTTGAGACGCTAGCTTCTTAAATGCGACTCCGTGAAGGCCTTTCTTAAGATGCTCAATTAAGGGGGGTCTATTAATGATTTTGCGATTCTTTCCAACCAGGGTTGTGAGCTTGGCCAATACTTGAATATTGCCCTGCCCTTTCGTTTCCTTTAAGTAAGTGTCCAATGTTTTTTGGTGGGTCTTACTAAAATGCTTACGAATATCTTTCTCACCAATAAATTGCTGAGCCAAATTAAGGTATGGCATTTGCGCATATTGGGCCATTCGCTTCTGATATTCAGAGCTAATGTGATGTACCAGCTTTTTGCCGAGGGCCTCACTGCCCCCCATGCTTTCACAGGCAATCACGGCGCTGGCAACCAATCGCTTGATGTCCCACTCCCAGCTTCCAGGTAATGTCTCATCAAAATCATTGATGCCAAAAACCAGGCGATGCTCTGCAGTACCAAACAATCCGAAGTTGGAAACGTGCATATCACCACACAATTGAACCGTAATATCAGTAGTTGCTTGATTAGCAAGATCCTGTGCCATGATGGCAGCACCGCCACGGTAGAAGGCAAAGGGAGATTGCAGCATGCGCTCGTAGCGAATGGGTATCAAGGCTTCATTACGACTCTTGGCCTGCTTCTGAAGCACTTCAATGGGATTAGTGCGGTGTTTAGGTGGAGCGTAAGTGCCCTGCTCTAGAAAGGTCACTTTTTTACGCAAGGCCTTACCAGCGGCAACCCGTTTTTTAATGCTGGACTGATCAGCCATAAAGGGCTCTGCTGGATTTAGCCTGGAAACCTTTGCAACCGGAGATTGAATGATTTTTTTAACAGAAGACATGATGACTCTTATTGGGGGAATATCTTATGTTACCCCGATGCGATCTGCGGTTGCGTTAACAAAGTCCGGAAGTATGTTGTTAAGATAAGTAAATACGGCAGAATTAACGCCATGCATAAGGATTTGAAATGGAACAATGGGATTTGTATTTCAATATCGCCATTCGGCTGGCCCTAGCCCTCTTAGTGGGAACCATCCTTGGCCTTAACCGATGGCTCCACCATAAATCTGCTGGGATCCGAACGCATAGCCTTGTTGCCATTGGGTCAGCCACAGCCATCATGCTGATCAGCGACTTTGTAAAAGATGATGCTCAAGCAGTTAGTCGGGTATTGCAGGGGCTGATTACTGGACTTGGATTTCTAGGTGCTGGGGTCATTATTCGGGAGCGAAGCTCCCAAAAGATACATGGTTTAACCACTGCCGCCAGCCTCTGGTCATGCGCATTGATCGGGGCGGCATTTGGAGGTGGGCAGTTTGTCCTTGGCGGCTTAGCACTGGCGACTATCTTGCTCACCCTAGTGATTGGGGGGCCTCTAGAGCGGCTGGCCTCCAAACTCACTGGGATTAAGCAGGAATCCGAGGTTTCAACAGATCAAGACCAGTAAACCCAGGATGCGGGCAAAAAGTACTTTTGTCATATTAGTTTGGTAGCATTCCCAAAATCAGCAATCTAAATAGATAAAGTCATGAGCAAATATCAGTACGAAGACGCCGTTAAGCAACTCCAGGATTCTGGGAGTATTGGCTTGCAAGACTTTAAAAATCTTTCCTATGAAGATTTGAATGAACTTTTAGAAGAGGTTAAAGTCTGGTGCCTCTACGCAAATGGCAAAGCAGACAAACTGCCTAAAGAATCTAAAAAGAAAAAGAAAAAGAAAAAAGAGTAAATCTGACGCGTTAAAGCTCGGCCTTATTCGGTAATCCGCTCTTTGGGAAAGCGTAAGGTAAAGGTACTACCCTTTCCAGTAATACTTTCAATGACGAGTTGAGCCTGATGGCGGCTAGCAATGTGCTTCACAATCGCTAAACCAAGACCTGTTCCCCCAGTATCCCTAGATCGACTTCTGTCCACTCGATAGAATCTCTCAGTCAAGCGCGGCAAATGTTCCGAAGAAATTCCTGGTCCAGTATCGGTCACAGAAAATTCTCCCTGACCCTGTGAATTAACGCTCCACTTGGCGCTGATGGAGCCAATGTCCGGCGTATAGCGAATGGCATTGGATACTAAATTACTAAATGCAGAAAGGAGTTCACGTTCTTCGCCCAGCAACTTGCTAGTCGTTGCAATCTCAAAGTGAAATGCGTGCCTTCCTTGCGATAGCGCCTCTGCATCATTCTTCAGTAATGCCATCATCGTTGGGATTTGCACCACCTGCATTGGGGCCGGCAAGGCATTGGACTCTAGATTTGCGAGTGTAAGCAAATCCTCAACTAGGCTTTTCATACGCTGCGCCTGAGCCAGCATCATGTCAAAGTACTGATCCTTCTGCGCTTTTTCTAACTCAAGAGATTGCACGGTTTCTAAAAAACCCATCAACACTGTAATTGGGGTTCTCATCTCATGGGAAACATTCGCCACGAAGTCACGCCGCATAGCATCGGTTTTTTGCAAATCAGTGATATCTTGAACCAATAAAAGATGACGCAGATCACCAAAAGGAAAAGCCTGCAACAATAAACTTAAATTATTATCTGGGCCCATTCTCTCCAACAATAAAGGTTCTTCAAATTGGCTCTTACTCAGATAATGAACAAACTCAGGGCGACGAATTAAAAAATTAATTCTTTGCATTGCATCGCGCTTATAGTTCAATCCAAAAAAGCGCTCAGCTATCTCATTGCACCATTCAATTTGATCTTGGTCATCGAGCATCACGATGCCATTAGGAGAGGCCTGAAAAGCTTCAATAAATCTGGCATGCTGCTGTTCGGTGACTCGGATTTGTAGCTTCAAATTGCGTACCAAGCGCTGCAATCTGAAGAACACCTCTTCCCAAAAACCACTGGGAAGTGGCATCGACTCTACGGCATCCGCTAGTACGTATTTGCGTAAGCGGGCTAAATTAATGTAAGAGTAGGCCAATGGGATTGCCAAAACAGCAATCCCTGAGGTAATGGCGACGTTTTCACCCCAATTGATCAGGGTGATGTAAGCAGCAATAAATGCCAGGCAAACTATGAGGGTGAATCTACTTAAAGCGGGGAGCATGCCGCAATCTTAGAGCATTCGGGATTTAAATGGAAAAAATTGAAAAAGCTCAAAAAATACTGAGCTTTAGGTCTGAGTTGGGGTCTTGGTTATACGATAACCACTGCCACGTACCGTCTCAATATAGCGATCGCAGTCCATCGGGGCTAAGGCGGCCCTCAACCTCTTGATATGGACGTCAACAGTGCGCTCTTCAATGTAGACCTCATTGCCCCAGATCTTATCCAAAAGATTAGCGCGGGAATGCACACGCTCTGGATTTGCCATGAAAAATTGCAAAATCCGGTATTCAGTAGGACCTAGTGGTATTGGCTTTGGCTCCATATTGGGCCATACAGCCAGCACACGATGAGAAACAGGATCTAATTGAAGCGGCCCAACAGAAAGTGGTCCAGTCTCCTCTACAGGCGTCTGACGGCGCAACAAGGCCTTGACCCTAGCAACTAGCTCCTTAGGAGAAAAAGGCTTAGTAACATAGTCATCCGCACCCGAATCTAGTCCCAGAACTTTATCGGACTCTTCACTTTTAGCAGTGAGCATCAGAATAGGCAAAAACCGAGTACGCTCATTTGCTCGCAACTCTTTGGCAAATTGCACGCCAGATTTACCCGGAAGCATCCAATCTAAAATCAATAAATTAGGCAAGGTATCCCGCATCATATTGAGTGCAATATCTGTTTGCATCGCCTTCTCAACTTCAAATCCCGCATGCATGAGGTTGATGGCAATTAGCTCAGCGATAGACGGCTCGTCCTCTACAACCAGTATGCGATGGGTCATTATTAAGCCCCAATAATCACTTATTTGCCTCGCGAACTAAATCCTCATGGGGGATGTGTCGAACATCAGCACCCTTGGCAATATAGATTACAAACTCGGCAATATTTTTTGCATGATCGCCAATGCGCTCAATCGCCTTGGCAATGGTCAACATATCCAATCCAGTGGTGATGGTGTGCGGATCTTCCATCATGTAAGAAATCAATTTACGAACGAAGGCACGGAACTCTTCGTCAATTTGGCGATCTTCCTCAACCACAGCTGCTGCAGCGATTGTATCTAGTCGAGCAAAGGCATCAAGACTGCGACGTAGAAGTGAAATGGCCATTTGACCAGACAAACGAATCTCCGCCACGTTGATATTGTGTGGAGCGCCTGACTCAATCAAACGCTTCGTTCTTTTGGCAACGCGCTCTGCCTCGTCACCCGCTCTTTCAAGATTGGTGATCGCCTTAGAGACAGCCATAACCAGACGCAAGTCACGAGCTGTAGGCTGACGACGCGCAATGACCTCAGTACAGGCTAGGTCAATTTGAATCTCAAGGTCATTCACTAGCTTTTCGTTTTGAATAACGACATTACAAGTTTCTAAGTCCATTTGCGTGAAAGCGCGCATAGCAGTAGAAATCTGTGATTCAACTAAGCCGCCCATTTCTAGCAAACGGCTAGAAAGTGAGTTCAAATCGGCATCAAATTGTGAGGAAAGGTGTTTATCTGGCATTACTATCTCCAATTAACCAAAGCGGCCGGTAATGTAATCTTCAGTTTCTTTGCGCTGAGGCTTAATGAAAATCTCATCAGTCTTGCCATACTCAATCAAACTTCCAAGGTACATATAAGCAGTGTAATCGGATACGCGCGCAGCCTGCTGCATATTGTGCGTCACAATGGCAATCGTATATTCATGTTTTAACTCGTTAATCAACTCTTCAATTTTCCCTGTTGAAATTGGGTCAAGAGCAGAAGTTGGTTCATCCAACAAAATAACAGAGGGCTTGACTGCAACTCCGCGAGCGATACAAAGACGTTGTTGCTGTCCGCCTGAGAGGGATAAACCACTTTGGTTGAGCTTGTCTTTTGCTTCATTCCATAAAGCGGCCTTATTTAAAGCCCACTCTACTCGCTCATCCATTTCAGAGCGAGAAAGCTTTTCATATAAACGAACACCAAACGCAATGTTCTCGTAGATTGACATGGGGAATGGTGTTGGCTTCTGAAAGACCATGCCAATTCTGGAGCGGAGCAAGTTTAAATCCTGTCCTGGCTCCAAAATATTTTGGCCATAAAAATTAATCTCACCCTCAGCACGTTGGCCAGGATAGAGGTCATACATGCGATTCAAGGTACGCAATAAAGTCGACTTGCCGCAACCTGATGGTCCGATGAAGGCGGTTACTTTACCCTCTTCAATATCCAAATTAATATTTTTTAGGCCCTGAAAGGATCCATAAAAAAAGTTTAAGTCGCGCACCTCAAGTGCATTCTTAGCCACTACTGGCTGATCATTGCTCGCTACGTTCACACTACCCCCTTGACTATCAATCTGATTTAAGTCAAACATTGTTTTCATATTAGCCATCATCCTTGGACCTTCTCTCGGAATACCACTCGAGCCAGAATATTTAAGCCCAACACTGCAATCGTAATTAATAGCGCCCCACCCCATGCGAGATCAACCCAGTTCTCATATGGACTCATCGCAAACTGGAAAATCACCACGGGCAAGTTCGCCATCGGTGCATTCATATTTGTAGAAAAGAATTGATTATTCAATGCTGTAAACAGCAAAGGTGCCGTTTCACCGCTAATACGGGCTAAGGCCAATAAAATACCCGTCATTACGCCAGATTGTGCTGCTCTCAAGGTAATCATGAAAGCGACTTTCCATTTAGGCGTACCCAATGCATAAGCAGCTTCTCGCAAGCTACCTGGAACTAAGCGCAACATATTTTCGGTAGTGCGCACCACCACTGGAACGGCAATCAAGGCTAAGGCAATCGTTCCTGCCCAACCAGAGAAATGACGCACCTGTGCCACCACTAAAGCGTATACGAAAAGTCCGATGACGATGGATGGGGCTGAAAGCATGATGTCTGTCACGAAACGGGTAACTGAGGCTATACGACTACGATCACCATATTCAGAAAGATATAAGCCTGCCAAAACACCAACCGGGGTACTCAGTAAAGTACAGCAACCCACCAACATCAAGCTACCGACGATGGCATTAGCAAGGCCGCCGCCTTCTGATCCAGGAGCTGGAGTGCTATGGGTAAAGATTGTTAAATCAAGCGATGAGAAGCCTTTATAAAACAATACACCCAAAATCCAAAGGAGGAAAATCATCCCTAGAACCATTGCGGACATGGAAAGGGTTAGGCCAATCTTATTCGCACGCTTTCTCTTGGAAAAAAGTGCTGGATCAATATTGGTAGTCTTGTTCATGTTTTTAACCCCTGTTTTTTCTCCATATTGTTTAGCATCCACTTAGCCCATGCCAACACAATAAAAGTAATCAGGAACAATGCCAATCCAAGTAAATATAAAGAAGATAAATGATTGCCCGCCTCCGCCTCACCAAATTCATTGGCTAAAGTTGAAGCAATCGAAGTGCCTGGGGCAAATAAAGATGGGGATAAACGATGCGCATTACCAATCACAAAGGTCACAGCCATCGTTTCACCCAGCGCCCTACCTAAACCAAGCATGACACCACCAATAACGCCTGCTTTTGTATAAGGAAGAACAACATTTCTGACTACTTCCCAAGTAGTACAACCAATGCCGTATGCGGACTCTTTCAGAACTGGCGGGACGATTTCAAATACATCGCGCATAACTGAAGCGATAAACGGCAAAATCATCATTGCTAAAATTAAACCAGCACACAATATTCCGATACCGTTAAAGGCACCAGAGAATAAAATTCCAAATCCTGGAATTTGACCCAAAGTAGCTGCCAATGCTGGTTGAACATATTCAGCAAACAGTGGCGCAAAGATAAATAGGCCAAACATACCGTAAATGATTGATGGCACAGCAGCCAACAGTTCAACCGCTGTTCCAAGCGGTCTACGAAGGTAGCCAGGACAAAGCTCAGTAAGAAATACGGCGATCCCAAAACTCAATGGGACGGCAATCAGCAAAGCAATAATGGAAGTTGCCAAGGTTCCGTAAATAGCAATCAGACCACCAAACTCTCCATTCACTACATCCCACTCTTGCGTAAAAAAGAAGCTAGGACCAAAGGTATGCAATGCAGGCCATGCATTTATCAGCAAAGAAATGATGATGCCTAGCAAAGCGATAAGAACAGATATCGCAAAGAATTGGGTAATAGCATGGAATAGGAAATCTTGAACTCGCTGCAACTTTGCGACTCTAAGCGCCTGTGGCGTTGGCATCGAAGCTGACTGGGTGATATCCATCATATATTGAGCTTATTTAAATATTGAAACAGCCTCACCAAAGTGAGGCTGTTATTAGTCTTAAATGAGAATGATCAATCTCAAAACTTATTTAGTAACTACCTTAGTGAAAACATTCTTACGGATGAATTCAGTTGTAGCATCAGGCATCGGCACGTAATCCAAATCTTCAGCCATTTTCTTGCCATCCTTGAATGCAAAGTCGAAGAACTTGATGACTTCAGCAGCATTCGCTTTGTTCTCTGGACTCTTGTAGAGAAGGATGAAAGAAGCACCAGTAATTGGCCATGACTTGGCACCAGGTGCATCAGTAATGAATGTGCCCATACCAGGAATTTTTGACCAGTCAGTACCAGATGCTGCGGCTGCGAATGTCAGATCGTCAGGAGCAACAAAATTACCAGCTTTATTCTTCAATGAGATAAAAGTCATTTTGTTTTTCTTAGCGTACGCATACTCTACGTAGCCAACTGAGTTCTTCACACGAGTTACGTTTGCTGCAACACCTTCATTACCTTTGCCACCAACAGTAGAAGCTGCTGGCCATTTCACGTTAGCACCAGAACCAACAGCGTCTCTAAAGAGGGTGCTAGTTTTTGCCAAGTAGTCAGTAAAGATTGCCGTTGTTCCAGAGCCATCAGCACGAGTCACAACTGTAATTGGGCCAGAAGGAATCTTCACTCCTGGGTTCATGATCGCAATGCGCTTATCACCCCAATCAGAGATGACACCTTGAAAAATATCGGCCAAGGTTGGGCCATCTAATTTGATTTCGCCAGGTTTCACGCCTTCAACGTTAATCACAGGAACCACACCGCCAATAATGGCTGGGAATTGAACCATGCCATCTTTTTCTAAATCTTCGAATTTCACCGGATTGTCGGTTGCACCGAAATCAACAGTCTTCGCTTTAATTTGCTTGATACCACCTGATGAACCAATAGATTGGTAGTTCAAATTTGAACCAGTCTTCGCTTTAAAGGCCTCCGCCCATTTGGCATAGATAGGGTACGGAAATGTTGCGCCTGCGCCAGTCATATCAACAGCAAATGCTGCTGGTGCCATTGAAATAGCGCCGATAACTAATGCTTTTTTGAAGAATGATTTCATTTAATCTGTTCCTAGTGAAATAACGCAATGTCGCGATACTCAGAACAATACGGTTTATGTATGACCGTTTTATGACAAATTAGTCATAAATCAAATATCTTAATTCTTTCAATAACTTAGGAGCTATTTATGATTAAGCTGTTGGCACCAAATCAGCGATGCTCTTAGCTGCTTTCATGGCAGTATCAGCGTCTTTTGTTTCCACCATCACCCGCAGGACGGGCTCTGTGCCAGATGTCCTAATGAGGACCCTGCCAACATTTTTAAGCTCTGATTCAACTTTGGCGATCTGCTTATTGAGGGCTTCGTCAGACTTCCAGTCGTAACCAGCCTTAAATTTGATATTGAGCAGCACTTGCGGAAAGATTTTGACTGAATCGAGTAATTGGGCCAGACTTTGCTTGTTTTGACTCATGGCAGCTAAGACCTGAAGTGCTGCAATCGTGCCATCGCCAGTGGAGTGTTGATCTAGGCATAACAAGTGGCCGGATCCTTCGCCGCCAATGATCCAACCTTTTTGTTTGAGCACTTCCAATACATAACGGTCACCCACCTTGGCACGCTCAAATCCGATACCCAAGCCCTTAATGGCGTTCTCAACCGCTAAATTCGTCATCAGGGTGCCAACCACTCCACCCAATGCTTGACCACGAGCAATGCGGTCTTTAGCGAGAACATAGAGGAGCTCATCACCATTAAATAATCTGCCAGTGGCATCTACCATTTGCAGGCGATCAGCATCACCATCCAAAGCGATACCGAGATCAGCCCCAACTTCTTTGACTTTAGCAATCAGCGCAGCCGGTGCAGTCGCGCCGCAGCCATCGTTAATATTGCGACCATCTGGGCTCACACCAATGGAAATTACTTCGGCACCCAACTCATGAAATACCGGAGGCGCAGTGTGATACGCGGCACCATTGGCACAGTCGACTACCAACTTCAAACCTTTAAGATTGAGATCTCCAGGAAAAGTGGATTTACAAAACTCAATATAGCGACCAGCCGCATCATCCAGACGAAACGCCTTACCCAACTCTTTTGAGCTCACGCAACCCATCGGCTTTTCTAGTTCAGCTTCAATGGCTAACTCAAAATCATCCGATAACTTATCACCATTGGCTGAGAAAAACTTGATACCGTTATCTTGATAAGGATTGTGCGAAGCTGAAATCACCAAGCCAGCAGATAAACGTAAAGCCTTCGTGAGATATGCAACACCTGGCGTTGGAATCGGGCCGCACAGCATGACATCTACACCAGCAGCAGCAAAGCCAGCCTCTAAGGCAGCCTCCAATAAATATCCTGAAACACGAGTATCTTTGCCAATCAGAATCTTGCAACGCTCACCAGGTTTCGCGTCACGCGTTAATACTTTGCCAGCAGCATAACCAAGACGGGTCATGAACTCCGGAACAATCGGAAACTGCCCTACTTCCCCGCGGATACCATCAGTGCCAAAGTATTGTTTTTTCATGGGTTAATTATAAAACTTGTGAGTATTTAGTTGGCTATGGTGGTTTTGACTCTTAGAACTGAACCGCTTCCCAGAGCTTTAAGGCATCTACTGTCTCAGACACGTCATGCGCTCTGACAATCTTGGCGCCACGATCGGCCGCCATCACGGCAGCCGCAATACTGGCAGCAACACGCTCATTGGTTTCTTTTCCGGTGACTTTGCCCAACATCGACTTTCTAGAAACCCCCGCCAAGACTGGATAGTTGAGTTTTAAGAATAAGTCAAAATGGGCGAGCATTTGCAGGTTATGTTCGAGACTTTTACCAAACCCAAAACCAGGATCGATCGCAATACGATCTTTATCTATACCCGCATCCATCAGACTGTCGGTTCGCTCTTGCAAAAAGGCAATCACTTCAGTCACGACATCTTTGTATTCAGGATTAAATTGCATTGTCACGGGATCACGTTGCATATGCATGAGAACGATACCGCAATCACTACTTTCTAAAACTGAGTTGATGGCACCCTCTTGGCGCAGTGCCCAAATATCATTGACGCAATCAACACCAGCTCTTAAAGCTTGACGCATTGTCTCTGCTTTATAGGTATCGATGGATAAAGCCACTCCGCAATGTTTGAGCGCTTCAATCACTGGCAACACCCGATCTAACTCTTCTTGCAGGGCAACGGGTGTTGCTCCGGGCCGCGTTGATTCACCACCAATATCAATTATGTCGGCACCGCTCTTGATCATCAATTCTGCTTGAGCGATTGCATCTGTTGCCGTTCTGAATTTACCGCCATCAGAAAATGAATCTGGTGTGGCATTAAGAATACCCATCACTAATGGGCGCTTGCGTTTACTAAAATCAAAAAGAAAACGCCCACAACGCCATGTTGCGGGCAGATTTGTATTCACCATACCAAGAGACTGGGTTTAGGCAGTCGCTGGTGCACTACCTGCCGCTGGACCTGGGGTACCGGCAGAGTTACCAAACTGCGTTGCAGGTGGTGGTGGCGGTATGCGTGGCGGGCGACCTTCCATGATGTCGGTGATCTGCCCTGCATCAATGGTTTCCCATTCCAGTAAGGCAGCCACCATAGCCTCAACCTTGTCACGATTCTGTTCCAGGATAGATCTAGCCAAGGCGTACTGACTATCAATCAACGAACGAATTTCAGCGTCCACTTTTTGCTGAGTCAACTCAGAAACAGTCTTAGTGCTGTTGCGACCGAAGATACTTTCTGATTCGGTATCAACATAGACCATCGTTCCCAAGCTATCACTCATACCGTAACGCGTCACCATGTCACGAGCCATTTTTGTAGCGCGCTCAAAGTCATTGGATGCGCCAGTACTCATGGAGTGCAAGAACAACTCCTCAGCAGCACGACCACCAAACAAAATAGCCAACTCTTCCAACATGCGATCTTTGTAGAGGTTCACGCGATCAAATTCCGGAAGCTGCCAAGTAACGCCCAATGCCATACCGCGCGGCATGATGGTCACTTTATGAACGGGATCAGCTTTAGGTAAGACCTTTGCCACAACCGCATGGCCAGACTCGTGATACGCCGTATTACGACGCTCTTCTTCACGCATCACTGCAGACTTACGCTCAGGACCCATATAGATCTTGTCTTTTGCGTCTTCAAAGTCTTTCATATCGACTGCGCGTTTATTGCGACGAGCAGCAAACAAAGCGGATTCATTAACGAGGTTAGCTAAGTCAGCGCCCGAGAAACCTGGAGTACCGCGTGCCAGCACTGCTGCATCTACATCAGGATCAATAGGCACTTTGCGCATATGCACTTGCAGAATCTGCTCACGACCACGAATGTCTGGCAAACCTACGTGTACTTGGCGGTCAAAACGACCTGGGCGTAACAAGGCTTTATCTAAGACATCTGAACGGTTGGTTGCAGCAACAACGATGACGCCGCTATTGCTTTCAAAACCATCCATCTCCACCAACATTTGATTCAGAGTTTGTTCGCGCTCATCATTACCGCCGCCCATACCTGCGCCACGATGACGACCGACTGCATCGATCTCATCAATAAAGATGATGCAAGGTGAATTTTTCTTGGCGTTCTCAAACATATCGCGTACGCGAGATGCACCGACACCAACAAACATTTCTACGAAATCAGAACCGGAGATTGAGAAGAAAGGCACTTTAGCTTCGCCAGCAATCGCCTTGGCAATCAAAGTCTTACCGGTACCTGGAGGGCCTACGAGTAATACGCCGTGTGGAATGCGTCCACCAAGCTTCTGAAATTTCTGTGGATCCTTTAAGAACTCGACTAACTCAAAGACTTCTTCTTTAGCTTCATCGCAACCTGCAACGTCAGCAAAAGTAATGGTATTACTATTTTCATCAATCAAGCGCGCTTTAGATTTACCAAAGGAGAATGCCCCGCCTTTTCCGCCGCCTTGCATCTGACGCATCATGAAGAACCAGAAACCAATAATCAATAAGGTTGGTCCGAGGTAATACAAAGCAGATACCAACATGTTTGGTTCGTCTTCTGCTTTACCAGTGACCTGAACGCCAAACTTCATCAAGTCACCAACCATCCAAATATCTCCTGGGGAGATGATGGAATATTTATTGCCATCAGCTGGGGTAACTTGTAGGGTGCGACCTTGCACATCCACACGCTTGACTTTGCCAGCTTTGGCATCGTCCATGAATTGAGAATAGGTGACCTGAGTCTGGTCCTTGGGCTTATCAAACTGCTTAAAAACAGTAAACAGCACGAGGCCCACAATGAGCCATACACCGATTTTTTGGAACATATTGCTGTTCAAATTGAGTCCTTTGCCGGATTGGTCCGGGAGTTAAAGCGAATCGCTATACCTAAGTATTTGATTCTACTACTAGGCTTTTTCAAGACCTAATCGCATATTTATTTGATAAACCCTAGGTTTTAGGTGGGTATTGAAGCTTATTGGGCGCTTATTTGGGTGACTTTAGGTTTCTGCCCAGCAAAAAGATTTCGGAAGAGCGTGCCCTGGAAGCTTTGGGCTTTTTAGAGGCAACATTCTTAAAGACCTTCTTGAAGGATTCGACGATCTGACTGTAGCCACTACCGTTAAAGCACTTAATCAATAGAGCCCCTTCAGGCTTGAGATGCGCAAGTGCAAAATCGAGCGCTATCTCGGCCAAAAAGGCCATCCGTGCAGCATCTGCTACGCCTACTCCTGAGAGATTGGGGGCCATATCCGATAACACTAAATCAACCTTACCATTGGCGCCAACCGGCAAAAGCGCCTCAAGCGCCTTCAAGCCCTCGTCTTCTCGGAAGTCACCCTGGATAAAGCTCACATCAGCGATATCTTCCATCGGCAAGATATCGATCGCAATAATGGTGCCATCAGGCTTGCCAGATTCGATCTTGGGATTGCTTTTGCCGAGCTCCGTTAAACGATTGCGAGCGTACTGAGACCAACTCCCTGGAGCGCTGCCCAGATCCACGATGGTCATGCCCGCCTTGATGAGGTGATCTTCCTCATCAATCTCGCTGAGCTTATAGACTGCCCTAGCGCGATAGCCCTCTTTTTGAGCCATCTTCACATAGGGATCCTGTAAATGATCCTGTAACCAACTTTTATTGAATTTATTCTTTGCCACAACTTACCCACTTTCGCCGCCTATTTTCCCTGTTTCCGCCTCGTAAGGCAAAAGGAATCGACTCAAAAGCCAGTAAATACCGCACTAAGTTGCCCTTAAAGCCGGAATTTAGCTACTCCAATGCTCTATCATCGAGCCCATGACCGCACTTACTATCACCCCCACACAACGCAAAACCCTTAAAGGCGATGCCCACGACCTCAATCCAGTTGTCATGATTGGTAACGATGGTCTGACACCAGCTGTTATTAAAGAAGCCAAACTCGCTATTAGCCATCATGGTCTGATCAAGATCAGAGTTTTTGGTGATGATCGCGAAGCACGCGTTGCGATCTACGAAGAACTTTGTGACAAGCTCGACGCCGCCCCCGTTCAACATATCGGCAAATTACTTGTCATCTGGAGACCGAAGGATGAGCTTGAAGTGGAATCCACAAAACTCGGTAGATCTAGCAAGCAAACTAAAAAAACTTTGCAAGCACCGCGCACTAAACGCCAACCAAATCGTGAGTCGGCAAAAAATGGTATTCGCACCAGCACTTCAGAAAGATCTGATCGCCGCTCTGCTGCCACTAAATCTCCATTTGCTAGAGCCGCAGCAGTCAAGACAACATCAACAGCCGCGCCCAAGAAAAGGGTTCTGCGTGCAGACGCTGCTGAATCAAAGATTGGCTGGTCATCACCCGGTTATAGAAAAGCTGCAGCTGCTCCAGCACCTGTCAAGAAACGTAAAGTGCGCATGAGTAGCACCAAAAAGAAATTGCTTGGCTCTTAACCAGAAATGGTTTTAGTCAACTAAAAAGCGCCTCTCGAGGCGCTTTTGTTTTGTTGATTGCTTACTTCTTTAATGCTTTGTTGAATGACTTTTTTGAATTACTTCTTAGTGAGTCGCCACAGTAAAGCAATTCCCAGCACACTCTGAATCACAAACAGACTGCTCGATACGCCATGTAAGCGCGAGAACAAGGCTGCCGAGGAAGAAGCCATGACAGAGATGCTGTCAGCATTAGCCTGATCTCTTAAAGAACTCATCCAGGGAATCAACACAAGGCCTGCGCTAATGGCACAAGCGAGCATGGCCAGTAAGAGCCAGCGTATTAACCGATATGCGTTTTCACCTTTAGACACTAAGAAGTTGGCGGTCACCATGAGAACAAGGCTGAGCGCAATGCTGAAATAGGCCTCAACCCGAAAGATATTGCCAGCAACAATGCCGGCAACTTGGCGATCACCTAAAGTGGAGAACAGAATGGGGGTGACCAAGTAAGCAACAGTGACAAATCCACCAACCCAAAGACCAGCAACAATAGTGAAGATGCGTTGCAAGCCCTGATGTTGCATTAGATGTAACGCACCGCAAGAATTTCTACTTCACGATTACCACCTGGGGCTTGAACAGCTACTACATCGCCCTCTTCCTTGCCAATTAAAGCGCGAGCAATCGGAGAGCTAATCGAAATCTTACTAACAGCAATATCAGCTTCATCATCACCAACAATTTGGTAGGTAAATTTAGTGCCGTCTTCTAAATCCTCAAGCTCGACAGTGGCGCCAAAAACGATGCGGCCCTCTACATCCAAAGATGCAGGATCAATAATTTGGGCAGCAGACAGCTTGCCTTCTAGATCTTGAATACGGCCCTCGATAAAGCCTTGCTTTTCTTTGGCGGCATCGTACTCAGCGTTCTCAGAAAGATCGCCCTGTGCGCGTGCTTCAGAAATGGCAATGATGACGGATGGACGTTCAACGTGTTTAAGACGGTGCAGCTCTTCCTTCAGAAGTTCTGCACCGCGCTTGGTAATCGGGACTGAGCTCATACTACTAACCTAACCTAAATAACGATTCATGCGCAAGATCGCGCGTTGAAAACTCGATTTTAGATTAATTGAGCGTCCGATGTAAATTTTGTAAGGAATAGACCTCAAGCGAGTCTTTGCTACCGTCTTGAGACGCCATCAATCCATCCATCACGGCACGTGCGGCACTGATCGTTGTGTAATAGGTCACATTATTTGCTTGTGCACTAGTACGGATCGAGCGCGAGTCAGCAATCGCAGTACGGGTTTCATCCACAGTCGTAAAGACTAAAGAGATTTCCCCATTCTTGATCAAGTCAACAATATGAGGACGTCCATCCTTCACTTTATTGACAACGCGAACTGGTAAGCCTGCAGCCTCAATCGCTGCTGCCGTTCCTTTGGTAGCAACCATAGGGAAGCCCAACTGATGCAAGAGCTTAGCCACTTCAACCGCTTTCGGCTTATCGCTGTCTTTGACAGTTAAGACCACTGTGCCGCTCTTAGGCAGCTTAATGCCAGCACCTAGCTGGGATTTAAAGAGCGCCTCACCAAAGGTCTTACCAACACCCATGACCTCGCCGGTAGAACGCATCTCTGGTCCAAGGATTGGATCGATGCCTGGGAACTTATTGAACGGGAATACCGCCTCCTTCACTGAGAAGTACGGTGGCTTGACCTCAGTCTTGATGCCCTGCTGCTCTAAAGTCTGCCCAACCATACAGCGCGCCGCAATCTTAGCTAGTTGCAAGCCAGTTGCTTTAGACACAAACGGCACAGTACGAGATGCGCGTGGGTTTACTTCGAGAACAAAGATCACATCTTTGCCATCCACATTCTGAATCGCAAACTGCACGTTCATCAAGCCAATGACGTTTAAGCCTTTGGCCATGGCTGCGGTCTGACGCTTAATCTCAGCCACGGTCTCATCCGAAAGTGAATATGGTGGCAATGAGCATGCGGAGTCACCAGAGTGAACACCAGCCTGCTCGATATGCTCCATCACACCGCCAATAAAGACCTGTTGGCCATCGCTAATACAGTCGACATCGCACTCAATCGCATCATTTAAGAAGCGATCTAGTAATACCGGTGAATCATGCGAGACCTTCACAGCCTCGCGCATATAACGCTCGAGGTCACGGCCATCATGAACGATTTCCATAGCGCGACCGCCCAAGACGTAGGAAGGACGCACCACTAATGGATAGCCAATTTCTTCAGCAAGCACAAGTGCTTCATCTTCAGCGCGAGCCGTACGATTTGGTGGCTGACGCAAGTTCAAGTCCTGGAGTAACTTCTGGAAGCGCTCACGGTCTTCAGCAGCATCAATCATATCTGGAGATGTGCCGATGATCGGAACACCATTGGCCTCAAGATCCAAAGCCAATTTCAAAGGAGTCTGGCCGCCGTACTGCACGATCACACCCTTAGGCTTCTCTTTGGCAACAATTTCCAATACATCTTCAAGCGTTAATGGCTCAAAGTACAAGCGATCGGAAGTGTCGTAATCGGTAGAAACAGTTTCTGGGTTGCAGTTGACCATGATGGTTTCATAACCATCTTCACGCATGGCTAAAGCAGCATGTACACAGCAGTAGTCAAACTCAATACCTTGACCGATGCGGTTTGGGCCGCCGCCAAGCACCATGATCTTGTCACGATTCGTTGGCTCTGATTCACACTCACCATGCTCTGCTTCATAAGTGGAATACAAATAAGCAGTATTGGTTGAGAACTCTGCAGCGCAAGTATCTACACGTTTATAGACAGGTACCACCTTCAAGCGATGGCGTGCAGCGCGTACAGAGGATGCATCAACGCCCAATAGTTTGGCTAAGCGGCGATCAGAGAAACCTTTTTGCTTCACAAAGCGTAGCTCAGCAGCAGACAAAGCATCAATCTTGCGGAGTTTTAATTCAGTTTCAATCGACACTAGCTCCTGAATTTGCTCTAAGAACCATGGATCAACCTTAGTCTCAGCATAAACCTCATCAAGGTCCATACCCATGCGGAAGGCATCACCCAAATACCAAATACGGTCTGGGCCAGGCTCACCAATTTCTTGAATGATGTCATCCAGATCGGTCGAGAACTCATCTAAACCGTCAACGCCAACTTCTAAGCCGCGTAAAGCTTTTTGAAAGGACTCCTGGAAGGTACGGCCAATCGCCATTACCTCACCAACAGATTTCATCTGCGTCGTTAAACGAGAGTCTGCTTGTGGGAATTTCTCAAAAGCAAATCGTGGAATCTTTGTCACGACGTAATCGATGGATGGCTCAAAAGATGCTGGGGTTGCGCCACCGGTGATGTCATTCTTCAATTCATCTAAGGTGTAACCTACGGCGAGCTTCGCCGCAATCTTGGCAATCGGGAAACCCGTTGCTTTAGAAGCCAAGGCAGACGAACGAGAAACCCGTGGGTTCATCTCAATCACGACCATACGGCCATCTTCTGGATTAATCGAGAACTGTACGTTTGAACCACCCGTATCCACACCAATTTCACGCAATACTGCGATCGATGCATTACGCATCAATTGATATTCTTTGTCAGTCAATGTTTGGGCTGGGGCAACGGTAATCGAGTCACCAGTATGAACACCCATTGGATCTAAGTTTTCGATTGAGCAAACAATGATGCAGTTATCAGCACGGTCACGCACCACTTCCATCTCGAATTCTTTCCAACCAAGGAGAGATTCTTCAATCAAGAGCTCGCGTGTTGGAGATAAATCCAAACCGCGTTTGCAAATCTCTTCAAACTCTTCACGGTTGTAAGCAATACCGCCGCCTGATCCACCCATGGTGAATGAAGGACGTATCACTACTGGGAAACCTAAGCTACCAGTCTCTACCTGAATGCGTTGTTGCACTTCATGTGCTTCTTCCATCGAATGCGCAATACCCGACTTCGCAGAACCCAGACCAATCTTGGTCATCGCATCTTTAAACTTCTGCCGATCTTCTGCTTTATCAATGGCTTCTGGTGAAGCGCCGATCAATTCACAACCGTACTTTTCTAAAATACCGTGACGATGCAAGTCGAGTGCACAGTTCAAGGCGGTCTGACCACCCATCGTTGGCAAAATGGCATCCGGTTTTTCAGTGGCAATAATGCGCTCAACTACTTCCCAGGTAATCGGCTCGATGTACGTCACATCAGCCATCTCAGGATCGGTCATGATGGTGGCAGGATTGCTGTTCACCAAAATCACTTTGTAACCTTCATCACGCAAAGCTTTACAAGCCTGCGCACCAGAGTAGTCAAACTCACAAGCTTGCCCAATCACAATCGGACCAGCACCAATAATTAAGATGCTCTTAATGTCGCTACGCTTAGGCATTATTTGCCCCCCTTCTTGCTAGCATTCATTAGCAGCACAAAACGATCAAATAAATAAGCAATGTCATGCGGACCAGGTGAAGCTTCCGGATGACCTTGGAAACACAATGCAGGCTTATCTTTCCAGGCAAGGCCTTGCAAAGATCCATCAAACAATGAAACATGTGTGACACGAATATTGTCTGGCAGAGTATTCGCATCCACAGCAAAGCCGTGATTCTGAGAGGTAATGGCTACGCGCCCAGTATCGAGATCCTTAACTGGATGGTTTGCGCCATGATGACCAAACTTCATCTTCAAGGTTTTGGCGCCAGCAGCCAAGCCCATGATTTGATGGCCGAGGCAAATACCAAAAGTTGGTACGCCTTTTTCAATGATTTCTTTTGCAGCAGCAATCGCGTAATCGCAAGGACCAGGATCTCCAGGGCCGTTTGAGAAAAATACGCCATCAGGATTCATGGCCAGCACTTCAGCAGCACTCGTTTGTGCCGGCACTACGGTTAATTGGCAGCCACGTTCTGTGAGCATGCGCAAAATATTGCGCTTCACACCAAAGTCATAGGCAACAACTTTTTTCAGAGGCTTACTGGTATCTAATGTTTTGTAGGCAGGCTTGTCATCAGCGCCATGCAATTCCCATTCAGCTTCACGCCACTCATAGGGAGTCTTGGTCGTAACGACCTTAGCCAGATCTAAACCAGCCATGCCAGGGAAGGCTTTTGCTAGCTCTAAGGCCTTTTTAGCCAAGGGTTCGATATCGTCGCCCAGTTTGCCGGCGACTACTGCGCCAGACTGAGCGCCTTTATCACGCAAGATGCGGGTGAGCTTGCGGGTATCAATCCCCGAAATCCCGACTACTCCTGCCTTGCTTAGATAGTCCTCAAGACTAGCTTCGGAGCGAAAGTTCGATACACGGCGTGGCAGATCTTTGATCACCAAGCCAGCAGCATGAATTTGCCCTGATTCGGCATCTTGTGCATTCACACCGACGTTACCAATGTGGGGATAGGTCAAAGTGACAATTTGGCGGGAATAACTTGGATCAGTGATGATCTCTTGATAGCCAGTAAGCGCAGTATTGAAAACAACTTCGCCAGCAGTTTCGCCAGGGGCGCCAATGCTAAAACCAGGAAATATAGTGCCGTCGGCTAGAGCCAACACGGCGGGGGGAAAAGAAGGAAGCAAGGGTGACAAACCATCTCCAGTCCCTGCTCCATCCGACGCTCAAAACCCTCAAATAGACTAACCCGAGGCTGTTTTTGCGGGAGGTGAGTGTCTTTAAGCGCTAGGGTATTTATTAAGTTTCGAACCTAGCAATGATACCAGTTTTGTCTCGTAAACCCTTGGGTTCCCAGCCAATGAGCCTCTGGAGGAAGATGCCTCCCCCAACCCTAGGGCCAAGGGAGTGTATTAGCAGATTACTTAGGACTTAGCACTCTGCTCAATGATGGTCTTAATTTGAGCTAAGACGGTTTGATCTTCCATGGTGCTAATGTCCCCAGGATCGCGCCCTTCAGCAACAGCTTGCAAGGAGCGACGCACGATCTTGCCTGAACGGGTCTTCGGCAAAGCGGTTACCACGTATACACGGCCAGGACGCGCGATCGCGCCTAAGGTAGTGTCAACGGTCTTCATGCATTCAGCTTCCAAGGTAGCGGTATTAGTAGCATCCTTCGGAATCACAAACGCTATCGCAGCCTGTCCTTTTAGCTTGTCTTCAATACCAACCACGGCCACTTCAGAAACATTTGGATGGCCAGAGATGCTCTCTTCAATTTCACGAGTGCCTAAGCGGTGACCTGCAACGTTAATCACGTCATCGGTACGACCCAAGATAAAGAAGTAGCCATCTTTGTCCTTAATACCCCAGTCAAACGTGGAGTAGATGATCTTCCCAGGAATGGTTTCCCAGTAGGTGCTGACAAAGCGCTTGTCATCACCCCAAACGGTTTGCATACAACCTGGAGGCAATGGGCCTTCAATTGCAATCACACCCTTCTGGTCTGGACCCAATTCTTCTGTGGTCGCGTCATCCAAGAGCTTCATGTTGTAGCCAAACGATGGCACACCTGGTGAACCAAACTTATGGGGCATCACTTCAACACCACGCTGAATAGCCAACATTGGCCAGCCGGTTTCTGTCTGCCAGTAGTTATCCACGATGGGCTTATTGATCGCCCCATGAATCCAGGTCGCCGTTGGTTCATCCAATGGTTCGCCAGCCAAGAACAAGGCTTTCAAACTAGAAAGATCGTATTTGGTCAGGAATGCAGGGTCTTGTTTTTTGAGAACGCGCACCGCAGTTGGTGCAGAGAACATCACTGAAACTTTGTATTTTTCAACCAACTGCCACCAGATACCAGCATCGGGACGCAATGGCGTACCTTCGTACATGATGGTTGCCATACCGTTGAGCAATGGCGCATAAATGATGTAGCTATGACCAACCACCCAGCCAATGTCTGAAGTACAGAACATGGTTTCACCTGGCTTGCCACAGAAGATGTGGTTCATGGTTGCAGCCAAGGCTACGGCATATCCACCAGTATCGCGTTGCACGCCTTTAGGCTTTCCAGTCGTACCGGATGTGTAAAGGATGTATGAAGTATGTGTTGCATCAACCCACTCCACCGGAACAATATCGTTCAAATGTTTTTGGCGCTCTGTGGCGTAATCCAAATCACGCCCAGCAACCGTTGTGAACTCCGTTAAACCGCGATTCACAATCAATACTTTTTCTGGCTTGTAGCTCGCTAAGGTAATAGCTTCATCCAACAAAGGTTTATATGGAACGGCTTTACCGCCACGAGCACCTGCCTCCGCCGTCACAATCATTTTTGGTTGTGCATCATCAATGCGTGAAGCCAAGCTATGCGAAGCAAAGCCACCAAACACCACAGAGTGAATTGCACCAATGCGCGCACAGGCCAGCATGGCAAAGCAAGCTTCTGCGATCATCGGCATGTAAATGAGAACGCGATCGCCCTTTTGAACGCCGTTGGCTTGATAGATTGCCGCCATACGATTGACTTCTTCGTAGAGCTCTTTAAATGTGTATGCTTTTTCTACATTGGTTTCGGTTGAAACGGCAACCAAAGCAAGTTGATCTGGGCGATCTTTAAGATGGCGATCCACCGCGTTGTAGCAAAGATTCGTTAAACCACCCTCAAACCACTTCGCAAAAGGAGGATTGTCATAACTCAAGACTTTATCGAAGGGCTTTTCCCAATGGATTAGCTTTGCCTGCTCGCCCCAGAAGCCGTCTGGGTCTTTAATGGAGCGTTCGTGTTCTGATTTATAGGACATGATCAACCTAAATAATGAAGTGGATTTACTGGATTTTGCTCACCCCTTTACTGCTAGTGGTGTTAACAGAACCATTTTTCGCAGATTTTGCAAGTCCTGTCGATGCGGATTTATGCTGAGATGCAGCATTTTTTGGAGAAGAATTACCCTTAGTCTCCCCCTTAGCAGACTTCACAGGGGGGCATTTAGTGCCTTTTTTGCACTTTTTAGGTGAAGGAGGTGGTGGTGGCTTATCCAGACTCAAACTGGCATTGTCAGCAAGAGCCATCGATACATCTCCAGGGCGGCGAGCTGTCTTCGGAATAATCACGGTTGATCCTGCCCGAATACGCATCCCTTTTGGTATGCCATTCACACTCCTTAAAGTATCAACATCCACACCCAAGGTTTTTGCAGCTTGATCCACCATCTCTGTCTTACTCACCTGCACTGCAGTCCATGATGACAGAGGCTTGGTGTAGGTTTTTAGATTTTCTTGAAACACTTCCGCATGGCCAAATGGCAACAAGATCTGTTGATTAGCGGCAGCTAAGATCACCGGCTTATTAAATGATGGGTTGAGCACCTGAAATTCTTCTGTGGGAATCTCTGCCAACTTGGTTACTAACGCAACGTCGATATCGTTATTCACATCAATCGCCACAAAGTACGGATGGTTCTCAAGATCTGGCAGAACAATGCCGTACGCATCGGGATCTAAAACTATCTGACGATAGGCCATTAACTTAGGAACGTAGTTACGCGTTTCCTTCGGCAATGTGAGACTCTCGTAATCTGTTGGTAAGCCTGCTGCGAGATTTTTTTTCTGAGCTTTGGCAATATTGCCGGCACCCCAGTTGTAAGCAGCCAATGCAAGTTCCCAACTGCCGAACTGGTTATTCAGTCGCTGCAAATAATCTAGCGCTGCATCTGTGGACTGCAATACATCGCGTCGCTCATCTCTAAAAACATTCTGCGTTAACTTGAAATCTTTACCGGTAGCTGGCATGAACTGCCAGAGTCCCATGGCTTTAGCGCCTGACTTTGCTTGAGGCACAAAGGCGCTCTCAACAAAAGGCAGTAAAGCAATTTCGGTTGGCATATTACGGGCATTGACCTCTTGCACAATATAGAAGAGGTAGCGCGAGGAACGTGTCATCGAGCGATTCACATAATCGGGCTTAGAGCTAAGCCAGCGGACCTGCTCTATCTCCAGCGGTGAGTTCATGGGCTCCATCTGGTAGCCATCCCGAATCCGAAGCCATAAATTACTGGATGGCGCGTAGACCTTGCTGACAGACTGATTGTTTAAGTTAACGCGTGGCGCCTTGCTGGCACGGGCATTTGTTTTAGTCGGAGTATCGGATGACCAATCCCCAGTGCTGGCGCATCCAGACAACACAGCAATCATGATGATTGCCGCATATTTCCACAACATCAGAATCGATCTTTCCACGCACGAATCACTGCAAGTACGTGCGCGGGTGTTGGCAAGGAAGTTTCACCAGAAATACTTAAAGCGGATTCCAGAACTTCTTTGGTGTCACAACGCATAAATGGATTGACCTGCAGCTCTTGGCCAATCGTGGTTGGCAAGGTTGGTAAATGTTTTGCGCGCATTTCTTGAGCGCGTTCAGCCCAAGATAGCAAGTTCGCATTATTCGGTTCGACTGCCAAAGCAAAACGGATGTTCGATAAGGTGTACTCATGCGTGCAAAAGACCAAGGTATTTTTTGGTAGTGCCGCAAACTTTGCCAAGGACTCGCTCATCTGAGTTGGCGTGCCTTCAAACAAACGTCCGCAACCAGATGCAAATAAAGTATCACCACAAAACAGCATTGGCTCAACGACGTTGGCCTGCATATTGGCAAAGTAGGCTATGTGACTCAAGGTGTGACCTGGCACCTCAAATACTTTGAGACTCATTCTGGGGGCGGCGATTTCAATTTTGTCGCCCTCCATCATGGCTTGTGTCCGCCCAGGAATATCAATGCTTGCTGGGCCATATACGGGAATCGGCTCCTTGAGCGTCTGCAATATTTGCAAGATGCCACCCGTATGATCGGCATGGTGGTGGGTGATCAAAATCCCCGTTAAGGTCAATTTGTGCTCTTCCAAATACCGCAGCACCGGCACAGAATCTCCCGGGTCGACCACTAAAGCGGATTCGCCATCATGGATACACCAGATGTAGTTGTCATCAAAGGCCGGTATGGGCCAAACTTGCAATAAAGTATTCTTCACCATAGACCGATGATACCAACCCCAACCCCACCCTCTCAGTCGCCAGCACCTCCTTGGAGCTCCTGGGAGAAATGGCTGCAATCCCCGCCCGGAAAGTATGTACTGGCCTGGGAACAAAAGTGCTTTGGCCAAATCGTGACAGATGTTTTTGGTTTTTACGCTGTACAGGTCGGCATGCCCCAAATGAATGCCTTAGCCGAAAATCGCATGCCTTTACAGGCGCTATTACTGCAATCGAACGATAGTCTCGCGCAAGCTGCACAATTTTCTTGGCATCCGATTGAAGGCAATCCCAATGAGCTGCCTTTTGCGAGTGAGAGCATTGACCTATTAGTGCTCCCCCATGTTCTAGAATTCGCAGCCGACCCCCATCAAATCTTGAGAGAGGCTGAACGCGTGCTGCGTCCAGAAGGCAGGCTAGTGATCTCCGGGTTTAATCCCGCCAGCCTTTGGGGTGTCCGCCAATACCTCAGTCGCCTAATTGGCAGCCCCTATCTGCCAAGAGATGGTCAATTTATCAGCCTGATCCGAGTCAAGGACTGGCTACAACTCCTCAACTTTACCCTCGATCGCGGCCATTTTGGATGCTACAAGCTCCCACTCCAAGGTCAGTCTGGCATGGCTAGGATGGATTTTCTGGAGCCCATGGGTAACCGATGGTGGCCAATATTTGGGGCGATATTTTTAGTTTCAGCGATCAAACGCCAGCAAGGTATGCGCCTTGTCGGCCAAGCTCAAGCTAAACGCATCCCAACCATCCCACAACTCAGTCCAGCGGCCGAGCGCAATAAACTGAAGCAAATTAAAGACTGATTACAGTATCAATATGCCCCATACCAAAACACTTCCCCACATCATCATCTATACCGATGGTGCCTGCAAAGGCAATCCTGGCCCTGGTGGCTGGGGGGCAGTTTTACGCTCTGGGGGCCATGAGAAACACATTCATGGTGGCGCAGAGCTCACCACCAACAACCGGATGGAAATTAGTGCCGTCATTCATGCGCTAAAAGCCCTCAAGCAAACCAGCTCGGTTGAGCTCTGGACCGACTCCCAATACGTCCAAAAAGGGGTAACAGAATGGCTGGAAGGCTGGAAAAAACGGGGTTGGAAGACGGCCAGCAAGGCTCCCGTTAAAAACGCCGATTTATGGCAAGAATTAGATGCCCTACTACCTGACCACAAGATCTCTTGGCACTGGGTCCGAGGCCATAACGGCCACCCTGGGAACGAGCTGGCAGACATGTTGGCAAACCGCGGTGTGGAAGAATTCCTGCCCTAGCGTCAGAAGCGCGTTTTTGAGTGGCTTATGAGAGAATGTGCCGATAGGCGGAGATGCTGTAAATTCTGCTAAACCCATATAAATCAAAAGAAAAAACGTCGAGACCGTGTCAAAAATTGAAACTTTAGCCAATAAGCTATTCAGCAAGTTACTCACACTCAAAAATTGGGCCTTGGCTCAGCTTTGTGCCCTGTGGAAAAAATACTCACCCCAGCTCAAGCAATTGGATTTTGCCAAGGTAAAGACCTTCACCCTGAAATACAAATGGCGCATTCTGGCAATCATCATTGCGCTATACGCCCTTTCTAAGGCATACGACTATTTCTTCCCGGCAACCGACAAAGCTGGTGGCCCAGTGACCGTAACCACAATCGTTGTCGAGAAAAAAGATGTTCCATTGATTATGGAAGCCACAGGTACGATCGTTTCCAACAGCATTGTTGATATTCGCCCGATGGTGACCAATACCGTCGCGAAGATCAATATCAAGGATGGTCAAGAAGTAAAGGCAGGTGACCTGCTATTTACACTGGATGACCGCAACGACAAAGCCAACTACGAAAAACTCAAAGCACTAGCTGATGATGCGCAAAAGCAATATCTGCGTGCAAAAGAGCTGGTGGAAAAGAACTTCATCTCCAAAGCAGGCTTAGAAACTTCCTTGGCTAATGCCAAGTCTGCACAAGCAGCAGCGCGCTCGGCTGAAGTTCAGCTCTCCTTTGATTACATCCGCTCACCAATTGATGGCCGTGCCGGTATCGTTAACGTCTTTCCAGGTTCTTTGGTTCAGGCCAGTAACGTGGTTACCACTGCAACCAGCTCCACCGCTACTTCTAGCGTTGGGTCGATGGTGACCATTACCCAGCTAAACCCGATTAATGTTCAGTTTGTGATTCCTGAAAAAGACATCCCCACCCTCCTTGAAAACCAACTCGATGGTGAAGCACTGAAAGTAAAAGTCACTGTTGGCGATGCCAGCAAGAAGACTTATGAGGGCAAGGTATTGGTAATTGATAACCAAGTAGATCCTTCGATTGCAGCGGTCCGAGTAAAGGCACAGATTCCCAATGATGCGATGACACTGCTTCCTGGTCAGTTTGCACGTGTGTCACTAGTAGCAAGTGATCTGAAAGATGCACTAGCGGTTCCATCACAAGCTGTGGTGATTAACCCTCGCGGCAAGTTTGTCTACACCCTCGATAAGGATGGCAAAGCCAGCTCAGTGCCCATTAAGGTTGTCTATGAATACCAGGGCTCATCCGTGATCACAGGCATTCAGGCTGGTGACAAAGTGGTCGTTGAAGGCAAGCAAAACTTGCGCCCTGGCAGTAAAACACGTGAAGCAAAATCTACTGCGGCACCTGTTGCAGTCGAAGCTAAGCCTGAGGCCAGCGCTCCAGCAGCTGCAGCGCCGACGGCTGCACCATCAGCAACCCCTACCGCTACAGATAAAAAATGACGCTATCCGAGTTATGTATTCGCCGTCCCGTAATGACGGTGTTGCTCTCCATAGCAACAGTGGTCGCAGGTACGGTTGCCTACCTGAAAATTCCAGTAGCCGCACTACCAAGCTTTAACTCGCCGATTATTTCTGTCAGCGCTTCACTGCCTGGCGCATCTCCTGAAAATATGGCGGCCTCTGTTGCCCTGCCACTAGAAAAAGAATTCTCAACCATTGACGGCATCAGCGTCATTAGTTCAACAAACTTTTTAGGCAGTACCAGCATCACACTAGAGTTCAACAATGATCGCGATATTGATAAGGCAGCAGTAGACGTTCAAGCAGCCTTATTGAGGGCACAAAAGCGTTTACCCATTGAAATGACGATTCCGCCGTCATATCGCAAAGTCAATCCCGCAGATACTCCAGTACTAGTGGTTCGCATGAGCTCACCTTCGGTGAATCTATCAGACCTGAATGCATTTGCTGAAAATCTACTCTCACCCAACATCTCCACCATTAGTGGTGTTGCTCAAGTATTGGTTTATGGAGCAAAACGCTATGCAGTTCGCGTACGGGTTCATCCAGATGCTCTTGCCAACCGCAATCTCACAATGGATGACGTGGCAGTCGCGATTAACAAATCGAATGCCAATAGCCCCGTTGGCATTCTTGATGGTCCCCGTCAAGCCATTACGATTTATGCTAATCCGCAACTGGTAAGGCCAGAAGAATTTGGCAACCTGATCATCAACCAAAAAAATGGTTTACCGATTTATCTCAAAGACATTGCTGAAGTTAGTGAAAGTTATGAGGATGTCAAGACCTTAGCAAGTGCTAACGGCGAGCGTTCTATCGCAATTGCGATTTTGCGGCAACCAAGCGCCAATACTGTCGAGGTCGTCAAGTCTATAAAGCAATTGCTCCCGCAACTGCAAAAGCAGATGCCTGAGTCTATCAAGCTGCAGTTATTAAACGATCGTTCTTTATCAATTATTGAAGCAATTCATGATGTGAACATCACCTTGGCGCTGACGGTATTGCTAGTCGTTATGGTCATTTTCCTTTTCTTAAAACATGTTTCTGCCACGGTAATCCCGTCGATCAGTTTGCCAATCTCTTTAATCGGCGCATTCTTCCTGTTGTACTTCTTGGGCTATAGCCTTGATAACATCTCGCTGCTCGGTATTACCCTTGCGGTAGGCTTGGTGGTGGATGATGCGATTGTTGTGCTTGAAAACATCATGCGCTATGTCGAAGAAGGCATGGACCCACTCAAGGCTTCGCTTAAAGGCAGTAAAGAGGTTGGCTTTACCATTATTTCTATTTCGATTTCTTTGGTAGCCGTCTTTATTCCGCTCTTTTTTATGGCAGGCCCAATCGGCCTCCTCTTCAGAGAATTTGCCGTAGTGGTATCGCTTTCTATTTTGGTGTCGGCAGTTGTGTCCCTCACTGTTGTGCCAATGCTGTGCAGTCGCTTTTTGCCAAAACCTGGACAGCACGCCAAAGAGTACGCAATTAATAAAAAGTTTGATCGCTTCTTTGATTGGATGCTCAAGACTTATATTCACTATCTAGATTTAGCTCTGCGTAATCGTAAAAAAGTATTGTGGGGTGCTATCGCCAGTTTCTTTATCACGGTGATCTTGTTTGTAAATAGTCCTAAAGGCTTCTTTCCTGAAGAAGACATCGGGCAAATTTTGGCAACTACTGAAGCATCTGAAGATATCTCCTTCAGAGCGATGCTCGCATTACAGGATCAAGCTGCTGAGTTAGTGAATAAAGATCCCAATGTAGCCAGCTCCATCTCAGTAGTCGGTGGTGGTGCTAGCTCAGGAACCAATACTGGTCGTATCTTCATCATTCTCAAAGATAAATCTGACCGGCAAAAAATGGCCAAGGTCATGGAAGGCCTTCGCAACAAATTTAAAGAATTGCCCGGTCTTCAGGTTTACATGCGCCCCGTTCAAAATCTTCAGCTCGGCGGTAAAAGCAGTAAAAGTCGCTATCAATTTATTTTGCAAAGTGTTGGCTTTGAAGGTGTGAATGAATGGGCAGATAAGCTCATGCAAAAGTTGCGTGCTGATCCGATGTTCCGCGACGTCACCAGCGACTCTCAGCTAAAAGGCTTAAACGTTAAGATTGATATCAATCGCGAAAAAGCAGCTAGTGCAGGCGTGTCGATTGCCGATATTCGTACTGCGCTCTACACCTCTTATGGTGAAAAGCAAGTATCAACTATCTATACCCCCGTAAATACTTACTACGTGATCTTGGAAGCGGCTGAGGATGACCGTCAGTACGAAACGGACCTGAACAAAATCTTTGTGCGTGGTCGCGCTACAGATAAATTGATTCCTTTATCCAGTCTGGCAACCTTCACGCGGACTATTGGTCCAACTGCAGTGAACCACCAAGGACAGATTCCAGCAGTCACACTGTCGTTTAACTTGGCACCAGACATCTTCTTAGGTGATGCTACCAAGCAAATCGAGGCGTACACCAAGGAAATTGATCTACCGCCCTCGATCATTACCAGCTATGGTGGCGATGCTGCGGTCTTTAAGAGCAATCAATCTGGTCAGTTGATTTTGATCTTTGCTGCTCTTGGAGTGATCTACATCTTGCTCGGCGTTCTGTATGAAAGCTACATCCACCCACTCACCATTTTGGCGGGCTTGCCATCGGCCGCTATTGGGGCGATTCTGTCCTTACGCCTGTTTGGCTTTGAATTAACTATCGTTGCTTCGATTGGTATCCTGCTCTTGATTGGTATCGTCAAGAAGAATGCGATTTTGATGATTGACTTCGCCTTGGATGCCCAGCGTAATCAGGGCATGACTCCAGAAAAAGCCATTCGGGAAGCTTGTATTTTGCGTTTCCGCCCAATCATGATGACCACCTTTGCCGCCCTCATGGGCGCCCTACCGATTGCCTTTGGTATTGGTGCTGGTGCAGAGTTACGTCAACCGCTTGGTATTAGCGTGGCTGGAGGTTTGATCTTCTCGCAGTTTGTGACACTGATCGTTACCCCTGTGATTTATCTTTACCTTGATAAGTATGCAGGCAATGGCCCAATGGAAATCCCCGCTTCTGTACTCGAGGGAACCTAATGCGCCAAGTTATTCTGGATACGGAAACCACTGGATTAAATCCAGCCACCGGTGATCGCATTATTGAAATCGGTTGCGTAGAGATGGTGGGTCGTCGCCTTACTGACCGAACCTTTCATTACTACATTAATCCAGAGCGCGATATTGATGCTGGTGCTTTTGCTGTTCACGGTTTATCGCGAGAGTTTCTGTCTGATAAACCGATCTTCGCCAGCATTATTGAAGAGTTAATTGAATTTGTTGATGGTGCAGAAATCGTGATTCATAACGCAGCCTTTGACTTAGGCTTCTTAGATAATGAGTTCACCCTGCTAAAGCGCCCTCCCTTTAGGGGTCTTGCTGCAAAAATCACCGATACATTGCTAGATGCACGCCAGATGTTCCCGGGCAAACGTAATTCTTTGGATGCGTTGTGCGATCGTTTTGCAATTAGCAATAAACATAGGACTTTGCACGGCGCTTTATTAGACGCGCAACTATTGGCGGAAGTCTATCTCTCAATGACTAGGGGTCAAGAAGATCTGACAATTGATTTGGTCGACTACACCGTTAATACAGACGCAATGGGACACACCAAAGCCTTGCCAAGCAAGCTCAAACTCTTAAAAGCAAGTGCTGAAGATTGCAAAATGCATGAGAAGATTTTGGCTGACATTGCCAAAGCCAGCAAGAAAGACTCCGTATGGGGTCTAGATAATCAGCTGGCTGGCTAGCTAGCTAGGGCGAATTTGCAAAAGGCTTTCATACAAGCCTTCTAAATCTTTTACGTATTGCTTGGTATTGAATAGAGGCGTTTGGTAGCGATTCTTTTCTAGGCGATCTTTTACTTCCCTTAAGCGCTCTGGATGCCGGGCCAATTCAAGGGCTTTCGCTTTATATTCCTCAGTCGAATGCACAATCAACTCCGGCAAGCCTAATGCGCTTACCTGACTTGCTGCCACCCTGCCTGCAAATGTGTACCCCAAGATAGTCAGGACAGGTACGCCAGCCCATAGAGCATCCGCTGCGGTTGCATGGGCATTGTAGTTAGGGGTGTCTAAAAATAAATCAGCTAAACGCAAGCGACTTAAGTGATCCACTCTTGCTGGCACGCGAGTTGCAAAGACCAATCTAGAGGGATCTACGCCACGCACTTGCGCCTCTTTTTGGAGATTCTCCATGGCTTTATTTGAGGCTTTAGAGAGCCACAAGACACTGCCTGGCACTTGTTGAAGCAACTCCATCCAAACAGTGAAGATTTCAGGGGAAATCTTGTAGGAATTATTAAAACAAGCAAAGATAAAGCCTGTACCCGGCAAGCCTTGACTTGAACGTGTTGGTAAATCACCAAACTGCTCAGGTGCAATGCTCGTGTCTACTGGGAAAAAGGAATGCGGCAGATAGGCAATCTTCTCCGTGTAATGAGCATGATGCTCCGGTGGAATGGCCACCGCATCTGCTATCAAACAGTCATAGAAATCTGCGCCTGAAGTACCAGCATACCCCAGGTAGTTCACCTGAATTGGGGCAATCTTTTTGGCAAATAGCCCTGTCCTTGCTCCGGCGGTATGGCCATTAAGATCAATGGCAATATCAATTTTTTGCTCAACTACCAAATCTTTTGCTGCTGGGTCATTTAAACCAAATAAGTTAAATGTTTTATCAAACGAATCTATCAATCGACCTTCAACTGCATCTCCACTTTTCTGATTCAGAAAAAATCCATAGACCTCAAAACGATCATGATCATGCAGACGAATCAAATTCTCCATGAGAATGCCGACCGGATGATCTTTGAAGTCAGAAGAAAAGTAGCCAATACGAATCTTTTCACCAGGACTCTTTTGAGGGAGGGAAATCGCTTTTGCGTTCATTGACGGAAAACGATCCGCTACAAAAATCTGTGCACACCGTTTTTGTATCTCAAGCGAAGCTGGCGTTTGCAGCAATGGAAATGGAATAGATGCAGCGTGACTGCCTGCAACCAAATCCAACATCTGAGAAACAGAGGGCTCCGCCTCATCCCATATGCATGAAGTAAGCTTTGATGCTAAAAACTGCCCCATCAAGTA